>Ga0307513_10012279_pt1 | contig 10585 bp, 13 predicted proteins | sample 15_EM_MG_FD_202174 | JGI IMG/M metagenome (GOLD analysis project Ga0307513, IMG submission 202174) | Populus trichocarpa ectomycorrhiza microbial communities from riparian zone in the Pacific Northwest, United States - 15_EM | ecosystem: Host-associated > Plants > Roots > Unclassified | place...
GCGGTGGAATAGGTATAGGTTTACTGTAGGTACATAAATGTACATAATTTGCTACAATAAAAGGTTCCCAATGTCCCCAACAGCGAGGGCGAACCACCAAGCGCCACAATTGATGACGTGTTCTATTTATAAAACACGTCATCCAATGTCCCCCACTGCAATCCATCCTATCCCGCCCCCCAATAGCTAAATAAATTGCAGAATAATGTTTTATTAGTGTAATAGAGCCTGAATACATTTTCCCCCACCCAAAATCCCTGCCAAATGAGCACAACAACGAGGAAGTGCCCGGAGAGCCATGATTGATGACGTGTTCTATAATTAGAATGTGTCATCCAATGTCCCCCACTGCCATCCATCCTGTCCCGCCCCCCAATAGCCAGGGAAAGGGTGGGATAAATTTTTATTAATATACTAGAGCCTGTATATGTTTCCCCACCCGAAACCCCCGCCAATTGCACCCAACAGTGAATAAGCGCCCCTCCCATCAATTCTGGTGATGTTTACATGTGTTTACATATCCCCACCCTACCAGAATTACCCCCTGCATGCCCCGCCCTCCCACCCAGCACCCACGGCATCTAAAATAATTTTAAATACCCTATCCCACCCCTACTAATTAACCCCACCTACCCCAGCAGCCACAGAGCATGTGACTAAAATTTGGGTGGTGGGCAGTTGCTGGTGTGGATCAATCACTTTATTGGGCAGTTACCACTATATGATATAGAAATATAGCATCTAAGGCTGATTACTAATTCTAACCAATCCCGGCACCACGGCAATACTTTGTTTTTTTGAGTGGTGGGGTTTGTCTCATATGCATTTATGAAGTGACTTGGGTAAAACCCTAGTATTGATATAGAAATATAGTGTCTATGGCTGAATTTACAGATATGAGTAGCTACAGTCTATTCACACACATTTCAGCATTTTTTGTGCATCTAGGGATGCAGGAATGGATGGATGGCAATGGATGTGTTCAGATGTCGTTCCTATTTTGGGAGCATCAGCGTTATCTTATCTTAGATAACAATTCATTCCATCATATTTCATTGATAGTACTCATAGGCAGGTTAGAACTTAGAATAAATAAATCAAATTTCTATAGTATGAGAATGGCTGTCCTTTCTTGGGTGTGTGCCTGCACTGTACAATAAAAATAACAGAACTTAGAGCAGAGCCATGGCTCTGCTCCGTTGTTGCATAGTTCGCATCTTTCTCCTTGGCATCCTTACCCGGTCCCATTATCCTTCCTCAACACCTCTCAACCTCGCCTCGATGCCATCTTGATCCCCCCTCAACCCACTATATCTCATCATCGTCGTCGAGGTAGTCACATTGTCAACATCTTCGTCCTTGTCATTGATGGCTTGCACGTGTCGATGGGCCATACATGTCGTCGATGGTTGAATGTGCCATGTATGGGTGGTACATGTTTTCGATGGGCTGTACGTGTGGTTGTTAGGCGATACCTGTCGTCGGTTGGGGTACACGTAGAGGGAAGGGCGAGAAGAAACCACGACCTTCGTCGTGGTTTCGCTGTATTAGCGCTGAGTTTCTACAGCAATGGGGGGGGTTAAACGTCAGTGGGGAAGGATGAGAGGAGGGATTGGGGAAAACGAACGCGACTTTCATCGTGTTCATTTTCGTGATGCACTGGCTGGGCCTCCCACTTCATGGGTCCCCCCTGGTGTTCTCCCTTTCATATCGCTCCACCCAGCATTAGCTGGTATCATCGTTTTGGCATTCCACCCTGCGGTGGAGTTTGTTCTTCTTGTCATGGACCCGATGATCGCAATGGTCGGGCATATTCATCAATTATCGGTTGTCCTCGTCGATGGTGGGGTTGCATTGTCGATGGGTGGTCGCTTGCAGTCATGGCATTTTCCATTACACCGGCATTGGGAAAGCCGGTGTTTTTACGCTGGCATTGGGTAGAATGGCTGTCAGTTGGATGGAAGGCATGAAGAAATGGAGAAAACAAACCACAACGTTCATCGTGGTTCATTTTCGTGACACACTATGTGGGCCTCCCATACCCTGTGTCCCCCCTTGTGTTTCCCCCTCCTCCATTCCTCTATTGAATGAACTTGAGCCACCTACATCCCTCTGGAAAGGGGAGGGGCGGATGCAGTGGGGTTGGCATTTCTGAGTAAGGTGAGGCGGTTGGATTTGAGCCCACATCCCTCAAAAGAGGGGAGGGGCTCATTGCCGGGTTGTAGCATGCAGTTGAGGGTGAAATAGGTGGCGAGGGCAAAGGTGGTGATAGTGGGATGGGTGGAGGATGAGCAAAACTCAACCGTGATGGGGTTGATGTGAATTTTAAACTCTGCTCGCCCTCATAGATAGCATTGGATATGAACTCGCAGTAGCACAATAAGAAAATAAAAAATAGGATTATATTAGAGGTACTCTAAAATTGTTAGATCCAAATTTATAAAGAAAAAAATGCAGAACTGAGCATGCTATTTTAGAAATATGCCAAAATGGCAGTAACCACCACATCTTTCGTCAATTCTCTATATTAGTATCTGTATTATGTAGAAATGGCACTGTAATACAATTTTAATTGACTAATAAACAAGTTTTAGATAGTTCAGACAAGGTAGTTACTGGTTGTGGAAGCTGGACTAGCCATCATTGAGTTATGGACACCAAGTGAATCCAAATGCTTGTCCTAACTCAATGTTGGCCATTCCAGCTTCTACAACCAGTAGCTATCTTGTCCAAACTATCTAAAACTTGTTTATTAGTCAATTAAAAACGTATTACAGTGCTATTTCTACATAATACAGAGATTAAAATAGAGAATTGACGAAAGATATGGTAATTACTACCCTTTTGGCATGTTTCTTGAATATCACACTGAATTCTGCTTATTTCTCCTTCAAAATTTAGATCTAGGATCTTTAGTATACTTATAAGATAACACCAATTTTTATTGTACTATCGGGCTTACGAGCGCCTATATCGAGTGCTATCTAGGAGGGAAAGCGGAGTTTAAAACTGCCATCAACCGCATCATGGTTGATTTTGGTTCACTCTCTCTCATTCTTCCACCACCACCACCTTGCCCTCTCTCCCCTAATTCGACCCCAACTGCACCCAACTACCCAGCCGCGAGCTCCTCCCTGCTGTTGAGGGATGTGGGCTCAAACACATGCATCGGCTCCCTCAGAAGTGAGGATGCCGCCACATCCGCCCCTCCCCTTTCTAAAGGGATGTGGGTGCATCATCGCTTGACAGAGGAGTTAGGACGACGACAGCGAACGATGAGGACAACCAGGTGAAAACGACATTGCCGCAACTGCCTCAGAAGCGAGGACGCTCAGAAGCGAGGACGCTCAGAAGCGAGGATGCTCAGAAGCGAGGACGCTGTCACATCTGCCCCTCCCCTTTTAAAAAGGGATGTGGGCAGTGCATCATCGCTCAATGGAGGAACTGGGGAGGTAGAATGATAAGGGGGAACCCATTAAGTGGGTGGCCAAGTGGTAAGTTACGAAACACGAACCATGACAAATGTCGTGGCTCGTTTTTGTCATCCCATCCTCTCATCCTGCTGCTAACGTTGCCATCAGAATGAAAGGAACACCCCCAAACCCCAACGATTAGGGGCAACACCACGAGGAGCGACACAATGTGATGGAAGAGGGGGAAAACAGGGAAGAGGAAGGCGAAATGGGTGGGGGGGAAACGATGAGGAGGGAGAGGGGGAAATGAGGAGGAGGAAGAGGGAGGAAATGAGGAGGAGGAAGAGCAATGAAACGAGGAGGAGGCAGGAACAGACGACGTGCAGAGAAGAGGAAAACGACGTGCAGAGGAGGGGAGAGAAACAACGAAGAGGAGAGCAACACGATGATGAGGAGAAGGACCACACGACGACAAGAAAGAGGGCCATGCCACCACCACCATGATGCCGAGGGCCACACCACCATGAAGAGGGCCCCGTGTAACAACAGCGGCAACAACGACAGTGGCGACAACAGCAATGACCATGACGCGTAACAGCCATGAAGTCCCAACCAAATACCCCAGTGGATGTGGAGACAAGAGCGAGATGTGGAGATGAGGGGGCAGTGTGGAGGCGAGGGCGAGGGGGTTGAGATGAGGGAGAAGGGGCAAGGAAGCTGAGACGAGATGATGGCAAGGAAGTCGAGAGCACAGCGAGGTGTCGAGGAGCGCCCAGATAACAGGCAATCACACCCACTCACCTAAAGGACCCTATTACTAATCCCAACCAGCCCCAGCACCACAGTGAAGTCCTTTTTTTTGGGTGGTGGGGTATACCCGGTGTGGATTTATGAAGTGACTTGGGGAATACCTGGGTATTCATGTATGAGGGTAGCCACTACAGGTGGAATTGACGACAAATATGGTTGTTATTGCCATTTTCGCATATTTCTTAAATATCTTCCTCAATTCTTCAATTATTTCTTTAGAAATTTAGATCTAACATTAATAGAGCACCTATAAAATAATATGGCTTTTTATTTTCTTATCGTGCTACTAAACGTTTAGATCCAGCGCAATCTATGAGGGATATCGGAGTTTAAAAATCACATCAACCCCATCACGGTTGATATTTGTTCATCCTCACCCATCCCACCACCACCACTTTCGTGCTCCCTGCCTCGATTCACCCTCGACCACACCCAACTGGCTGGCAATGAGCCCCTCCCCTCTCTTGAGGGATGTGGGCTCAAAACCATCCACCTCAGTTCACTCGGAAATACGGACCCAGCTGCATCCGCCCCTCCCCTTTCCACAGGGATGTGGGTGGCTCAAACTCACTCGATGAAGGAATTGGGGAGTAGAAATACGAGGAGGGACCCAGGAAGTGGGAGGCCCGAATAGTGCATCCCGAAAATGAACCATGATGAAAGTCGTGGCTCGTTTTCCCCACTTTCTTCCCCATTTCCCCTCCTGACTGACTGCCCCTGTACGACAGTGTACTGAATTTCCACGGCAGAGATATGGATTCTACAACGAAGATTTGAGTTTGATGACGGTGCACTCACCACGATGGCAGCAAACACCGGCATAGCGAACCATGAAACGAACAACTGCAAGGGTAGTACTGTACCATTTTATTCAATTCGGCAGTCACGCATCATGGGGCACTTCAAAATGCTGAAATGTCATGATTGTCACGGCAATTTTCATGGTGTGCTGAATCCATTTGGTAATCATGTGACTGATATAAGAGATTTTTTCATCGCCTGCGGCGCTAAACTGCCAAAAAATGCCCAAAGTTTTGGGCATGTCACAGCAACTTTGGGAGGTCGCCGAAACCAAAATTTCGGCAGGCCCATCATGCATCACGGGCCCTGCCGAATTGATTGAAATGGTACAGTAATGGGTAACACCACCTGGTGTAGGGAACGATGAGAGGACCACCCACCACCCATCATAGTGAACAACAAGAATGAAGGGTAGGGTCAGACGGCGCAGGCTAGAGCCTAACGACGAAGGCTAAAGCCCAACGGCAGATGCTAGAGCCCAAGGATGAAGGGTGGAACCCAACCACCCACCGACAATCTCTACCGCCACACCACCACCTATCGATGATGTTTGCCTGCACCACCACCCATCAATGACGCCTACCGCCCTATGCCCAACCCCAACAAGCACAAGTACCGATGACAAGTTGGGGCCAATGACACGACCACGATCCAGCAACAATGGCTCCTTATATCTCAAACACCAGCATAGTGCAATACGACAAGGACAACATGATGCTGGCATAGCAAACCCCTGATGCGAAAGAGGAGGCCAGCAGGATGCCATGTAGCAAACCCTGCAGCGAAGGAGAACGACCAGCCACCCCCTATGGACTAAGGGAGAGCCCAACGACAAAACAGGGCCAGATACAACAACGAGGAGGAAGGAGGAAATAGCATGATGAGAGGAGGGGGGAAACACGACAAGGAGGGAAGAGGAGACGATATGACGAGGGGGGAGAAAGACATGACGAGGGAGGGAAGGACATAACGAGGGGGGGGGGGAAAGGCACGATGAGGGAGGGGGTGGAACGACGTCAAGGGCCGAAAAGGAAGGGTGAAATGATGACAAGGAGGGGGAAAGGATGATGAGGGAGAGGAACTGACGACAATCAAGCAGAGCCATCTGGCTCTGCTCTTTTCCTTTCTTTTATTTTAATTACATTACATGTACTACCCAAGAAGGGACCCCTCCTTGAGAAACAATAAAACTATTCAATTCTAATGTCTGATTCCCCCAACCAGAACATGAGATGGCTGTTATCCAAGATAAGATAACAACACCTAGGTCTGTCATCCAACGCTATCTGCTGCCATCCACCCATTCCGGTCTCCATTGAGGCATAGAAAAGGGTAGAATGTATGTATATATGTTGTATCGGCTATAATACATATTTTTTGCTATGAAAAACTGAGCCCAACGAGCCCAGCAGCAAAACCGAGCCTGAGCAAGCCAACTGGCACCACCTGCCTAATTGGGAAGGCCAGACTTCTGGGACACATTGTCAAACAATTTAGCACTTGCTCCTGCACCCCCTGGGGCGCCAAAACATCCCAGATGGGTGTATCTAACCCTGCTACACCCAAATATGAAATTTCCTGCCTAAATATCCCCCCCAATGTGCGTAACAGTGAGCACAACCACCCGCCTGCCACATCTGGCATTGTTTACATGTATTTACTATTGCCCCCAACCCCTGCTGAACAGTCCCACCCTATTATACACCCCCACCCTCCCATCTGGCACCCTCGGCATATCAACAATCCCACCCACTGAACCAAAGGACCCTATTACTAATCCTAACCAACCCCAGCACAATGGCAAAAGTCTTTTTTTTTGGGTGGTGGGGTATTCCTGGTGTGAATTGATCATATGGTTCAGGCAAGTCCTGGGTTTTCATATATAAATGTAGTGACTAAGGCTGAAGCTCAGTGGTCACTATACCTTGCCCAGTTCAACTTCCTCCTACACCACAAACCTGGCAAGTCTATGGGCAAACTGGACGCACTCTCCCAGCGCACAGACCATGGTACCAGTGAAGGTGATAACTCTGATATCACCCTCCTCACTCCCAAGTTCTTCACAGTCCATGCCCTTGAAGGCCTCAAAGTCGCCAGTGCAGAAGTCGACATCCTCCAAGACATCTGTGCAGGCAGCCGAGACCCACAGGAAGAACCAGTTGCAAAGGCGGTCAAAGAGCTTTGGAAGTCTTCTACTCATTCAGTTCTTTCACAAGCATGGTCCATCCAAGAAGGGCTCCTGTACTTCTGCAGCCACATCTATGTCCCACCGACTTCAGACCTTTGCCGGCGGATTGTCTCCCTCTGTCATGACACTCGGATCGCCGGGCATGCAGGTTGGTTCAAGACTTTGGAACTTGTCTCACGAAACTACTGGTGGCTGAACATGTCCCGGTATGTCGGTCGCTACATGGCTACCTGTGACCCATGCCTCTGGACCAAGGTTCAACACCAATGGCCCACTGGTGAACTCCAACTGTTCCCAGTCCCAGAGGAATGTTGGGAGGTTATGAGTGTAGATTTCATTGTGGAACTCCTAGAGTCAGGAGGGTATGACATGATCATGGTAGTCATAGACTCGGTCAGCAAACGTGCCCACTTCATGGAAATGGTCACCACCATTACCACCGCCAGCACTGCAAACCTGTACCTCCAACATGTCTGGAAGCACCATGCCTCCCCTGCAAGGTCGTTTCAGACCGAGGTCCCCAGTTCATCACTGCATTTATGAAGGAGCACTACTGACTACTCAGAATCGAGCTCGCCTCATCCACGGCTTACCACCCACAGACCAATGGCCAGACAGAATGGGTCAACCAGGAATTGGAACAGTACATCCAGCTGTTTGTGAATGAACGCCAGGACAACTGGAACTCCCTTATCCCCCTCGCCGAGTTCGCATACAACAACTATGTCCACTCCTCGACTCAGCAGACCCCGTTCTTCTTGGACACTGGTCGTCACCTGTGGATGGGCTTCGAACCACACCAACCCCATTCCAGGGTTGAAGCCGTGAATGAGTTTGCAGACCGGATGAAAGCCACACTGGAGGAAGCCAAGTCAGTGCTTACCAAGTCCAAAGATGAGATGGCAAGGTATTACAACCAGCGCTGAACCCCAGCTCCAGTGTTCAACCCTGGAGACAAGGTTTTCCTGGACGCAAGTGATATTCACACCACTTGGCCATCTAAAAAGTTGTCGCACTGCCACCTTGGCCCCTACCCGGTCATATGCCGAGTTGGTTCTAATGCTTACTGCCTCCTGTTACCCCCTTCCATGAGCCGTCTCCATCCAGTGTTCAACGTGATCAAGTTGACACTAGCACCCATCGACCCCATTGCTGGTAGACATGCACCACCACCACCACCACCACTGGAACTTATTGACGGCAAAGAAGAGTATGTGGTGGAAGAAATCCCCAACAGCTGCATGTTCCGCCGGAAGCTGCAATACTTGGTCAAATGGGAAGGATACAGCGTGGAGAACAACACTTGGGAGTACTGGGATAATCTTGGTAATGCTGCTGACACAGTTAATGATTTTCATACACAGAACCCAGCTGCTCCCTGCCGTATCCATGCTTTGGCTTTTGGCTCCATCCCCTTCCGCCCCATTCCACTGGTGACCATTGCATTGGGTCGATGCAATTCTGAAGGGGGGGTAATTGTAAGGGGAACACCCAATCCACCCACCGAGCAGTGCTGACTGACTAGGCCTAACCACTGGCTATCCTGCCTTGACATCCACCAATGCCCATCCACAGCCCCACCGTCTTGCACCCTCTACTGCTGGTCATCATGCCTGTCACCTGTTCCAGTCAACTGACTTGCTGCGCCCCCACCGAACAGCACTGACTGGTCAAGTCTAACCACTGGTCTGTACGTGCCCTCTCACCACCGGACCCTTACTAGTAGACCCTGAGGACCCTTTTATTTATCATTCCATTTTTTATGTTTTATTCTTATATCACGCCATTCCGCACATGACCATGCTTTATATGTACCTTCACCAGCATGGGATTCCCATCCTTTCCTCTTTGGATCCCCTGCTAGTCTGCGCCTATCCTGGTTATACTGGTCGCTTGGCCCGTGGTTGCCCTTACACAAACCCCATCAAACTTTTATGTTGAGTAGAAGTTGCAGGGGTTTTATCCCCTTTCATATTTACACCTGGTAAAACAGCTTCTTCCACTTGATGAGAATCTAGCCTAGATAGAAAATTAGTAAGATGGATGTTCATGTAGAGTCTAGATAAGTGGGAGAAATACAAACCTTTACACATATAGCCTGTATCAGCCCAACTTCATCTTCTATATCTGCATAAATACCTGAAAGATTAGCTTTCTGAGTGCTGGAATCATAGTACTACTTCACCTTGCTTCTTGTCAATATGAGGGTCTGGGTGACAAGATGGATGATGTGAGCTAGGCAGCTATTCATATTAAGATTAATGCCAGCAATTTGCAAATGAATAAGATTGCTGCTGGTACTCACTGTATGTGGTGTTTCCTGATGTCAAAGCAATAAGCATCTCCCTGTTTTCATATGGTAGCACCACACAAATTCTCTAAGCATTGCATCATTGTTGGAGGCATTATTACAGGTTATGTGTCCAATCTATATCCTGAAATCAACTGTAGCCCTGAATAAGATAGTTGAACTCACTTTGTGGACAATTCATAGTCAATTACATATCTTGTAGAGGGCCTGTCCAAGGTGAGTGCTATTGTGCACTGTGTTCATTCATGTGAATCTAAAGAGAGCACTTTCAAGTGTCCACTCATCCTTTGTTCACTCCTCAATCCAATGGCCTGTGACCACAAAGTAACCATCCAAGTTTTAAGCCTGCCAGGTGTGATTGGTAGTAGGCTTTGCTGCAGAATCAGCCCTATAGTACTTATAATCTACTGCCAATTGTTTATATAATACAAACCAGTGAGGCAACTGGTTTGCAAGTGGTTAGGCCTTAACATTCAACACTCAAGTGACTCAGCTGCAGGTTGATAATAAATAGCCTTCAAAGTATTTATTTTCAAATTTCAGAGAATATAAATGCATTTTGTGTTACTAAACAAAATGGGACTCATATTGCTGTGCAAAGCAGTGGCCAGTATTACCAAGTCTCAGATAAGTGATGCTAGCTTTGTTACATGTTAAAATATATTTAGATTGTTAGGACCTTAGAGACATCTTGATCTATACTATGCATTACCTGTAGGTGGCAGAACCATAGAAGCAAAAGAGGTGGGCCTGCTAATTCATGTTGTAGCAGGCCTCTATAAAACTAATTTTATTTGAAAATTTGTACAACTAGTCTAAACTACATTGGAATGACTATTGTGCAAAAAAAAGTTAGAAATGGGGGTCATGTCCTTAGTAATAAAAAATTTGCATAGGTGGGCAAGCAAGAACCCAAACAAATGCAAAAAGTTTGAAAAGTCTCAATCATATTGTGTGGCAGCTATAACAAACCAATATTCTTCAAAAAGTACTGGGGAACTTATGGTAAATATACTTGGATACTCTTTTCCATCACCAATGCCTCAAGTGCCTCTGCCTCTT
>Ga0307513_10012280_pt1 | contig 10585 bp, 4 predicted proteins | sample 15_EM_MG_FD_202174 | JGI IMG/M metagenome (GOLD analysis project Ga0307513, IMG submission 202174) | Populus trichocarpa ectomycorrhiza microbial communities from riparian zone in the Pacific Northwest, United States - 15_EM | ecosystem: Host-associated > Plants > Roots > Unclassified | place...
CAGACCTTGCACGTTTTGTCGACCCAGCCTTCTTCAACATATTGCCCGTCCACTGATTTCATGATATAATAAAATTAGTGATTTAGTGTAATTTATCATACGAGGTGTTTGGAGTTGTGATTTAAGATACAAGAGCCGTTTTCATTTAAGATGCAAGAAGATGAAAGGATATTATATATATATATATATATATATAGCACACACAGCAACATAGCTATAATTTAACATAGTTATCTGCAGAAAAAAGAAAGAAGTCCCCATTGCTGATAATGTGTCCGATTTAATTATAAATTGGTCTTTAATCTTGAGTGGCAGGTACTTCATGCATTAGTTCTGATGATGAAAATGGGAATTGTTGGCGTGCAGGTAAGAAATTGAAGCGTGGAAGAAAGTGAACCAAGAAGTGATGCAAAACCGTGACCTTCTTGCATTCTTTTACTCAGTTTGGTTCAATTCTCCTTGAAGAAATTTGATGATAAAATCTGAACAAAAAAATGAAGTCCAAAATGAAAAGAAACATACCATCAACGTAGGATTTAAAGAAATCCTTGTATGTCCCTCCGATTTTTCTTCTAAGAGCACCATACTGCAGATAATTAGAAACCAGTCACCATACACTACACAACATAGACTATTCATTAAATCCAAACTATCTATGATGAACCAATACTAAATCTCTTGTATCAACTAGAAGCTGCGTATCGTGCAACGCATTTTGAGTGAGAAATGTTAGAATACCTGCTCCCTTGTCATTCTGCCACCAGAACTGGTGTTTTCTCTAGCCTCCTCTAGAAGTTCGGCATCCTTGGCAGACCGAACTTGAGAGAAATCTAGAGCTTCAGCTACACTGCTAAACAAAGATTGCTTGCTCTTCTTGGGCTCTTCCTCGTTACCACTCTCTGTTTTAGCTGAGATTTTGAAGTTGAAGCTCTTGTTAGGCCTATAGTTAGACAAGTTCTGAGCTATACCAACATGTGGAGGGAAACAGTTTCGTGAAGGTGACAAGGGAAGAGTTCTTAGTCCCATTTTTCTTTTCTGAATTGTATCCCATTCCACTGCTATGAAGGTTGCTTTTATATCCTAGTGTCGCTTTGTTTGGTCTGCTAAGCAGAGCCACTTATTTACAGCAAAGTGCAAATTGCGCATAGAATGGCTGCCACTCAAAAGACTTGGTGGTCAGAGTAAAACTACGTGGCCCTTTGCCAAACGAACAAAAATGAGAGGAGTTTTGCACTTTGCTCAAACATGTGAATTATTAAGTATCTACTAACCAAATTGTCTCCTCTCCTCTCTGAAAATGAAAGCAGAATCTCTCTCTACGCACAAGTGTTTGTGTGTTCGTGAAAAATATCATTATAAAATCAAATATTAGTGGTTAGCAAGGATTAGGATTTTGCATGTGTCTTGTTATCTTTTCGATGATTCAAAGAACACCAAATTCCTGGTAATAATTCATTCCTTATCGAATAGCAACCACACAACAATATTTAATACAGAGGTTGCACTTGAGAAGTAGTTTTTCTTCTACGATTTAATCTTCACCCTTTTCTCCTCTCTAGAATCCGGCCATCCAAACCCAACAAACCAAAACTTTACCCCAAGAAACACTAACTGTCATCCTTTCAAGACTTCCCATCAAATCTTTTAACCTATTTCAAAGTTGTTTCTAAACCTTCTTTATTCTCATCACTGTCGTGATTTAAATACTGTTTAGAAACATGGTATAAACTGTGTTTTTTTAAATTTTGATTTTTTTATTTAAAATATATTTTTTTCATGTTTTTTTCATGTTGTTTTTAAATCCTTCTCTATTCTAACCACTGTAGTGATTTCAGTACCATTTAAAAACACGATGCAAACCGTGTTATCTTAAATTTTAGTTTTTTTGCTTAAAATATTTCTTTTCATGTTTTCAGAATATTTTGATGTACTGATGTTAAAAATAATTTTTTTAAAATAAAAAAAATTATTTTGATGCATTTCTAAGCGAAAAACACTTTAAACTGCTACCACTACCACAATCTCAAACACACCCGAATATCCGCCCATTTCACCTTTTTATTCCCCATTTTCATAGCTCATCTATGTCTAACTTCTCTTTTTTATTGACCAATAATAAACCCATTGATGTTGAGATTCTCTTTTGGGTTCCTTAATTAGGTTGATAGGTGAGTGTTGCAAGTATCACCGTTGTTAATTAACAATATATCTAATGGAATACTAGAATTTAAATGAAGATTTCACACCCATACCATTTAATTCAGGAAAAATCAATAGTAGAAATTTAAATAGAAAATACTGGGAAATAGTTAGAGAGATTCAACTAAATCCAACTCTTTTGTTTACTCATCTTTTGGGTTTATTTTTCTGTACTTTTCCATTATGTTACAACTGTCTTATATAATAGCTCATATTGTTTCCAAGAAAAGAGGAAATAAATACTGTATATTGTCTTCTTATTCTAGTTTTAGAGAAAATTAAACGATGCGCAACATCAACTACCAAACAATGCATAAAAGGCTGAGTGAAATGGTGAGTTGTAGGTTTAGTGAAACGGTGCGCATGAGACAATGAGCTTAGCAAAATGGTGTGCAACATAGGCTTGACTTGTAACGGTCATGATATTTAAATTCATATTGCCAACGCATTCTTCTTCTTTTTCTCTAGTCACTTGTGACAATTCTCTACCAAGAAAAATTCATTGTCCTTAAGGTTGAACTATGGAAAATATAATGCCAATTCATATGTGAACTCTCAAGTGGCATCAAATGGTGGTAGTCCTTTCAAGTGAACTAGAACTTTGGTCACAACGTTTTTCTTTTTCCATGCAATTTGTCTATCTAATATAGTTTGTGGTTGTAGGTCAGGTACTTAGAAAAAGACTGGGAAGGTAATTTGCATTGTGTGATTACCCATGTGGTTCTTAAGCTAAGACACATGGAAGATGAGATGAGTTGTAGCTGAGGATGACAATTCCAGCTTATAGGCCATACTGCTAATCTTGTCACTCACATGGTAAGGCCCAAAGAACTTAGCGGCCAACTTTTTATGTTGATCTCTGAATTGCTGATTGTTGCTTATAAGGTTGTAGCTTCAGATATACATAATCTCTTATTGAAAAACATCTTTCATTTTTCTATCGGTTTGCTAATTATGTCATTTTTTGGGTGCATGTTGAAGATAAACCCTAACCCTTTTAATCATGTCTTCTCTCCTAATTAATGCTTCATCAACTAATTCTACTATAGAATTCTTAGGAAAATAAGGAACATATATTGGATGAGGAAAGCCATACAATACTTCATAGGGTGTTAGTTTAGTAGTAGAGTGAACATTGTTGTTGTGCCACCATTATGCTAAAGGCAACCATCTAATCTACTGTTTTGGGCAATTCCCAGTCATGCATCTTAAGTAATTTTCAATGCATTTGTTAACTATCCCAGTCTGTCCATCAGTTAGTGGATGGTAAACAGATAAGTAGAATAAGTTGATCCCTTGAATGCTGAACATTTCTTTCCAAAATCTTCTATAAAACACTTGATCTTTGTCACTCACTATAGAAGTTGACCCTTCCATAAAGTCCAAACTGGTATCAATGAATGGAGCACATGGAATAGGCAGGGGTTGTAAGAGTCTAGGAGTAACCACATTCTTATACTTATTCTTTTGACAAATGGTGTATTCACGCATAAACTATTGAATGTGCTTTTGTTGCTCATTCCAATAGAATAAACCTCCCACCTTTTTAGAAGTGTCATTCTAAAATACCCTAATTGCTGAATAATGATTCAATGATATCAGTTTATTTTACAATTCAGAGTCATTACCTACCACCACCTTTCCTTTCTTATTAAGGTGACCATTGACCCAAGTATAGCTGGGATGTGAGTCTGTAGATGTTCCCAGATCTTGAATGATTTATTGTATAAAATAATCCTTTTCCTATGATCTTCTGATTTCTTTCATAATACTAGTGGAGATGGTAGACACATTCAAAGCATAAAGTTCTTTGCTAAAGATCCTGGAAAAGGTGTCTACTACTATATTTCCTTTTTCTTTTCTATACTCTATCTCATAGTCATATCCTAGAAGTTTGACAAGCCATAGATGTTGAGCGAGGGTGGCCATTTTCTAGTGTAGAAAATACTTAAGACTCACGTGGTATGTGCAAAATTTAAAGTGCCTTCCCCATAAATAATGCTTTCACTTAGTAACTACATATAGAATATCCATCATCTTCCTCTTATTTACTGACATAGCTTGTTGTTTAGGACCCATTGAATTACTGATAAAAGCAATTATATGCCCTTCTTGTATAAGGATTGTTTTCACTCTAATCAAGGAAGCATATGTTTCTATTATAAATATTTTGTTTAAGTCAGGTAAGGTTAGTACTGAGGGATTTTTCATAAGTTTTTTCAGTTGATTAAATGCCCTTTTAGCTTATTCATTCCATGCAATTGCATCATTATTTAACAATCATGTCAGTGACTTGCGAATGACCCAATAACCTTTAATAAACCTTATGTAGTAACCTGTCATCCTTAAGAAACCTCTAAATTGCTTCAAGTTATTTGGTAATGGCTAGCTAACTATAGCCTGTATTTTATGAGGGTCAGTAGCTACCCCTTTCTTGAAAATAATATGGTCTAAGAACTCAACTTACTTACTGTAAAATTACATTTACTAGCCTTAATAACCAGTTGATGTGCCCTTAGCAACTCAAAAGCAGTCCTTAGATGTTTGTAGTGCTTTGTAAGTGTTTGACAATACACCAGATTATCATTAAAGAACACTAAAATGAATTTCCTGAAATATTCTCTAAAGATCTCATTTATTAAGCTCTAAAATGTAGCTAGGGCATTTGGTAGCCTAAAGGAAATAATTAGGAACTCATAGTGATTACTGTGTGTTCTAAAAGTTATCTTGAATTTTTCTCCTGGTGCCATTCTAATCTGATAGTATCCGGACCCAAGGTCACTTTTAAAGAACATAACTGCACCCGCTAGTTCTTCTAACAATTCTTCCACCATTGGAATATAGTATTTATCTTTTATAATGAGCTTGTTTAAGGCTCTATAGTCTATATAAAACCTCTAGGTTGAGTCATTCTACTTAACAAGAATCATTAGGGAAACAAAGGGACTGCTACTTGGTTTGATAGTGCCACCTTCCAACATCTCCATCACTATATTCTCCAATACATCTTTTTGTAGCCTTAAATATCTATAGGCCTTTAGATTCACTGCTTGGCTTCATTCATTTAGAGGAATAACATGATCATGAGCTCTTAGGGGTGGAAGCCCCTTGGGTTCTTGGAACAAATCCTGATAAGTTTCCAGCAATGACTGTAGGATAACATTATTGTTTTGATTTTGAGGAAGCTGAGCTATCATTGAACTAATAAAGTGTTCATCCTTCTCTAGGATCCTCAGACTATATAGGTGATATGCTGCCTTTTATTTATGATTTCTCATTAAGGAGCTTAGTTGTTCAAATTTGATAGTTTGAAATTTGACTTGATTTTCTCCCTTGAGTAGTTCTCTTTGTCTCTCTCAATTAAAAGACATCCACATATGCTTGTAGTTACACAAAATACCCCCCCAACATTGACAATAGTTGAACACCTAATATGATGTTACAATTATACAACTCAATAATAAAAACATCTACCATAAAACATACTCCCTGCATTTTCCATTCGAGTCCCTTACAAACTGACTTGTAGACCATTTTCTCCCCATTAGTAATTTGTACTATCATTGACTTGATAATAGTCAACTTAATTGTAGTTTAAAAGCCATGGATGTGTTAAAGAAGTTGTGGGTACTTCTTGAGTTAACTAGAATATACGAGGCTTGTTTCTCAATCTTAAGAGTAACCTTCATGATATGAAACCCCACGGTTCTTTCTAAGGCATTCAGAGATATATGGGTATAACCTGTTAGGTTCGTGAATACCATACACGTAATAAAATAATAAAACAAAATTATTCGGGAGTCCCTAAGATCCCGTTAGACATATCTAGAGATGTTTAGAGATTTATTACTTGAAGATATGTTCTTCTTTGGTTTTGAATAATTCTTTAAAGGTTGGGTTGTCGCAAACCACAAGTCATCCAATTATCTAGCCTCTAACTGTAATCCATACGAACTACTAATGAGAAATCTCCTAAATCCCTATTTAGAAGAGAGAGATTGCTATGTATAGAGTACTATCTCTTTATTTTATGACTTACATAGTGTTTCTGTCTAACAGACAACCTCATAAAAATAAGAGACATAACTTTATATTCATAGTGAATCTTAAAAACCTTATAAATGACAAAATATCTATTTTCTCTTTAAATAATATTCATATATTATTTAAGGATAATTTTATAAATTTAATCAATTAAGTCTCTATTTGATTATTCTAGGACTAAAGTTACAATCCATGAATTAAATACATCCCAGTGCTTAATTTCTAAAATTATTTTCAATCAAGTCACACTTAATTAATTATCCCAGTTTAATTTCTAATTAATGGTTCTTAATGCGTGTGACCCATTAAGTTCTTAATATGTTGGTCTAAATATAAATTATAATTCTAAATAAATAGAATTAAATAAATTATAATTGAATTTATTATCAATACAATAATTGTTTAATTTATATTTGAAGATTAAATACATTGTCTAACAATGTGTCATGATCCTTAAAATATTAGGAAAGTCATAAGTTGTTTGAATTGACATTTTAGTGACCGGTTTCTCAGTATAATTATTATCTCTTTCATAAAAAATGTTTCAATTTAGACATTTTAGCATGAAGTGTGTATGCCATTTCAAATCATATTTGTTCGTAACATTATAGTCATTGATTATTTGAATAAGATTTGAAACTCTTTTCAAATCTCATTCCACCTTGCGCAATGATTTAACAATCAATACTATTTGAGAATATGTGAAACATTTTTCCTAATTCATCTAAGGTGATGAATCCTCTCTTGATCACCCAAATTTCTTCATATAGTCTATGTTATATCCAATGTCTGTCATGTTTTACCTTTACTAAGATAACATGTAACAAAATCAAAACATAACACTCCCTATATAAGATAACTTAGTGATATCAAATCAAATGATCACTTACACAACCGTCACGTGAGCTTTTTCATAGACATATGTGATATCTCTATATTGAATTGTTATGTGGGTCAATTTAGTATACATGTCTTATGATAAGCACCTATATATTAGTTCTAGGTATATCTTATTCCTCAACTTATGAGAACAACTACTTCATTTCATAAAGAAAAGAACATAATATGTACCGGTCTCTACGGTTTTAATAAATATTCAATATTTAAAAGAGCATCGACCAGAAACATTTTAGAAATAATACTTTGATGCAATAAGAATCTCATAATTATAATAACTTTATAATTTTCTTTACAAAATATTTTTATCCCATGAACTTTATCTTTACTCTAGATTCATAAATCAAATATTAGATTCATTAATCTAAAATTATATGGATATTAAAGATAAATTAAGTCTTTATTAATAATAAATATATATTTATATGATTATAATAATGCCACGTGTAACCAACCGATTGGTTACATGACATGTTAAACTAACATAACCTCCCTTGTGTTAACCTCTTCTCCTTGATCATCCTTTTTAGTAACCTCATTATTTTCTTCCACAACGTTTAAGGAACACAATCTCTTATTCTTACATCTATGATCATGAATAATTTTTTCATCACACAAAAAACACAGGCCTTTTAAACTCTCCTCTTCAAATTCCTAGTTTTTGATGGACTTGATAGGCTTAACAAGGTTTTTGTTATTTTGGGTTAGATTAGTTGTCTAATTGGTAGGATTAGGCTTAGGTAAGCTAGTTTTTTGGGTGAAAAGGTTCTTTATGGTGTTTTGTGGTAGTGTATTTCTAGTTGGATTAAAGTGATTATTGATAGGGTTTGAAAGTTTGCTAGAATATCTTAAGAACTTTCTGTAAGCTAGGGTGTTAGCTTTTAGTCTTGATAGGTTATAGACATGCTTGAGGGTTTTGGATTCAAACATCTTTATTGTGTTTTTAATCTCCTTTTTAAAAACTCCTAGAAAAAACCACCAAGGCTTGTTTCTCGCTAATCTCAGCCTTGTTCTTTAAAATTTCAAAGTCCTGAATATAGCTCATTAATTCCTAAATTTGTTTCAAATCTATTAGTTCTTCTAAAGGGTTTTTCTGCCCCCAAACTTATAGCAAATATCTTATACATACTCCTCTCAACTCACTCTGTGGTCCCTTAAACTCCTCATGAAATTTTGATGTCAGTGAAGAGCAATGCCATCCAATTAATAAAATGTAATTTTTAGTTTTTTAGAAGCTTCAATTTCTTCTATCTTAAAATACTATGCATATTTATATAGCCACTTATGCATATCTTCTCCTTTAAATATTGGAAAGAAATGTTTAGGTATGTTTACCTTGTAGGTATAAATTCTTTCTTCATTAACAAGACTTGCTCTATAATCTAACTCTTATTCCTATAATCTAACTCTTATTGAATAAAAGTATGTTTGTCTTTTTCTTAGTTGGAACACCCTGGAGTTTGAGAAAACTTTTGTAAGATGAACTCCACCTGATGTATCATGCCCTCAATTAGGTTCTTTATATCTCCAATCTGAGCTCCATAACTTTTTATGGTATAATCCAGTTTCTGACTTTGTTCCTTCAGCAGATTAACCAAATGCTCATGCTTCTTACTGGTTTCTTTTTCATAGCATCAAAGGAATTCTCCGATCGTTTCAGATCAGTTACTTAGGTGTCAAGTGCCATGCTTAGGGTTTGTGGAAGATCTACTCTAATACCACTTGTTGCAAGTGAAATTGAGATATCACCAATTAACAATGTATCCAGTGGAATACTGAAATTTAGATGAAGATTTCACACTCACACGACACTCAACTCAGGAAAAATCAATAGTAGAAGTTGTAAACAGAAAACATTGGGAAAAAGCTATATAGAGATTCACTTGAATCCAACTCTTTCATTTACTCATATTTTGGGTTGATTTTTCTATGCTTTTCTATTTTATTACAATTGCTATATATAACAGCTCATATTGTTTCCAAGAAAAGAAGAAATAACTAGCTTTGTCTTCTCATTCCAATTATAGAGAAAGCTAAACGATGTGCAACACCAACTACTAAATAGTGCACATAAGGCTGAGTGAAACGATGAGTTGCAGGTTTAATGAAAATGGTATATATAAGACAATTAGCTTAGCAAAACGATGCATAACATATGCTTGACTTGCAACGATTATGATATTTAAATTCAAATTGCCAACATATTCTTCTTCTACTTCTTCTCTAATCATTTGTGACAGTAAGTGATTGGGGCATGTGTGATTCATGAAGGAAAAAATGGTGTGGTTGTTAATGGAGGATTGCATTGTTAATGAAATGATTGAAATTGTCGTGGTGACTGTTAGAAAGACAAAAAATGTGATTATAGAGAAATAAATCGATTAAAATCCTATAAAAAACAAATTCTTACAAACCCTATTGGCAAACAACAATAACATCCTTGATTTCAACAAAACTAATAAGAGAAGCCGTCCTAATAGACTTACTCTCATTTCTAATGTGAAAGGTCACACCTTAATAACTTTTTCAGCTAACCCACCAACCATTCCTTTTAAAAAGAGCTTGACAACCACCCAAGATTGAAAAATGAATCTATAAGAATAATCACCAAGTTGTCTTAAACATATCCTATTTGGCTTCAACAAATTGATTAAAAACACTAGGTTAAATTTTTATTTGAGTTTTTAAGGGTTTGTGGATATTTATATTATTCATTCCTGAATGAAAATAGATTATCATTTCATTTAAATTGGAAAATTAAGTTGATTTAAAATGTAAATTGTGTTTTTTATAAAATAAAGGTAAAGTACATGGTGATTTTTAGTATAGTAGAATTAATAGTGTGTTTAAAAGCGCTTCTGCTTATACTTTTGAGTGCTTTTTAAAAGTATTTTTAACTTCAAGAAGTATTAAATTGATATATTTAAAAGCTTTTTAATAGTTTTAATATGTTGATATCAAAAATAAAAAAAATCTGAAAAAAAAAATATTATCTTAATGAAATTTTAAACAAAAAAACTATTTTAAAAAAAATCTTCCAAATAATTTCACACTCAGTAAAAAAAAGTAAAAAACAGAAAACAAGTACAGAGGCATACACTTTTCATTCTTCTATATCATAATGATTGTACAAATCTCCGAGTAATTTCATTTTTCTATGCCACAATGCATTTGATTGTTAATGACACATCATTACCATTCTAAAGAGTTACTTGTTAGTCAACATGCACACTTTTCCTCTCTCTACTCTTCAGTTTAGCTCTATATAAAAACAAGCAGACAGATTACTTGCACAGGAATCTTACACAATATAAACCATGCCGACCTCTAGAAGAGAGACCGGTGGCACCTTGAGCGCCACATCTGCCCCTCGGCAGTTCCGCCTGAGAAAATTGTAACCAAAATTAAGAGCCAATCTCTTCAGAACGGACGAACCTTGTTTTGC
>Ga0307513_10012282_pt1 | contig 10584 bp, 7 predicted proteins | sample 15_EM_MG_FD_202174 | JGI IMG/M metagenome (GOLD analysis project Ga0307513, IMG submission 202174) | Populus trichocarpa ectomycorrhiza microbial communities from riparian zone in the Pacific Northwest, United States - 15_EM | ecosystem: Host-associated > Plants > Roots > Unclassified | place...
CAACCAAATCTAGAATTTTACTTTTCCTTAACCCTCCATCGGTTGTCTACATGGTTAAAGAATTGTGAAGCATATTTCTCTTGCACAGTTAATAATCTTCAAATTAATGTTGATTGCATTCAACGATGGACAAATACCAAAAGATAACGTTGACTGTTTGTATGGTTTTGGCATCACGTTGTAGGCCTTTTCTTTTGTTATCATCTCTCTTTTGTTTCCTCTCCACTGGATCTCTTTTATATACAAAATATATCTTTTCATGACGGCCATCCTCTAAATGGCTAGCATGATTTTAATAATACCTTATTATTAAGGTCTATTCTGGTTTATTAAGAAGTGCAAGAACGACGTATGCAATATGATATCATGCTGCTGCTGCTAGCAATGATCATCCTCGAAGAATAATTACAGAAAGGACAGAGCTTGAGCTTTGAGTCTTGTTTATTTATATAGTTTAAAATTATAATCAATAAATCGGGGTAAATATTTGATGGAGGAGGTTCTAATCAATTAGAAACAAATTTATATATTCAATCCACGTTTGATAACCTAACAAATATGTATTTGGATCTAACAAATAGGTACAAGCCTAAAAAGAGGTTTAGTCCTCCCAGATGACCTATCTAAATGAAAATTAAGCCCAAAACTTTTAGATTCGATTATTGGAAGTGACTCAAATTTATTTGGAGATTCTACAAGTCTAGGGTCAAATTGTTCTATCAAATAGATTTGCACTAGTAGTTCAAACAATACAAAGCCATAATTAAAGGGCTTTTAAATAATGACTTCTTTTTTTTAATTTTATATTTTGTTAGACAGGCTGAAGCTGAACGAAATGAAGAAGTTTGCAACATTTTAGACCCTCATTTGTGACGTGGGAAAGTTTCTTCGCTAATTTTTTTTTTGGTATAACAATGTTTGTTACATTAATTCATCAATGATTAAGATTTTTATTTTTTTTAGAGTTAAAAAAAATTCTAGATTCAGTTTAGTAAATTAAGCATAATTTATAATTTAACTGTTAAATTAAGTTTAATTTTTTCTAGAAAAATTCAAAGGCATGTTTTGTATTTAATTAAAATTTTATGATGATCACATCTTTGGTAGCACTGACAAGGCAGCTAATGAAAGTAATATAGTCATTTACGAAAGTATCCCCGTGCACAAGACGGCATTGCTCATAGGCCTGGAGATTTCTGAATAAGATTTCTATCACATCATTTATTTTTATTTGTGGAATTTCTAGAATCCCATTACTGAATGTTATGTCAAATAGTGAGCTTTTTTTCTGTATTCTTAAACTTCACTCCAGATTGTTGGAGCGCTTAAGAAAGTAGTTTCTTTCGCTGGAAGATTCTGTTCCGTTGGGTACTGACACGAAATGAAATGAAAGACCATTGACCTTTCAATAACCCACAGGTATTGCCAGGTTAGAGTGGCATTTTTTAAATTCCCAAGTTGTATTGCCTTAGGATTAATTTATTCAGCAACAAGAAATGAAGGGAGATTAATTTATGATTTTAAGTACATTGCAATCATAAAAAGAAATAAAAGTACAAAGGGGTTAAATATTTATGGCAATTGAAGGATAGAGTGGCGTTTTTTAAATTCCGAAGTTGTATTGCCTTAGGAGGGAGATTAATTTATTCAGCAACAAGAAATGAAGGAAGATTAATTTATAATTTTAAGTACATTGCAATCATAAAAAGAAATAAAAGTACAAAGGGGTTAAATATTTATGGCAATTGAAGGATAGAGCACACTGTTTGTATGACAGTGAGAATAAGAAGAAAAGTAGCGGCAAAAACAGAGATGCCAGTCCATGGATTGTTGAAATAAACCTGCTTCAAGGTTGCCATCCACTTGTGCCTACGCTTTGTGCAAAAGGACTTCAGATCTTCGCCGACACCCGAAAGAAAACCTTCAGTACTGACAACATTTCCTTTGTCGAGGCAGTAAAGAAGATTTGACACTGCTTCGTTACTGTTTAGCATATTTTTCAAATTCTCATTATGAGTAAGCACTTCCACATCATTAGGAGCACGGACGAGGCAGCTTATCAAAGTAATATAGTCACTTACGAAAATATACTCCAACCTATGATGGCATTGCTCAAAGGCCTGGAGATTTCTGAATAAAATTTCTGTGCTGTCATCTATTTTTAATTGTGGAATTTCTAGAATCCCATTACTGAATCTTATGTCTAATAATGAGCTTTTTTCGGGACGCTTAAACTTCACTCCAGATTGATGGAGCTCCGTCGCAGTGGGCGCGCTTAAAAGAGCTTCTTCTTTCGCTGGACGGTGCGTCTCTGTTGGCTGCTGACACTTTCTTAGGAAGTCAACGAAATGAAGGACCCCAGAGGAATCGATTATTTTCCAACTGTCCTCTTTTACCCAGTCAGGCCATGTTACTTTTAATAACCCACAGGTAAGCTCAGTAAGGGTACAATTCTTAGGATTGGAAGCTACACTGGATAGCTCAAACAACTTCTGGAGGATGAAGAATGGAAGCTAATTTTCAAGCAAGCACATATCAAACATGACGTCAACTAACTTAAATGGACGATAGAAAATGTGATCACGACGTCCACTGTCATAAAACTCGCTCAAGTACTTCGTGTTCAGTAAGACCATAATAATGAAGACAGCATCCAGTAAGATCATTGTTGCGAAGTGTTTCCAACTAAGATCAATGGTTTCGGCATAACTATCACGTAATTCCGTTTCATTCTCCTTGATAATGTTAATTAAATCCTCCACACTTACCTTGCTCTGTTCAAGAAACTGCTGCAGGTACGTTATTTTGTGGTCTTCCATAGCTTTTAGATTCTCCATACGGTGGTGAATAGGGCCTATTGAGACTACTCGAGGTGTACATGCCTTTTCATTTAACTTCCGCAATCGTTCCGGGACTCTGTAGATGCAGCATGCCGGGGAGAAAGCCTTCTTGATTTTCAATTGCTCCCTTAAAGAAATAGCTAACTCATTGACATCAAGTGAAACTTCATGGCTCTGATCCATTATCTGTTGATCAGTACTTGATGTTCCACCAATTTCCATCCTGTGATTGAACTGATACAATCGCTGGTGTTTAGAACCAGCACGTGTATACTATCACTAAGTCATGAAAAAACATATTCTGAAAACAACCACAATAATAGTTTGCATGAAATCAAATTTGTACTTCTTTCACTTAAATCATGTCTTTTCACATGTTCACACAAATAGCAATATAATGGCTAAACGCAGATATTTTTCATGGACACTTGGCTCACTTAAATTATATTGGCATCAAAATGTACCTTCTTATAGGAAGCAAATCATATGGCAGACCAACTTCTCATTAACAAGCCCACAAAAAACAAGAAAAAAAAAAAAAGAGTACCTTCTCATTAACAAGCCCACAAAAAAAAGTGCCCTGACTCGTCTGCTAGGCTTTATCTATTTGTTCTTGCCTATTCTAGGCTTTATCTATTTTTCTTATAAAAAAGAAAAAAAAAACCTTCTCATAATTAACATGCCCACAAAAAAGAAATAACAAGAAACTATCGACTCGTCTGCTATTGAGATAATTCATTTCACTCGAACTTTAGTTTGCAACATTATTGAATTTTTAATAGTTTTTGAACCTTGTGACGCAGGGCGTTTTTTTTAAAAAAATTTATGACATAATTGTTTTTATTGTTATATTTATTTATTAAGAATTACAAGGATTTATTTAGTTTAGAAATTCAAATGCTACCTAGATTTTATTAACAGTGGCTAATTTTATGACATAAATTTTCATATTACAGTGGCTAATTTTATTTTATTTTATAACAGTCGAGGATTTAATATAAATTGGTGCTAGTGCAATAGAGCTAATTAATGACAAACTAGCAAGAAAAAACAAAAGTTGTATATATAAAAAGAAAAGGCCAAAAAGAAGATAAAACCATGCAATAATAATACATAGAAACATCTTATAGTAAAAATTAACAAGAGTTTACTTAATAGACAAAATGAGAATGATTTCTGGAACTCTAAACAAGTTGTTTCTGTGTATTAGAAGTTTCTATCTACTGTCTTAAGCCATAACACCAAACCTCAAACGGTCAAGAACTAACTCAAATATTATATCTCAATTAATAATCTCGTCTTGAAAAACTGATTTGTTTCTAGCGAATCAGATTCCCCATAGGATACCATGAGCTAACATGCTCATGAAAATTCCATTGCGCTGAAATTCTTCTTTAACAATGAATTCTCTTTCAAACAACAATTTGTCTATGCTGTTCGCCATTGTAAATTCAACCGTTTTAGAAATCAGTTCTACAATTTCCAGACAATATAACAATGCATAAAAAGGTGGCTAACCTTGATTTCTTTGACTAAACAATATTACAGTGGCATATGTAACTAAAAACTTAACCAAACAAAGAATTATCATTAATGGTAAATACAATAACTTTAGAAGTAGAACATACCTTGATATCTTTGAAGGCGACCTGCCCAAGCACCAAGTAAATCGCACTAGCTTTCACTTTCTGCACAAATTCTTTAGCAGTGTTTTTGCGACAAACTTCCCCACATACAGTTATACAGCTTTCTTAGTTACGACAGAAAGTTTCGGAAGGTTATATATAGTACATGTGAATCTCAATAAAACAAAAACTCACTCCAGTTTCTTAACTGGAGAATAATCTTATGACAAGTTGAACATGTGAACAAACTTAAAAATACAACTCGCATAATTCACTAGACATATACCTTTAAGAATTTGTAAGCGGAATTACACAAAATAATTAAGAACATCACTAGTTGAATGACACCCAGAAACGAAAAATAACAAGTCACTAGTTGATGAATAATGAAAGGAAAAAACAGCTGCAATGCCCAACAAGAAGTATGTTTATTCTATTTAAATCATGTTAAACCATTCATAGCATTCTTGCTCCATTTTATTCATGTTCAAGATTAAGTTACTCAAAATCTTGCTTATATTGATTTTGTATCGTTTTCTTCTAGTTTAAGACTACCATACTCATGTTTGAGCCACCTAGAAACAACTTCTCTCTTTACATGTCCGACGTCCTTCCTTAGCTCTCTTTTTTTTCCATTAATCAACTTCCACTCAATTTTAATACCATCTTTATCTCAATCAAGAAGCAGTATTCTTTCTTTATTAGCATTAACATCACCAAACTTTATAATATATTGATTAACAAAAGAAAATGGGAATAGTATTCTAATCTGAAAATAAACAAAGTGTTAGAAAATAATATAAATTATATCTTGAAATTAACCTAACAGTTTAAACTATTGGGTTGAAATAGTTCTTTGAAATGATATCAAAACCTTGATAACTGAGTTCAAATCTCACCATCCTTATTTAATAGAAAATAATATAAATTATATTTTTGGACCTTACTCAGCAGCTTAAGTTTTGAAGCCTTTTTACACGTGAGTCTGTTCAAGCTTTTATTTAAGGAGATGTGTTAGAAAAAAAAATATAAATCATAACTTGGTATCATAACTTTTGTGTAATATATGAACAAAAAAGTAAAACAAAAAAAAATAGTTGCAAAAATGTTCCTAGCTGTAGTGAAGTTATGTTTACATATCAAAACATGCTCTCCACATGTATAGCTGATAGCGAGATTCTCGGAGAAAATTTCTTCATTAATCAAAGTAGACTAAGGACATGCTCTCCACTTGTCAACTTGAATGAGTCGACTTGTTTTGGTTTCATTAATAAGATAACAACTATTAATTTTAATATTGTTTTTAATAAGCAAATCAGGATTGTCGGGATTTTTTTTGTTTTAAAATTTATATATAGCAATTTCATAGGAAGCGATAACAGAATACACAGTTAATTTACAGAAAACAGCTGAAATAGCATAATCAAACAACTTGAATGATTGAACACACTGTTTGTATGATAGCGAGTATGACGAGAGCAGCAGCTGCTACACCAGAGAATCAGAGATTATTGTCCAAAAACTAACAGTTGAAATGGCAGTACCTAAGCAACTTGAATGATAGAACACAATGTTTGAATGACAGTGCGAATGAGGAGAATTCCAGCTGCAATAACAGAGATTATGGTCCACGGATTATTGAAATAATTCTGTTCCAAGGCTGCCGTCCATTTGTATTTCCGCTTTCGGTAGTTCTTGTGCTTGGGGTAGTACTTGGTCAGATCTTAAACTACATTAGCAAAGTAGAAATTGTTGACGTTGATAAGATTTTCCTCGGAAAGATTGCGGAAAAGGCTTGAAACTGCATCATTATCAGGGAGACCATTTTCTAGGATTCCTTTCTTAACGAGTATTTTCACATCCTTGGCAGAGGAGACAAGCATAGAGAGCATGGTAATATAGTTACATCCATATTTATTAGCATCGTAATTGCATTGCTGAAAAGCTTGGAGATTTCTGAATAGGATTTCTGCGTGATCGCCTATCTTTAAATGTGGGATTTCCAATGTCCCTTTTTATCATCAAATTTTACGAGGAGGTTTATGCTGGACCCTAACTTGAACTTGATTCCAGCCCGATGGAGCTCTGCTGCACTAGTTGGGGTTAAATTCTCAAGTTTCTTTGGCTTCTTCTGCTGTGCTGGCCGCTGACAGATTCTTAGAAAGCCCTTGCAGATGATAAGAGATCATGAGTAAGCTTAATCATGGAATATTCCTTACGATGGTGCACTATTTTGGATAGATTGAACAAGTCCTCAACAATGAAGAATGGAAGCTGATTTTGAAGCAAGCACAAATCGAACTTTATTTCTTCTGTCATCCATGGTTTATTGAATATGCGGTCAATATTTTATTTTGGATAACAGGGGAAAATGCCTTTAGAAAGTACATGATGAGAAGGGAGCAATCCAGCAACACCATTTCCACAAATTCCTCTTCACTTAGATTATCAATGGTTTCTGCATAACAATTACGCAATCTAGTCTCCCTCTCTGCAATAGCTGCAATAAAATCCTTCACATTTACCTCGCTCAATTCAAGAAATCCCCTCAGGTACAGTCTCTTATGCTCTTCCATTTCTTTGAGCTCTTCTTTTCCGTAGTGAATTGGGCCAACGGAGATTACTTGAGGTGTGTAAGCCTTTTCATTTAACTCACGCAATCGTTTAGGAACTCTGTATATTGAACAATTATTGGAGAACGGACGCAAGATTCTCAACTTTCCTTCCACAGACTCTGCTAGTTTGTCAACGTCAAGCGACCAATGATCGCCACCATCCATCTGATCTCTTGATGTTCCAGCAACGTTCATCCTGTGCCTAGACAATCAGTAGAGTCACAATTATCAATTCGTTAGATAAATGCTAAAAAACTTTCAAGAACAAATGTAAAAGGAGATGAAAATATAACAATCAAACACAAGATTCGCAGACAACCATGAGAATATTTGTAAGGAATCAAATGTGATTTGTTTTTTTTTATATATATAATTTTTGTTGCACACAAAAAGCATGTCTTTGACTACTTGAAAGAGGGAAACATTAAAAATCCATAGCTTCTCTAAATTAAAACTTACAAGCAGTTTTCTGAACAAGAAAAAGACTTGGTAGCTCTCACTTCTTACACAAACTGTGCAGCTCTGAAGAGTTTTCTTGTCTGCTACTTTTTTTCTGCAATTCTGCACCTCTTCTTATTCTACACAGAATTCTTCGTCAAACCTTTCGGAATATGTAGCGACTTTAATGACGAGTCTTCGCCAAAATGTCGTGATAATGATGTTTTAAAAAGAGGTTCTTAAAGCAATTTGAATAATTTGATTCGGATATTCATCTGCGCCTTCTCTTTCGATTTCTAATGATAAAATTTCCATGAAAAACATAGTCATAAACCCAAAAGGTTTAATAACAGTGAAAAAGAAAAAAAACAATCATGTACAAAATATCTAAATATTAGATATTGAATCATAATTTTAAAATTAAATTAAAATAATAAAATTTATACGAATTTCAAATCCAAAAAACACTTCGGAAATATGTTAAGGAATAAGAACGATCCAAAAAATGATTGTATTCTATAAAATCTCCTTTTATTTTTGTGATATTTTTGTGATTAGCAGATGACCATAAGAATATTTGTAAGGAATCAAATCTCAGAATATTGTTTTTCTAATTTCTGTTTCACATAAAAGCATGTCTTCCAAGAAAAATCTATGGCTTCTCTAAGGCGTCTTGAAAAAAAAAACTCCGTAGCTCTCACTCCTCACACAAACTGTGCAATTCTGAAATTTTTCTGAAGACTTCTCTTGTCTTGTACTTTTTCTTAATCTATTAATTAAAAAATGTTTCTAGCTTAAATAATATATATTAAATAATAATTTTATTTATTCTCGATTTAAATATAAATTTGAAATAAATTTTTAATTAAATAATATCTCGATAAAATTGATATTAACATAATATATGTAATGTAAGGATAAGATTGTGTAAAAACAAACAAAATTGACCGCACTTCCTTGAACACACACGTGTCCCTTCTTTGGATCCAAAACACATCCTCAACAAGATAAACCTCTTGAGCCCACGGGTGGCAAAGGCCCACTCTTACCATCCGCCAGTGATTGATAAATCATTAAATTGTTGCCCAAATGTTTCTATAGTTAATTTTTTTTGACTTTCAAAATTGATATATTTTAAACTTGTTTTGGTGCTGATTCCGTACAAAATGTTTCAAGAATCACACTAAAATTATACAAATAAGTTTACATGATATTTCTTAGAGTCCTTAACAAAATTTGTTATCATTTCAAAATCTTTTTAATAATTATGTCAATATTTAATATTGAAGAAGATTTATGAAAAATTATGAAATTATTTTTGGATGTGGATTGGATTTGTATTAGAATATATGAAAATTCTCAACTCAAAATATTTAAAAAATAAAAGTTTTAAGAGGGTTTTTTTTGTTGGTCCTTAAAATTTGACTTGTTTTCTAATGATCAAATAGATGGATAATATTTGATTGAATATAATAATCTAAAATAAAATTAACGAAATTAGTAGTACAGATCCCAATGTACCACAAATCAAATAATTTATAAGCCGAAACGTTCATTAAACTCATTCTTATTAGCATGGAGAAGGAACTTAATCTCCCATTTAATTATAAGCCAAATCATATACATATATTTTCTCTCTTGATTCTCTACCTCGTTTGCCTATCTCTTTACTATAGAGTAATTACGGTGGTTAATGCTCTAATTTTTTTTGTTTCTGATAAGACTGTGCCAAGAGGCAAATAATGATATAATATACAGCAAATAATGTTTTTGCTTGAATGATAGAACACACTGTTTGTATGACAGTGAGAATGAGGAGAATTCCACCTGCAATAACAGAGACTATGGATTATTGACAAACATCTGTTTCAAAGCTGCCTTCAAGGTCTTTAACTTATTATGCCTACGCGTTCTGCAATGTGAATTCAGAGCATCGCAGACACCCCAAAGAAAACTTTTTGTAGTGACATTGTTGTGGTCATGACTGTAAAGAAGATTCGACACCACTTGCATATTTTTCGAATTCCATTTACGAGCAAGTACTTCCACATCATTAGGGGCCCTGACGAGGCAGCTGATGAAAGTAATATAGTCATCTACGAAAGTATCCTCAATCCAATTATGGCATTCCTCAAAGGCCAGGAGATTTCTGAATAAGATTTCCGTGCCTTCATCTATCTGCAGTTGTGGGATTTCTAGAATCCCTTTCCCGAATCTTATGTCAAATAGGAAGCTTCTTTCTGGATTCCTAAATTTCACTCCAGATTGATGGAGCTCTGTTGCAGTGGGTGCTCTTGAAAAGGTTGTTTCCAGTGGACGACGGCACAATGCCGGTGGCTGCTGACACCTTCTTAGGAAGTCAACGAAATGTAGGACTCCAGAGAAATCAATTGCTTTCCAACAGTCCTCTTTCACCCAGCCAGCCCATTGACTTCTTAGAAACCCACAGGTAAGCTCAATAACGGTACAATTCTCAGCTACACTGGATAGCTCAAACAACTTCTCGAGGATGAAGAACGGAAGCTGATTTTCAAGCAATAGCATATCGAACACTACGTTATGTAGCATAAATGGACGATAGAAAATCCAATCACTAAGTCCATTTCTAAAAACCAAACTCCTGTACTTCAACTTCAGTAAGACCATACTAATGAAGACAGCATCCAGTAACATCATTGTTACAAACTCTGCATTATTAAAACCAGTGGTCTCTGCATAACAATCACGTAAGTCCTTTTCATTCTCCTTGATAACGTTACATAAACCCTCCAGACTTACGTTGCTCTGGTCAAGAAACTGCTGCAGGTACGTTTTTTTTTGGTCTTCCATAGCTTTGAGATTTTCCTTACCATGGTGAAAAGGGCCTATTGAGACTACTCGAGGTGTAAATGCCTTTCTATGTAACTTCCGCGATCGTTCAGGGACTCTATAGATGCAGCATTCCGGGGGGGGAGCCTTCTTGGTATTCAATTGCTCCCTCAAAGAATTGGCTAACTCATTGATATCAAGTGAAACTTCATCGCTCTGATCCATTATCTGCTGATCAGTTCTTGATGTTCCAACAAT
>Ga0307513_10012284_pt1 | contig 10582 bp, 7 predicted proteins | sample 15_EM_MG_FD_202174 | JGI IMG/M metagenome (GOLD analysis project Ga0307513, IMG submission 202174) | Populus trichocarpa ectomycorrhiza microbial communities from riparian zone in the Pacific Northwest, United States - 15_EM | ecosystem: Host-associated > Plants > Roots > Unclassified | place...
GTCAAGACACCGCAGCAAAACAAGATGGCCACCTGCAACACCGACGCCAAGGACAAAAAGGGCGATGACCGCAAGGCTTTCATGAAAGAGTGCCTGAGCGCCAAGAAAGAAACGCAGCAAAGCAAGATGACCACCTGCAATGCCGACCCCAAGGCCAAGGCGCTCAAGGGCGACGACCGCAAGGCCTTCATGAAAGAGTGCCTGAGCAACAAGCCAGCCTGAAGACCGCGGGGCGCAAGCCCTGTGGCGCAGATATCAGAGACCCCGCCCACCCTGGTGCGCGGGGTTTTTCACGTCCGGCCGAATCAGGCCTACTTGCCGAAGCCGCGCGCGAGGAACACCGCCGCCAGCGGAATCAAGGCCAGCAGATGCGCCTCGATCATCACCAGGCGGCGGGTGCTGCGGATTTCGGCCTCGCCGGGCAGGGCGCCGCTGGCGCGCAAGGCCTTGCGCCACCGCAGGAAGCGCAGCGTCGGCGCGATGGAGATCAGGCCGACCACCACGAACATGCCCAGCTTGAGGTGCAGCAGCGGCTGCGTCCAGTACCAGGCCGAACCCTTGACGCCCCACCAGGTGCGCGCCAGCCCGGTGACCAGCACCAGCAGCGCGGCCATGCCGTAGATGCCGTCCACCCGCGCCAGACGCTCCACCACCGCCGCGTTGAGCCATTCCTTGCGGCACAGGGCGGCTTCGCTGGCCAGGAACACCACCATGGTGAGGATGGCGAGGAAATGGGCATAGGCGAGCAGGGCTTCGAGGGTCATGGTCATTCCTTTGCGAGGGTTGAGGCGCTAGCTTACCGCGGCGCCGCGCCAGAACTCCGGCCGTCCGTAGTGCTGCCGCAGGTGGTCGATCCACAGCCGCACCCGCAGCGGCAGATGTTTGCGCTGCGGGAACACCACGTAGATGCCGTTGGGCGGCGCGGCGAAGTCCTCGAGCACGGCCACCAGGCGGCCGGCGTTGATCTCGGCCTCGACCTCCCAGGTGCTGCGCCAGGCAATGCCCCGGCCGTCCAGGCACCAGTCGTGCAGCACCTGGCCGTCGGTGCAGTCGAGCGGGCCGCCGGGCTTGAGGTGCACGACCTCGGAGCCGCCATCGCCGGTAGAACCGGCAGAACCGGCAGATCCGACCACGGGCACACGAAACGCCCAACCCCTGGTCTGCGAAGCGTCGCTCGTCAGCGCCAGGCAGTCGAACTTCACCAATTCGTTCGGATGCTGTGGCGTGCCGTGGCGGCGCAGGAATTCCGGCGTGGCCACACACAGGCGGCGGTTGTCGGCCAGGCGCACGCTCACCAATGAAGAGTCGGGCAGGTCGCCCACCCGCACCGCGCAGTCGAAGCCTTCGCCGGCCAGGTCGATGACGCGGTCGCTGAGGTTCAGGGAAATCGTGACGTCCGGGTGCGCGTCGCGAAACGGCGGCACCAGCGGCGCCACATGCCGGCGGCCGAAGCCCCCCGGCGCGGTGATGCGCAGGTGCCCGCTGGCCTTCACGCCGCCGGCGCTCACGCTGGCCTCGGCGTTGGCGATGTCGGCCAGCAGCCGCTGGCAGTCTTCCAGGAAGGCGCTGCCCTCGTGGGTCAGGCTGATGCGGCGCGTGGTGCGCAGCAGCAGCCGCACGCCCAGCCGTTCTTCCAGCCCGTCGAGCCGGCGCCCGATGATGGCCGGCGCCACGCCCTCGGCCTTGGCCGCGGCGGTCAGGCTGCCGCGTGTGGCCACGGCGACGAAGGATTCCAGCTGCTTGAGTTTGTCCATGGCGGCGGATGATACGCAGCCATGCAAACGCCGGACGGCAGTGTCGGGTCGTGCCCGATAGCGCGGAACGGAAAGCGCGGTGCCATTGCACTCTCTCGGAGGCGCCCGGCGCGGGCCACCTTCGTCAGCTCACCATGATCGAGGTGGTGCCGGTCGCGCCGGGTTGGTAGACGCGCAAGCGCAGGTGGTATTTGCGCCCCTTGAACAACTTCTGGCGGATGCTCGCGTTGCGGTCCTCGCCGCTGTCGTCGTCGGCGCCGAGGTAGCGCGATTCACCGTCGATTTCTTCGAACAGCGCCAGGATAGTGTCGCAGGCGCCCTGGGTGGCGATGGTGAATTTGCGCGACTGCTGCGGCTCGAACACGAAGTCGGCTTGCTGGCCCGCCGCCAGTGCGATGGCCACCGACTCAAAGGGCTTGAGGCTCGGTGTTCGCGGCGCTGCCGGTGTCTCGCCCGGATACCATTTCAAGGCCCATTCCTTGTCCGATCTGGACAGCGCGCCAGGCGGCACCAGACCGTTCGCGTATTGCTCGGGTTCGGCGATCAGGCCCGGAGAGAACTGGTATTCCATGATCGAATCTGGATCCCAGGTCGAGCCCTGCACGTCGTTCACGCTGAGCTTTTGCAGGATGTTGCTGAAGATCGTACCTCGGTCCCAGCGGTTCGGCGGCCCGCCCAGATCGGTGTACACGGCCTGTTCGTTCCATTTGATGCCGGCGAACGGATTCTGGTGTTCGTGTTCCAGGCCCAGCGCATGGCCGATCTCGTGTAGCGCCGTGCCGCGGCCATATTTCGAGGTCAGGTCCCAGCCGTAGTAGGTGGTCGGCTGGTTGATCGGCACCTGCAGCACATCGGTGCCCACGGACGAAGCCGAACGGCCGTCCGCGAGCGAAAAGCCGATGCGGATTTCGGCCTCGCTGAGATCGGTTACTTCCGTGAATTCGAGCCCGATGCCGAGCGCCTTCCAAGTGGCGAATGCCTGGCGCACCACGTCGACCTGCTCGTCGGGCACCTGGTAATGGGAGCCATCCTTGATGAAGCCGTAGTGCAGCACGGTCCGGTTCATCCATTTGCCTCGCGTGGCGATGACGGCCCGGGCGCGCGACAGGTCGGCCATCACAGCCGGAGGCAACTGCGGCTTGGGTTTGGGCGGCGTGCTGCAAAGCGGCATAGAGGTCGGATTGGCCGTCTCGGCTCTTTCGTACGGATGCTGTGCCATGTTCATCTCCTGTCTTGGCCGGCCCGGCCGTGGTTCGAGGAACCGTGATGCCGAGGCCGGGCCACTTGCCGAAAAGGCGTTTTCAGCTTAGGTGCAGCAGGTGTTTTTTCCATCCATCGTTTAGAGGATTGGCCATCGCGTCAGTTGCCGGTCGTTATTTTCTGGGTCTTGAACGCCGCGATGTCGGCGTCGCTGTAGCCCACTTCGCGCAACAGGTCGGTGGTGTGCTCGCCCAGCAGCGGCGGCTGCAGGCGGATGCCGGGGCGTTGGCCGTCCAGGGTGAATGGCATCAGCGGCACCTTGGACGCGCTGCCGTCGTTCATGCGGATCTGCGCCAGGCCGCCGGTGGCGTTGAGGTGCGGGTCGTCGAAGAGTTCGTGCGGCCGGGTGATCGGTGCGAACGGCAGCTCGTTGGCCTCGAACACCGCGCTGAGCTCGGCGGCGCTGCGCCCGGCCAGGTGCGAGCGCAGCAGCGGCATCATCCATTCACGCGCCAGCACGCGGTCGTTGTTGGTCTTCAGGCGCGGGTCGGCCAGCAGGTCTTCCAGGCCGAAGGCCTTGCAGAAGATCGTCCACTGCTTGTCGCTCACCGCGGCCAGGAAGATCTGCTCGCCGTCCTTCACGGTGAACACGTCGTACACCGCCCAGGCCGAGATGCGGCTGGGCATGGGGTCGGCGGCGCGGCCGGTGGCGGCGAACTGCATCATGTGCTGGGCCACCAGGAAGACGTTGTTCTCGAACAGCGCGGCCTGCACCTCGCAGCCCTTGCCGCTGAGCTCGCGTTGGCGTAGCGCGGCCATCGCGCCGATGGCGCCGAACATGCCGCCCATGATGTCGTTGACGCTGGTGCCCGCGCGCAGCGGGTCGCCCTGGCGGCCGGTCATGTAGGCCAGGCCGCCCATCATCTGCACCACCTCGTCGAGTGCGGTGCGGTGGTCGTAGGGGCCGGGCAAGAAGCCCTTGTGGCTCACGTAGATCAGGCCCGGGTTCAGTGCCTTCAGGCTGTCGTAGTCGAGTCCCAGCTTCTTCATGGTGCCGGGCTTGAAGTTCTCGCTCACGATGTCGGCGGTGGCGACGAGGCGCAGCGCGGCCTCCACGCCTTCGGGCTGCTTGAGGTCGAGCGCGATGCTTTTCTTGTTGCGGTTGAACATCGGGAAGAAACCCGAGCCCGAGCCGAGCAGCCGGCGTGTGTTGTCGCCCTCGATCGGCTCGATCTTGATGACCTCGGCACCGAGGTCGCCGAGCAGCATGCCGCAGGTCGGCCCCATGACCATGTGGGTGAATTCGATGACACGGATGCCGGCATAGGGCAGCGCGGTGGGCTCAGACATGGGAGATTCCTTGAACAAATCCTTTGGGCAGGCCGGCTTCGGGTGTCATGCCGTAGACCGGTTCGCCGGGCAGGCCGGCCATCAGCGGCGCGCGCGCGGCCATGAGTTTTTCGAGGTCGATGCCGGTGGCCACGCCCATGGCTTCGAACATGAACACCAGGTCTTCCGTCACCACGTTGCCCGAGGCGCCGGGTGCGTACGGGCAGCCGCCGAGGCCGCCGAGCGAGGCGTCGAAGGTACACACGCCTTCTTCAAATGCCGCAAGGCAGTTGGCCAGGCCCAGGCCGCGCGTGTTGTGCATGTGGGCTGCGCCGGCCTTGTCGCCAAGCTCGGCGCGCAGGCGGCGAAACAGGCGGCGCACCTGCGCGGGGTTGGCATAACCCACGGTGTCGGACAGGCCCGATTCGTCGGCGCCCGCGGCCACGCAGGCAACGGCCAGCCGGATCACGTCGTCTTCGGCCACCTCGCCCTGCAGCGTGCAGCCGAAGGCGGTGGAAATGCCGGCTTCCAGCTTCACGTTGGGTGCCGTGTCGCGGCACAGCGCGGCGATGGCGCGCACTTCCTCGACCATTTCTTCGGGCGTCTTGCGCACATTGGCGAGCGAATGCGCGGCGCTGGCCGAGACCGGCATGGTGAGCTTGTGCACACCGGCGGCCAGCGCGGCCTCGGCGCCGCGGCGATTCGGCACCAGGGCCATCACCGTGAGGCCGGGCAGGGTGATGGCGTGGCGCACCACTTCGGCGGCATCGGCCATTTGCGGCAGCAGCCGGGCCGGCACGAAGGAGGCAACTTCGATTTCGCGCAAACCGGCCAGGTAGAGCGCGTCGATCCAGCGCAGTTTGTCGGCCGTGGGCATGGTGGCCTTGACCGACTGCAGGCCGTCGCGCGGGCCGACCTCGCTGATGAGGATGTCTGGGGCTTTCATTCTTGTATTCTGTCCGATCGGCTTGGCGCCAAAGGGGCTGGTCATCGATTCGGCTGGCACATTAGCTGCTGCGCTCACGCGGACCATGCCCGCGCACCGTTTTGATGAGAAACACATTCATGTGGTCTCGATTCGGTGTGTTTTTGTCACTGATGACAGCCTGTTTGGGTAATTAATACGCGACCAAGGTTCGAATAAAGTAGTGCCTAGCGCTTTTTCACCGATTCCCACTCTCTACGAGGCCCACCATGACCGATCGCACCACCACCGGCGAATTACAAGTCGCCACCAATCTCTACCGTTTCGTCGAAGACAAGGTGCTGCCGGGCACCGGTGTGGAGTCTGTCAAGTTCTGGCAGGGCTTCGACGCCATCGTGCGCGACCTCGCCCCGAAGAACGTCGCCTTGCTGGCCGAACGCAACCGGCTGCAGACCGAGCTCGACGCCTGGCACAAGGCCCACCCCGGCCCGATCGCCGACATGCCGGCCTATCGCACGTTTCTTGAAAGCATCGGCTACCTCGTGCCGCCGCCGGTCCAGGTGACGGCGAGCACGGCCAATGTCGATGCCGAGCTGGCGCTGCAGGCCGGCCCGCAACTGGTGGTGCCGGTGCTGAATGCGCGCTACGCGCTCAACGCGGCCAACGCGCGTTGGGGTTCGCTGTACGACGCGCTGTACGGCACAGACGCCATTTCCGAGGCCGGTGGCGCCGAAAAAGGCAAGGGCTACAACCCGGTGCGCGGCGCCAAGGTCATCGCCTTCGCCCGTGGCGTGCTCGACCAGGCCGCACCGCTGGCGAATGGCTCGCACAGCCAGGTCAGCGGCTACAGCGTGAAGGACGGCCAGCTCGTGGCCACCCTGCACAGCAGCAGCACCGGCCTGGCCGACCCGGCCGCGTTTGTGGGTTACCAGGGCGATGCGGCCGCGCCGTCTTCGGTCCTGCTGCGCCACAACGGCATCCACATCGACATCCAGATCGACCGCACGACGACCATCGGCAAGACCGACGCGGCCGGCATCAGCGACGTGGTGCTGGAAGCCGCGCTTTCCACCATTCTCGACCTCGAGGATTCGGTCGCCGTGGTTGACGCCGACGACAAGGTGCTGGCCTACAGCAACTGGCTCGGCATCCAGCTCGGCACCTTGACCGAAGAGGTGCAGAAGGGCAGCACCAGCTTCACCCGCCGGCTGAACGCCGACCGCGTCTACACCGGCGCGGACGGCAAGCCACTGACGCTGCACGGCCGCTCGCTGATGTTCGTGCGCAACGTGGGGCATTTGATGACCAACCCGGCCATCCTGTACGCCGGTGGCAAGGAGATCCCGGAAGGCATCCTCGACGCCATGGTCACCGTCACCATCGCCATGCATGACCTCAAGCGCAAGGGCAATTCGCGCACCGGCTCGGTCTACATCGTCAAGCCCAAGATGCACGGCCCGGCCGAAGTGGCTTTTGCCTGCGAACTGTTCAGCCGCGTCGAAGCGGTGCTCGGCCTGCCTGAAAACACGGTCAAGCTCGGCATCATGGACGAGGAGCGCCGCACCAGTGTCAACCTCAAGGCCTGCATCGCTGCCGCCAGCGCCCGCGTGGCCTTCATCAACACCGGCTTCCTCGACCGCACCGGCGACGAGATGCACACCGCCATGCAGGCCGGCCCCATGATCCGCAAAGGCGACATGAAGGCCAGCGCCTGGATCGCCGCCTACGAGAAGAGCAACGTGCTCACCGGCCTCTCCTGCGGCCTGCGCGGCCGGGCCCAGATCGGCAAGGGCATGTGGGCCATGCCCGACCTGATGCATGCCATGCTGGAGCAGAAGAGCGGCCACCCCAAGGCCGGTGCCAACACCGCCTGGGTGCCGAGCCCCACCGCCGCCACGCTGCACGCGCTGCACTACCACCAGGTCAACGTCGCCGAGGTGCAGAAGCAACTCGAAAAAACCGACGTCAACGCCGAATACGACAAGCTGCTCAACGCGCTGCTGCAGATCCCGGTCACGGCCACGCCCAACTGGAGCGCCGCCGAGAAACAGCAGGAACTGGACAACAACGCCCAGGGCATTCTGGGCTACGTGGTGCGCTGGGTAGACCAGGGCGTGGGCTGCTCCAAAGTGCCCGACATCCACAACGTCGGCCTGATGGAAGACCGCGCCACCCTGCGCATCAGCAGCCAGCACATGGCCAACTGGCTGCTGCACGGCGTGGTGAGCGCGGCGCAGGTGACGGAAACCTTCGAGCGCATGGCCGCCGTGGTCGACGGCCAGAATGCCGACGATCCGCTGTACCAGAAGATGGCCGGCAACTTCGCCACGTCGGCGGCCTACAAGGCAGCGTGTGATCTGGTGTTCAAGGGGCTGGTGCAGCCGAGCGGTTATACCGAGCCGCTGCTGCATGCCTGGCGGCTGAAGGTCAAGGCCGGCTGATTTTCTTCCGATTTCTCGGGTGCCGTTTTTATTGGGGGGCAGAGTTCGCGCAGTCTAATTGCTCGCCAAACACAAGCCGGTACGGCGTGCCAAGCCGAAGGACCTCTTCGAGATCGTGGATGCTGATGTGCTTGGGCTTGCGTAGCCGCAGCAAGGACCGGACTTTTGAAGTTGGCGTTGCCAAGCCGCGCAGGAGGTCACGGTAAGTGTTCCTTCGATCCTGCCCAGGCGGTCGAGGTAACTCCTTCAACTCGACCCCAATATCCAGATCGCCCAGGATCTCTTTCGCGGTGAGATACGAACCGAATACAACAAGCCGCACCACCACGCATTGGTGTTTTTGAGGTTCGGCGTTCACCGATTTCGCTTTGGCAAGAATGCGCGTCATCAAGGCGTCGGCTTGTGCGCGGGGAAGCCCTTCGGAAATGTTGGCGAGAGCCAATTGGCCCAGCTTCGGAGTTGCAGAGTAGGAGCCGATGGAACCCTCTTGCAGCGCGATGAACCCGGCGGCAACCATCTGCTCCAGCACTGGTTGAGCTTCCCGCACCGGGGCCCCAAGTGCTCGACAGAAGTCGTTCAGCTCGAACGGCCGGCCTTCCCTTCGATGGAGTTGCTGTGCACCATCGATCAGGATGGCTGGTGCGACGCCAAACATCAACTCGTCGGATCGCAGATGCATGTCAGTGATCCTCGCGCGTAGCCCGATGGAACGGGGTCCACGTTCCGTCCAGTCGCCTGCGCGAGATGCAGCCCGCGTCGATGCAGGTCCAGTCGTCTGCATCGCCGATTGTTCCGTTTTTGCGCAGGCGGCGCCCATGAAGCGCCCACATCCAACGTGAACGTCCAGACCAGCGGTCGTGTTGGAAGCCCATGGTCAGCAGCTGCATCCGCTTCTCGTGCCCATCGCTTCGAAGGGTATGAATGACCATGAAGCGTTCCAGACCAAGCTCTCTGCACAGCACCGTGGTGGCGAGCACATCCAGTTCGTTGTCAATTGCCGTTCTCGTGCTCCGAAAGGACTCATAGCCCTCTCTCTCTCTGAAGCGGGAAGCTCAGCATCGCGCCGCACGCGCTCGTGATGACGATCCAGCTTGCTCAACAAGCGTTTAGCCTTTGTCAGTTCCGCAGACGTCATCAGCCTGTTGGGCGAGAGGTTGTCATCGGGCCACATAGGTTGGGCTTCAGCTATCGCCGCTCGAACTGCAGGAAGCCGCCGAGCGCTTGCTCTTCCGTCACTTGGTCATGCGGAATCAGCAGGTATTTCCACGGCTTTCCACTGCCACTCAACCCACTGGCGCGCTGGCACCACAAGGCGCCCGCTTCGGCTTTTGCCACGACCTCGGAGATAGTGAGTTCATTGCGCGCCTTGGTCTCGCACATCAGCAGTGCATACACCGTCTCGACCACGAAATCGGGCACGTACTCAGGCTGCTCCACGCCCAGCTTGTAGAAGATCTGGAACTGCCCCTTGGCAGGCCTGAACCACTTTTGCGCGTCACGCTCCAGAATCACGGCGAAGCGGCGCTCGGTGTCCGAGTCGAACTTCTGCACCGGGAACAGGCACTTGCGGAAGTGGCCAAACACCATCTGCTTGATGCGGCTGGGCTCGTCGACGGTCAGCCGGTAGTTGCGCAGCACTTGGCCGGTTCCGACGCTAAAGGTTGGCGTTTTCAGCGCGGTGAAGCCTCGGCGCACGTCCACCGTGTAGTCGGTGGCTGTCGGGCGAAAGTGCGCATGCATCTGCGCATAGATGTTGTCGGCCAACGTCTTGCGCTCCTGCATGAGTACGCTGCGCACCTCGTCTTCATCGGCGAGGTAGCCGCGCAGGTGCGCCACCATCTGTCCCGCCAGGTCGTACAGCAGGCTGGCCTGGGTGTTGTAGTCGATGTCGTCTCTGTCGATCAGCGCATGGACGATGTAGTCCTCCGGCCGTTGCTCCGCGCCAGTCCTCTGCGCTTCAAAGACCTGCTGCTCGTTCGTGTGCAGCGACTGGGCGACCAGTGAGCGATCCTTGGGTTGTGGATGCACTCCGTGCAGCTCGAGTGTGAATGGCTCAAAGCCTCCGCTCACTTCGCCTGTGGGCACGACGGCAATGCGTGGAATGTCGATGGTTTGTTGCACCAGCACTTCGGTAGCGCGCCGTACGACGGAGGCCAGGTCCAGCTCGGGCGCGGCGTCCTCACCAGTCAGGAGCTGCGCTTGCACAGGCGGCAACCGTTCGCGCACAGCTTCGGTGATCTTGGCCTGCAGTTCAGCGCCCAGCAGAGCCTGGCGCGAGGGTGCCTCGGAGGGTTTGACTTCGTAGGTCGCCAGCACCTCCATCACAACGTGGGCGGCCTGCCGCTCGGGTTGCGTGGTGAAGATGGGCTGCGTGGCGGGCAGTGTCGCGGCGATGCCACTGGCTTCGGTGCCAGTGGCCTGCCCGCCCTCGGTGTCGGCGGCCTGCCCGTTCACACCCAAGGCGTTGGACCAGTTGGGCTGCACCGTGAAGCTCTGCATCCGATCCTCGTTTTCGTCAGGAGGATCCAGCTCGAAGGTCTTGAGCTTGAGTGGCGAATCCGCCCGGTTCGCGTCATCCACGATTTCTTGGAATCGGTCGTGCGCAATGATGCTCAGCCGGTCCACCGCCACGACACCCACGCGCCTGCCATAGGGCAGTCGCAAACCCCGGCCAATGGACTGCTCCACCAACGTGCGCGCGTTGGCAGCGCGCAGCGGCACGATGGTATAAAGGTTGGTTACGTCCCAGCCTTCCTTGAGCATGTTCACGTGCACCACGATCTCGGTAGGCTCGTCCACGCTCTCCACCGCCAGAAGCTTGCGCACCATCGCCTCTTCCTCGGCGCCGGTCTTGCTGCTGTCCACCTGGATCACCTTGCCGGCGTAACGGCCGGCGAAGAAGTCGGGCGACTGCATGTACGCCAGCAGCGCTG
>Ga0307513_10012285_pt1 | contig 10582 bp, 11 predicted proteins | sample 15_EM_MG_FD_202174 | JGI IMG/M metagenome (GOLD analysis project Ga0307513, IMG submission 202174) | Populus trichocarpa ectomycorrhiza microbial communities from riparian zone in the Pacific Northwest, United States - 15_EM | ecosystem: Host-associated > Plants > Roots > Unclassified | place...
TTGAGTTTGTCGGGGGGTAAAAAGTGTGGCAATAATTGGCCCATCCGGGATATACAGATTTTCTGTAGGACCTTAAGGGTCTCTCCGGGGGTAACACTAGTGGACGGAAGGTAATCTGAGGCCTAAGATAGGTTCAGTGTGGGGAAACCGGAGTTAATGGAGAGGAGGGGTACATTGTCTAGAGATTCAGGCGTAAGGTGGTCACTTTGGAGGCTCTGGATATGTTCGTCAGATTTACTTATCTCGAGGACAAAGCACGGTTTGCCGGAGAACTCGGGTGATGAGTTGCCTAGCTGAAGCGTTTGGAAGCAATCCAGCACGGTCAGGTCCTCCAGCAAGTAGCGGTAGGACACGTGCAATCACGATGGAGGAGTGAAACCACGATGTGGTGTGCCGTGCGCGGGGATACACCCTGGCCGTGCCTCATGGACGAACGAACTTCACTTACTGCCCGTGTTGTACTGTTGGTATCCTCATACTGTTTCAACATGTTCTGGTCCGTGTCGAAAACTACGGTATGAGTGTTCGGGGCTAACTCGGCCTGGAAGGATACGGTTAGCAGTAGTCAAACGGGACCGGCCAAACGTACGTTGAAGACTTGCAGGATCCTAGTGAGTTCCACCTTCCAGGCATCGATGGTCTCCCTGTCATTCCCCATGTGGGCAGGCTCGGAAAGCGAATTCTGTCCCTCTCTCTCGATCTCTCCCTGGATCTCTGTCGCGATTCTGCAATCAAGGGTGTGGCGAGTGAAGCGCATACAACACACACCACCGGTTGAACTCACTTTGTTAATCGCATAATCGCCTCGCACACGGGCAGACTCAGCCCATTCAATCCTCTCCCGTTCACCCCACGGCCAAGGACATCACATACATCTGTGAAAATTGGCCCAAGTTCGACAGGGTTCGGTTTGACAATCATGGTGTTCTGGATACACATGAATCCGGGTTATCTCATCGCAGAAGAGGAGACGTACCCTGATCATCTCAAGGAGGTCACTGACGGAGCCAGGAACTGCCCTGGCTGGCGGGATGTTTGGGAGTTCCTTCCCGAGGTTCGAGCCCTCGATGGCCTCATCTCTCCCCTTCGATGGTTTGGACTCGGCTTGCATGATCAAGATTCAAGGTAGCCACGAGAAAGAGGTGCGGCGCGCCGGCTGCGAGGAAGAGTCCGAAGCCTGATGGAAACAGGCGGCCATTCCCTGACGTCACGCCTCGTGTTGACAGACCCATTTCATTACTTTACCCGTACGACCGCTCGGCCGGACCCCAAGTCAGAGGGTGGCCGCTAAATGAACCTTCCCGGCGTCTAACATATTTTCGCTAAAATATTCTCCCCAGTGTCCGATAAAACTAGGTCTCGGGGATAAAAATATGTAGAAGGTTTTCTACGGGAGGTTGAACAGACGGGGGTCGATTGTCTTTACAAAAAGTGAAGTCGCTGACCATTCCACCAGAACTGCCGCAAGCGCGGGCAAAACTCCTGGTTTTCCTTCCTCAAACTCCGTTATCTTCCGCGATTCTATCTCGGCATATGATGTCAAGCTTCACCAAAATCGCCCACCCAAAATGACACCTACGCCAAGCAATAAGCAAACGAAAATCGATCACGAACGCTGAAGAATGGTGCCACCGGGCCCGGAGCTTTTTCTTACCTCCGGAGTCGCCGGATCTATATAGGGAAATTGTCGCAAGGTTTGGAGACATGATCGAAGAAGACTTTTATGGCCGCCCTTCCCGATGAGAGCGGGCATGCGGGGAACCAAATGACAACAGGAAGATCTTCAGAGAGTATCCTTTCCAGGACGTGTGTTGAAGTCATTCGGGGGCCTTCGGAATTTCTTCAGCCTGGTTAATCCCTTCATCTGCATGACCCGCTGTGAGTCGATTCGCATCGGTCAGTCGCGTCAATGTAACAGTGTCGTTGGGCTCGTTTCCGTGCCTCTGCCATAGGTGAAATTCGCGGAGGAACCATCGAGGCCATAGAGAACGAGGTTTGTGAGCGCACGCACACAATGGGACTGGAAGGAGTGGGTGTCTAGTAGCACTTTCATCTTGGGACCCATGATCATCGGTCGCAGTTTATGCTTTGTCAGGTGCGAGAATCGATTGCACGTACGCCGAACATCTACCAACTCGGGGTCATAGGATACAAAAACATCAAGATGTTCAGCATTGATACCCTCGGACACGAACCACTCGACTTCCGTGGGTCCGCTGACGCCACCTCCACGATGTTTCCAACCGCACAGACAACCGATATATTACGCCTTAGCAGTGACAAGGGGAGCGGATGAACAGAATCCTTCGACGAATGCGTTTACTATTGCGACGAAATCGCCCGCACGATAGGTCAGCGAGAGGACGCAAAGCCCGTCGATGGTCTTCTATCCATCCGGGACTGTAGGAAAAACACGCCCAAACCCCTGTATCGACGCCCAGCGGGAAGGCGATAACTTCAAGGAGGCTGCAGGGGAGTCGGGGTCGAGGATGACGAATGTGGAGAAAACCAAAGAGAGCTCAAGCGTGGCGGCCAGATCGGACTCTCGTCGTGCTGCGTCCGCAGGACTCCTGTCCGTCTGAGTCGGCGATTATTCCACTAATTCTGAGCAGCAATTGTTGCTAGGAGAGTTACCGACAACACGCGGTGATCTAACTATTGCAGGAGGCTGTCGATAATATCCGACTCCGCCCGGCCCCCGCTCTGATATGTATTGTTGAAGGTTCTACGGGCAGCGTCCTTCAACAACGCGGGGATGACTATGCATTTACGGTGCGGCGGAATGGCAGAAATGCGTGGGTTTATGAGGAGGCAGATGTTCTCAAACTGGCCGAGCCATCTACAAGACGTGGGGGTCTTTTTCGTAGCTAGATTCCGGACCGGGGATGGTTGCGGCATTGTCGGGAATCGGGAGGATCGGTTTCGAAGGAGGTAATGATCGTGGAGCGAAACCACTGGTTTTTGTATATCCCAGCGCCATCCATGATGGGGAGTCGGTCGAGGAAGTGGAAAATGGACGTATGAAATTCGTCACAGCAAATAAACCTCCAATCATCACCAAATTTCGGTTTGACCAGCTCGTGGTGGGGGATTGCGAATACAATGGAGGTCTCGCCGATCCCGCTTGCGCCAATGAAAACAACTGGCGTGCCATTCTTGACAGTTCTGAGGGTCTGTGGACGATCTTGTCTCGGCCGAGGAACAACCTTGGAGGTGGAGGTGGTTCACCGGATCATGTACCGCATCACAGTCATATCAGCATGCCCCGGGGGTTCATACGAGGGAACCACAAACACGTCCTTTGCGAGGTACAAAGTCAATAACGCCTAACCCACACGGATCGAAAATTCGTCTCACTGGTCTAAAGTTGTGGGCAAGCGACTCGGCATTCACCACGGGTAGATACAGTACGTGGCCAGCTGCACGGAATCTTTCTTGTCGGTAATCTTGTCCTGTTTGGAATGTCGATGAGTCGACGCTTTCAGTTGAAAACCCCGTGGTGGCCACTCACTGAACGAGAGTTAGGATGGTAACAATGGGGACAAAGACTCCCTTCGCTGGGAATCCCTCTCTCTGTTCCCTCTGGCAATGAATCCCCGAACAACCAGTCACCCACTCCACTCTTCCTGTTTTCACCAGAGGGCTCATGACCTTCGGACGAACCCGAGAATTGGACCGAAAGGCGGTCGAGGTGCAGCCTCTCGTCCGTAAACAATTTCCCAGAATTTCCTCGTTGGCACCAGGGTGGCTGAAAGCGACGCGTAGCGTCGTAAGGCGTGTGGGTTGTAACTTGGTATTTGCTGGATATCTCGTGTGACGGTTCGAGCGCGAGCCACGGTGACCCACCGAACAGCCGGAGCGAACCGGAACCGACCCGCAACACTTCAACCTCACTCTCATTGCCGCAGAGACAAACTCCGGAGATAACAGAATTCTGCAGGTGGGGTCCACGGTTATCATGCTCCCTTCTTCCATGTCTTGTCGTTGTCGAGATTAGGCAAAACAACTGGTATTAGGGATCTCGCGGAGGAAGATAACGCGTGTGGAATTTTGGGTGCTTTGTGGTCCTGCGATATGAGGTATGCTGTTCAGAGCACCCTCCGGTGTTTATTGAATGATTCGAATCCACTATTCCCTTGGACCAGGAGGCCCTCATGCATTGCTGTCCTGTCGCCGTTGATGTGACCTGTTTGTTCGCCAAAGGTGTGTACAGATGTTACCTATCATGCGGATCAGGGCAGCGTTCCTAACAAAGACTCGGAGCTAGTTCCAGTCAACCACTGTACCCCATCCGCATGCGTTCCTCACGAATCCATCGGGGTAATGATGGTATGATCGTCGCGGGGACCGTACCAAAACCTTCACTGATTTCCTTTGCCAACTCACTTCCATGTCTACATTCAATCCGTTGGCACGACTCCACATTCTCGACACATCTTCAGCCGATTTTCCCAATCAAGTCGTGAACCTTTTCCGTGACGAGGAGTACAGAGAATGTATCCCAAGCCTGCAAAGTGGTGCTTTGGTGTGGCTTGTCAAATTCCTGGACAATGTTCATTCCTGTGTTCTCATATTTGGGATGGAGGAGTGCCGACCATCGAAATAATCTGACTGCTATTCTCCTCAATGACTGTATATGAGGTTTTCGATTGCTTAATTGTCGTGGATATTCCTACTGACGATGTAGCAGTGGTTCCGTTATTGGCTGGTATCACACCGGGCATAGCAAACCGCTCCCGTAGCATCCTCTGTACAACTGACTGAATGAAACCACCCCGGACAGCCTATAGGCTATAGAACCACGACCACACCACCCTTGTGCATTAACTGTGCTTTTTTGTGGCATTGACAACTTACAGCTGAAGTTCGGTTCGAACCGAATCCGAAAAGTCTGGCGGGGCCGAACAGAACCTGAACCGAACGCCAAGAACATTAGTTAATAAGATTATTGGCTGTACTTACCGCTGGTCCCTTCTGGCAGACTGCAGTTTTCTGTAGAAAGGCGGCGTTAACAGAACGAATAGTGACAAGGATACACAACTAAGACGCTCCTCTGGTCACCAGTATTGGTAGGTACACTTTTCGCTCGAGTGAATCCCTCGTGTGCTTGTCGCCTGTGTTTCTCAATCCGCCAGATATGATGCGTGATGACGGTAAAACGTTGTTGTGGCGCGGCCGGCGAAGATAACGTCGAAACAATGAGTCTGTTACTGGAATGACATCTAGCGTCTAATGGTGGGCAAAGGGTTCGATGTAAGCGGAATGAGGCTGCGCAGTGACTTGGTTATACCTCATCCAAGAAATCCACCAACCGAGCCGATTTGGATTGCTGGACATTGCGAGAGAATACCCTCTTCCCATCGATTCTAATGAACGTGTACAGTGCCGGAAGAATTCCGATGAGGATTTTTCCAGAGTATAAAAGTGGTATGGCGCTTAGGAGGACGATGGCTGAGATTGGCCGGGATCCTGCAGGTGTGGCCGAAGTACATGAAAACTGCATGCGTTGGATGAAAACGGATACGGCCTCTTCATGACCACGTTTCGCGCCAATCAGTTACGGAAACACGTATTGTGGTCGCCAATGGATCCGAGCTTTCTTAGATCCGATTCCCTTCTGGATCCGTTGTATACGTTGGTTGGAGTTGAGGCCCACGAGACTCTGTAACTCGTGTGCGATAAACGTGTGTTAAATATCTGAATATAATCGTTAAATTAGATAAACGATATGATAAACAAGACAGAGTCGCGTGACGGGATGATAACTTATGGCATCTACGCAATGATCCTATCCCTCGGTATAGAGGACTAGAATAACCCGCAAAGCCACCGTTTCTTCTTGGGTTTCCGTGCTCCGGCATCTGTACATCAGAAGTTAGAATCGGTGCTCTCCCGGAGAGACAGACTCACTTGGCCGTGGAGCTGGGGATTGGAGTTGTGACTGGCTTGTGCCCGGTCCGAGTCCGACGCCTGGGAGTGGATCCCTAGGTCGATCATACGAAGCTGAGCATGTAACCAAAGACAGTGTTTGCACCACTGGAGTAACTTGTACGCACTCGGAAACAACGCTGCCGTCGTCGCCATCACCAACAAACGTTCGCCATATCCTCACAACTTCTCCCATCGTTGGACGATTCTCAGGATTCTGGTGCCAGCACTTCTCCAAGAGCTCCCACATCTCAGCGGTAAGACCAACCGCCTGAGCGTTTCCGGGCATCTCCGGCCTGTCTCCCCTGAAGATATCATAAGCGGCTTTTGCGGGCGTCCGCCCCTCAAAGGGTGGTGCGCCGGTAAATACCTCCACAACCAACATCGCAAAGGAGAAGACGTCTGCGGGTTTTGACTCCATCACCGGCCTGACAGTCCCGTCGATGACAGAACTCATGAGTTCTGGGGGCGACCATCTGGAGGTCCCGACGGCTCCCGGAGTCACTGCAACGGTGAATCCAGCCGGACCCGAATTGACGGGTGCCAATCCGTAATCCGTCAGACGAGCACAGCCCCTCTGGTCAACGACAACATTTGCCTGTTACCGCAGAATCAGCAAGAAAGAACTCTTAACGCCACAGGTGTGGAAGCCGAAATGCAGCTTGAGGGGCAGGTGGCTTACCCCTTTCAAATCCCCGTGAGGGATATCAACCGAATGAAGGTACTCCAGCCCCTTTGCAACATCGAACAGCTGCCACAGATAGGGAAAATCGAGTTAGCAACTCCGTGATTGCAACAGTGACAAGAGTCTTCCTACCAGAGACGCTCGGGGTGTGCGGGGGCGCGACGCTGTGTACTGATTGATGTTGCCGTTTTGCCCCCAGTCGTAAACGAGGGCGAGTTTAAAGTGTGTCATGTTCACCCCACGGAACGATAGGACGTTTTCATGCGACAGTCTTCTCCACATCGGCACCCGTTTCCACAGAATCTGTAAATTTTGTTCGAGAATAGACCTCGGATGGTGACTGGATGCTCACTTCTTTTGCCTCTTTCAAATTTTGGGCGGGGTATATGCGAAAGGCTTTGATGGCCACCTGCGCGCCATGGTATTCTCCTCGCCAGATGTCGGTAAATCCTCCAGACGCTACGACAATGTTGCCACGTTTCTCGAGCCCAGCGGAGAGCACAGCAGACGCCGGAAGTCGCTCGATTGTGCCGCACACGTTCCCCAAGGCGGTTATGAATTTCGTATTTTGTGGGTCGACGGTCGGATATGCCTTTGCAGAAATGATGGAACTCAGATTTCAACAGAGAAGAACGAACGATCCCGGCTTACCTGATCTACCTTGTCGACAAATTTTGTCTGATCTTCTGGTGTCAATCCTCGGATGTTTTGCGGTAGTTCTTTGCTATTGAGCAAAGTGCCAGCTCGTTGCCTCGACTGCTCGGGTGTCAAGTTACTGTTCGCAAATTCCCGGGTTGAGGTTTCTCCGCGGGTTGGGTTGTGAGGCACAGCGACGGTGTTACTCTTCCTGGACATGGTGAGAGGCTCGCCGGGATGAAGGTTGGGGAGAAGGAGCACGATCCATTGGGCGGTACATGTAGACCATGGGACCGACACGAGGCTGTCACGACACGTACAATCACACCCTGACAAAAATTCACCGGCAGATTGCGGGGGGACGTCAGTACAGGACCCCACGTCGCGAGGCGCTCAATTTGCGGTATGCTGCATACTCTCTACCGGGAATCCCTATCTGAAAGGTATTGTTCCTACGGAGCCTTCCTTCAAAGGGTGAAATAAAGGATAAAATCTCAGTAGGGCCCGGTTGGGGGGGTGGTCTGAGGGTAATACACTTCATGGGTTCCCGAGAGAGATGGTCTCGGGACGACGATCGGGTTCAATTCGTCGCGTCCTGCCAGGGGTCCCCCGCCATCAGGCGACGCAATCGTGGGAACTTCCGCCATCACGCGTCCTTCGACTCCTTCCTCACGCGCTTCCACCCATCAAAATATTTCTGAGAGGAGGTGCACCCGTGGGAAATCCCTCCCCCGACTCCCAGGCTCGTTCCTCCTCTGAAGGATGCGGCAAGGGAGGTACCAAGAAAGCGTCCGCAGAGAACGCGGAGACCCCCGGCTGAGGGCAACATCCATCGAACCTTCGCTCTAGTAGAGCCCCTAGTAACATCAATCGTCATTCTGCTCTCCTCCTGACTGGTCGCTTGTGGTCCGGCCGCATTCCGGAGCCTATTCGACGTGGGTCTCGTCACAAGTTTCGATTGCACGTGTGCTATTATTTCCGTCAGGTTTCCACCTGGAATTCACCATCATTTTAACAGCAGTTTGTAGTAGGGGCACTTGGCGCTTAGGGTATGCACACAACGCTTTCCGCCTTGGACCAATATACCAACATTTAACTTGCCGCCGACGCGCCTCGTGGATAGAGGGAGATGTCTGATACATGTACCGTGTATCGCCAGCACATCGGTCCGCCAGTGAGTGGTCACCTTAGGAAGTATATTCCCCGTGCCCTTTCACAATCCCTTGAATCGACTTCGCGGCCTCGACACGTCTTCCTCTGCGTTTACGATCAAGTTAGTAGCACACTTTATGGGGAGGAGGACGCTAAGCCTTCAAGGTGAAGATCTAGTGGGGCTTGTCGGCTATCTGGACACGGTACGTCGCCGTGTCTCACTTCTTCGCTCCCCGCTCATATCGTTGTAGGCTATCGATATTCTCGACCTTGCTAGTCCCGCCTTCTGGAACCTACGGAGACTAATCCGCACCACAGGGGTAAGAGTGCTTCTCGTCTCGATCACTCGAAACGAGCTTCGGGCGTGGATACCGGTTATGCAACCAGGAACACCTCACGTCTGTCTCACACCCCCCCCCGACCTCAAAATATTCTTGAGTTGTTTGCGGATCAGGCCCAGATTTACAAGCCGGGAATAAATACTGCAACCAATGCTGCATGGATGCCGGTGGGAGGACTAGGAAATTCCACCCCCTAGGGCACATCAGGATCAACCAGGGCCACCGCGGGAACTGAAGACATGCTGGGCTGTCGGACCCACGAATTGGCGGTGTGTCTCCTTCGTGCAGGCGAGAATTCCCGAGGAATACTAAATCTGCACCTTTTTTGTAGATGGATGTGGCGGTAAGCAGAGGTGGGGCGGCCAAATTGTCCCCGGAGATACGTCAGGTGGGTATACGCACCGGACTTTGTCACGACCAAACCCGTCTAAAGACAGGGTACTGGAATCCCTTCAGCCGGGGTTCGACATATCCAGCAATAGGTCGATAAACCGCCGGATGATCCCCAAGATCCCACTGAAGAGACTGCGGAGGGGGTGAAGGAGATTGAAGAAGGGAAATAGAAAACGGAGGTTGAAGATGCTGCGAAAAAGGCAAAGGAGACTAGGGAACGCGAGGGGTTTGAGGTACGTTTTAACTTCATCCCAGAGAGAAAGTAGGTGAAAGGAACACGATCATCTGAAGAAGAGAAGGACGCTGGGGAACCTGGAGAGAGTTTCACGGTATGTTGCGATCCTCCTCTATCCCGACACAACGCTGTTCTAACACCATCACAGAGGGAAACAGAGCAGACGGGTACACCCCCCCATTTTCCTTCGTTAGTCCGACAACGATCCATTCATAAACGGTTCGTCCGCAGGGGGCCCTACGGTTTGGGTTGTATTTGAGCGTGATCAACTGAAGAGTGATAAGGATGCTAGGGAACTTAAGAGGTTCATAATCTGGTGCAGTCCTCCTCTCTTCCTGCGCAGCGCCATTCTGGTACCACCCCCGGGGAGGCTGATGAGTTTCGAGATGGCCGACAACCGGTTGAAAAACTGCTGGATCCCCCTCAAAACCTCAATCGATCGGGTCACCAGGACCATGGGAAGATGGTTGGTGGCCCCGCTGTCACGTCACAACTCCCGAGCGATAGGTTTCAAACATACTCCAACAAAAAAGAAGCGCGGGTTGAGGAGTGTACCTGGTTCGTGACATTATGACCTCCCACTGGGTATGAGCTGGGGATAGGGTTTTCCTGTTGCTGGAGGACGGTAGAATATCTCAAACCTGGTATATGTGTATGCCAGTTTGCGGGTCCTTCCCTTGTTTCCTGAGCCCGGAGAAAGATACTTTTCGAATTTGATCCCATGCGGCGAGAGATTACCGACGGAGTGGTTGCCGAACGGGGTGGTGTCACATATGCTAGTTTAAACATGGGTGTAGACATAATGAAGGGGCGTCAGGGCGAAACTTCCCACTCAACAGGAGGAAACTCGGGAGGAGACAGAGCGCAACAGGGTGGATGCAGTTGAAATACTCTGTAGATGGGGAGCAGAGCTAAACGCCAGATACCGAGACCAGCGCCATTCCGATCCAACTCGCCTGCTCCGCCCTCCTTGCCGGTCTAGCAGATACTAGAAACGGGTCCGCGAGAATACAAAGTGATAGCCCCTACGATTCCCGGGTACTAGATAACGTCCGCAGCGGAATGGAGGGTGGACAGGTTGACGTCATTGTCCATGGTGGGGAAGAGGGCCCACCCAGCGCATCATGTGTCTTGTTTGTAACTTTTCCAGTTCGATAAAATATCGCCAAAAATTCGGGGGGGGGGGGGGGAGAAGTCGCGACGGCGGATGGT
>Ga0307513_10012286_pt1 | contig 10581 bp, 11 predicted proteins | sample 15_EM_MG_FD_202174 | JGI IMG/M metagenome (GOLD analysis project Ga0307513, IMG submission 202174) | Populus trichocarpa ectomycorrhiza microbial communities from riparian zone in the Pacific Northwest, United States - 15_EM | ecosystem: Host-associated > Plants > Roots > Unclassified | place...
TGTACTCCCGGCCCCCCCCCCCCCCCCCCCGGTGGGTACCGCTCCCACTCACTCGATCGAGATCGACCAGGCGGCGGCTTCTGCCGGCTCAAAAACGCTTTCCGTCCGTTTGCTGTCAGAGGCCCTTGGGTTAAGGCACGAGGTATGACGATGATGCTCTTGCTAACAACAAAACTTAGATCTACAACTTTTAAAGGAGAATATCGGTGAAAGCTCCAATGACGGCTTTTTCTTGACTCCATCGTCATCATAATGCAAAAAAAGGAAACAGAGAGATGATGATGGTGATGATGATGATAATGTTCAAGGGGCAGATGTGTGGCCGCGACGAAAGATATGCATATTGACCTCACAGGTTTGCCGATCTCTGACCCTTTCACTCAGTTGCTTCCTTTTCTTTGTTTTTGTTTTTTACCTAACTATTTGTTGTGGTGGTGGTCATTCTGTGCTTTCCGTCATGGTACGGTAGAGCACTCATGCCCAGAGGCAGATATGATGCTCGAGTACTCGAGCAGATGGGTGGGAAAGGGGAAGGTGGGGTTGGTACCACCCCAGCTGGCCAACCAGCTAAAAGCACAATTCGAGTGAGTGATTGATGGAGGCTCTAACTTGCAGCACGATACTCTTTGCTGTCGCCAAGGACGAAAGCCCTGCGATAACGTACCGGCCGATATAATAAATCCCTTCGCTCATACTCGCTCATACAAGATTCTTCTCGTATCCAGATCTTAATAATAATAAAAAGTGGAGACCAGAAAGAAAGGAAGAAAGAAAGGACCCATCAGGCCAGCGCGCTCTGCCGAAAAAAAATCAACAAACCCCGGCCAATCCGTCCGTCATTTCAAACGGTCGCTTTGGCATCAATGGACTAGCTCACCGATCAGCCTGCCCGCTATCGATCGCGGCGCCTTCACGGGTTCTGTGCGATCGCCCTAGTGTGGATTGCCACAATGTCTCCTCGCGTGCGTCTCAACAATGTGAATGTGGCGCATGACGACGACTGCGACAATCCCTCAGCTGAAGCTCAACACCCGACGTTCCTGTGGTATATGGTTCTTGGCGTTTTCCATCATGGCACGAGCATTACTTATCATAGGCACTTGCGAAATACCATGTAAGGAAGGCAAGTTGACATGACAAACTGCCCATCCGCCCCTCTGACTGCTACGCGCCCGGCGCGATAAGAGTACTTGTACCACAATCCCGACTAGCGGGCAGGCAAACGGGCCCCCGGTAGGACAACTTTGATAACTTCCATTATCTGTGCGAAAACCCCCCGCAAGCTGGGGTAGCTTGGCAACGAAATTAGTACGGTTGGCGGGATAATAACAAAAATTATAATAACGACCAGATACATAATATGAAATTTTAACGGCCTTGGCTGTTACGGCTACTGTACTGTACCGTAAGGCATGGCATAGCGTAATTTCCTGCAGATTTGGGACCCATTTGGTACCTGGGGGGCTGGGACTCGGAGGGGGCGGGGGGTTCTGTTCTTTTGCATTCGTTTGTTCTCTCTGCAAGTAACTACGGAGGTATGATACTCGAGTACGGTACAGCGTCTAAGTTTTGTAGGTTCCACAAACGAGAACTGCCACCTTCACCCCTTGTGTAACCTACAAAACTTACACGCTGTGCCTCCGTAACTTCACGCGGCAAGTTAGGTCGGTATCATATTTCAGGGGCCACAGGGCAGACTAGCAGTAGCTAGCCGGAGGCCCTTGCCGTTCATCAATGAGCCGACCAATCATCCACAATCCGGCCGGCTGAGGGACAAGGAAGGGAAAAAGGAAAGAAAAAAGAAAAAAAAGAGGAGAAACATTTTTCCAAAATTGCATCCCAGTTTAGAATAGCTCTGTGTCAAGAAAACCAGAGCCTAAGTTAGCGAAGTCAAGTCAATTCTAAGCCAATGGTGACGGTAGGGCTACTACTCGAGTAGAGGGATATGATACCGGTAGGTAGACCGATAAGGTGCAGCCGGGAAAGTGTGATTATGATGAGAGTGGCTTTTTTGTTTGAAGTTTGATTTGGCTTTAGGCTAGGATTTATCATAGAGTATCGGTATTATGATATTACAAGTGGGACCGAGAAAGTGGGGGGCACCGCAAAAATAGTAGATTTCACCCCAATATATTATGGGAGAAAATTCACAAAAATACCAACCAATCAACCCATAGAACCAGTAGAAACAGTAAGAACATCACTTTTCCATATAGATAACGCCCACTCAATTTCCGTCTCCTCAAGTGGTATATTTTCCCACCAAAAACAATGGTCCTGGCATGATTTTGTGGAAAGCTTTCATTCACCGCTTGCTACCGGTACGCTACCCTTCAAAGAATTATAAATTTGCCGAAGCAGATCAGACGTGCAGGTGAATCAGATTAAACCGCAACCAAAAAAAGAGGTGGAAATCTGGAAATCTCAATTGACGCACGATACACTGAAAAGAAGAAGGGGAGATTTTTAAAAAAGAGCAGGAGATAATTCCCCCGATATTAGGACACATCATATTTTTTCTTCTGGGTTTTCCCTCCTGTTTTCTTTTTTTATACTCTATTTTTGTCGAAATTTCTATCCTATAGACCACACAGTATGATATGACGCAGTGAGGATTTGTGCGAATTCACATAGACAAGGCCGATTCACTTCACTCCTGCGCTGCGATCCACTTCGCGGTCCGAGGGTCAGACCGAGCGCAAGCGAAGGGTAAAAAGAAAAAAGAAAGAGGAGCTGGGACAGCCCCTCCATTCCCTCGTTCCCAAATTTCACGACCTTTTCTTTCTTTCTTTGTGTGTGTACGAGTACAGTACAGTACCGTACTCGAGTAGTGTGCATTACCCTCCGGTTTTGAAAGAAAGGTAAAAAAAGTATTAGTCGCTCAACCAACAGTGACATGGCCAATAGGATTTGCGTACCCCTAGAAACTGACCCATCATTCCCTCAAGCAGCGATACCGGTACTATGGATCCCCAAGCGATGACAACCGCAACCAAAAATGCAACGGGAGTGATTCCGAACCCAATCCAGCCCTAATGACGTCATGATGGGGTGGGGGGGGGGGGGGGGTTACCTTTCGGAAGGGAAGGCCGGGAATAGCCCCCCGGAGCGATGATGCGATCCCGAACCACACCACAACCATCGGTGCATATGACATTTTGTCCTCCGATCTTCAAAAACTACCGTATGGCTCGTGGAAGAATGTATAGCCTGGCGAATGGGATTTATGACCTCCCCAGGAGTTGATGCGATCTTTTTTTTTACTCGAGCGGCGGTAGTTATAAGTTCGGTGACAAATGTTGTCATCGTCACCCCCCCCCTTCTCATACCGAAAGCGACCATTTTTACAACTACTCGTAATTTTCTAACGTTTGTAAACACGACTGCTATTGCATACCACCAAAATCCCGAGGCTCTGGTCGATTTTTTGCCCATATGCAATAGCAGTTGTGTTTACAAACGTCAGAAAATTACGAGTGCACAACAGTTATCATATTCATCTCAATTAAGTATCTAAGGGCCAAGGTCGCTGGAGTCATATATTGACTTCACTAAGCTGAAATTTCAACCAAATTAGACCCATGCTGCATCATTGGTGGGCCCATGAAAATTGCAATTTTGTGATCAAGTATGATACCTTTTTATGTGGGCTCTCCTATACAAGTTCCAAGGCTTGGCACCAACAATTCGGCAACAACTTGCTTTATGCTTGCCTTCACAAGTGCCAATTCACAATTAACTGCGGTTAAAGCAACATTGCCTGAATCGCCAAGCTCCTAGCTACCCAGAGGCGAAATTTGGTAATTATTGGTATTGGGGGTCTCGTTGTGCTGTGTGTTTCGCGGAGGCTGTGGGTTTCGCTGATATTAATATATTTTGACGAGTACTTCACCCGACAGACGATGACTTATGTCCAAGAACTATACCGTCCTAGCTAGCTTCGGCGTCAGGTCCCGAATGTGCTGTGCTCAAGTCGCTGGGCCGAAGTCGCTCCCGTTTTGGTGGCGACGGGCTGAAGAAGCGCGGCTTTAACCCGGTGCTATGAGCGGATGGAGGTAACACGCCTGTGCTGGTATGCGATGGATGGATGGGAAGGCGTGAGGGAGCGGGGGATGCCTGTTGCTCTTGTTGGTTTCTGGTTTCGGTTTCGGTTTTTTGGTCGGGGCGGAGGGTGTTAAACTAACCTTTGCCAAACAATTGTAGAGTATTAAATTTATATGATATCATACCTTGATATGTGTGCTTTGCCTACGAAGCATAATGTTATGAAATTTTTCCTTTTCTTACACGAAGGTCCAATTTTGGACCCCAAATTGTGGCAGTATTATACTCATTTCGGTTATCATATCATACGACTGATGATTTTGGTGCTTTGACATTTTATTCGTTATTATCGTAGATTTTTATTATGATGATGTTCTAAGCCTTTTTATTTCTTTCCTCGGAGGGGAGGATATTCTTGGCGATACTTTAGGACACTTGCCATGGATTTTTCCTGTATTTTATGGACCAGAGGATCCGACGGGAGAAACTCTTCCCCCACCCGCTTAATAGAGGGTGAGTGATCCATGGTAAGTCACTCGATATCAGAACTCATTTCCTTCATTGTATGAATATCAGGGAGGGAGGTAACGCATGGACAGATAGATCCGCGAAAACCCAAGCGAGAGGGAGAAAATGTATTCCCCTAGATGCCTTAGCCATACCTGTATTATATCATACTAGTAGGTTCTGCCTGCTCTATTCCCGGTACGTCTCACTCACCGGCATATTTGGTATGATACTGGCACTAATTCTACTTAAACTCTCTTTCACTTATAAGGTCCGAGTTGAGCACAGAAAAATTCATGAAAATTACACATAATATAGGTACGACGACTCGTTGGAATTCTAATAACTAGTCAAAAAAAAAGAGAAGAGAGAACTTCCAGTCACAGACCCAAACTCGGAATCGGGGTGAGGTAATTTGTTGGAAAAATGGCTTCAATGTGACGAAAGTATGCCTGGTAGGGCATAGCGGGAGCTCGTATCAACTGGTACTGTACTCGAGTATATAGATACCTCTCAAGGGTATAAGTACCATTGCCTGGTACCCAAGTAGCAATGTATAATAGATATCGGAACAACTCTGATCCGCCTTCTACGAACTATACTGTTCCCACGTTCAACTGGTCTTTACTTTCCCTTTAAGCCCGCGTCTCTCACACAGAAGTTCCGACATAGTTTGGATATACAGCGTTGGCGCTCTTCTAGTGCACATGAAGCCGCAAGGAGAACCTACCCGTAGGCAAGCGCCGGTATCTTAAATAACCGCTGTGCATGAAGACAAACTACTTCTCCCCAGGTTGGGTAGTGCGGGTGTCCAAGTCCACTAGGCTGGAAACAACCTGGATGGCTTAAGATCAATCGAGGACCGTTGCACTCGGCGCCGGCTGCTCCTCCGTGAAGATGTTGTGCTCACCGGGGCTGGTCCATCTTTTACAAGGGGCTCCATAATCTATAACTTAGGGTACTGGCATTGATTAGATGGGATGGCTCGCAGATGAAGGCACTATGCTGCGTATGTAACCCTTGGACACAACTCGCAGCCTGTCACCCAACACAGTAATTCCGCACCGCAGTGGCAAGGAGAAAACGAACATGGGCAATTCGAGTTGGCTAGTTACCTCTTCCCCTCAGGAATTCCCACCAAGTCACACATTCAAGTTGCCCAGAACCCAGGGATCTATATTCTACCGTGCTACCCACACCGTCGATGGGCCTGGGACTCTCCTGCTATGGAATCACTTGCATGGAGGAGCTTGGAAACCCAATTCAAGTGTCTGGAATTTATCCGGCAGCTCGTACGGAGGTGTATCATACCTGTTTCCAGAATTTCAGATTCCAGAAGTTCACACAGGCCCCAAAACTAGCTATTTTTCTCAAATCTAGACATGCCTGTCATGATGGCCAAGTGTTTTGTTGGGCGAAAAGTAATCGTAATTGAATAACTTCTAGCTATGTCGTAAGCCTATCATACGAGAGATATTATTTTTAATGTAAGGAGCACCACCATCAACGATGAGATGTGTCGCCGAACCGTACCAGTGAGAACTAAGGGAGAAGGATGAGTTGGCCTAATACTATGTGCACGCTCAACACCCACTATCCGCGTCCCACAAGTGCCGCAAAAACTGGAATAATCGAGAATCGAGCTAGGACGTTGGAGTTGCCTCTCCCAGTGAAGCACCAGTAAGGTCTTGTGGTTTTTCATTTTTGCTTATCTTATCTGAGGGCTGAAGGGTAATCTTTCGCCGTGTCCTCCATCTTGGCCTAAACAGGGAGATTCGGGACGCCTTAGCATTATTCCTAGATTTTAAAGTACGGTAGTAGTACTGCGCCGGTAGTCCACACACTTTGGCCGTTATTCCAGGGCCAAGCTACCCGGTGTGCCCGATAGTCTGTTCCTTCTTGAGCCTTGGCATAAGGGTGTTTAGATACCGATGGTTCGCGAGTGAATTTAGATCTCTGACAGAGGGGTGGGGAGCGGACTAAGAATGCGAGCGGCGCAGAGGAACAAAGGCCGGAACATTAGAGGGAAACTTCGAATATCTTCAACTATCGTATTCGGTTCCCATGCCCTATCGGTACGTATAGTACCTCACAGTAGGTGCTCAGTTACCCTATGCATCAAGCCACCACGGCCCCCTGGCACAGTGCATAACGACATCTATGCCCGTTAATCCAACTCGAAATCCAATCTTAGCTCAATCCTAAGCCAATCTCTCACCGACGAAACCTTATTAGAGGTAAATGGGCTTACCATGGGCCAAGCAAACAAGACTGTACTGCCCCCGCTACATCTCCGCAATCAGGCGGTGCGCAAGTGCTGACACAGTCATATGTCCAGGAACCAATGTTGAAGTCAATCCCCTCCCCTTAAGGTTTAATTTGAGGATGGATCTCAATGCGACATCTTATGAATGGTGTTCGGTGGTGGGTGTTAGCTCTATCGAGTAACTTATAGATTCGAGTTGAATCAAATGCAAATTAAATGTCAATTTCACAGAAAACGTGCTCCAGCGAGCAGTTTCAGAAGTTCAAAGTCCCCCGATAAAACGAAGTCCTGTCAAAAAAGAATTGGGCACAAAAGCCGTGTACGAAAAACTCTGCTTGAACAATATGAAAAATGAAACTCAGAAAAACTAATAACCAGTCGCCAGACCGAAACCCATACCCAATACCATGCAAATGTCTTTAGCTCCACCCATCAAACAGACTTGGCCTACTTGGCCTTGGCAAGACCGATAGTATTATCGCCTAGGTTATAAACGGAGTAGTATTTTCGCAAGAACGCATCACCCAAAATGGCAAGGGGTCCTACAGGCTCGGGGAAGTCCATACCCATGAAGGCACTGATACACGAACCCTGAATCTCAAGTATGTAGTCATAGGCAGTGATTGTGAAGTCGTGGCCTGTAAACCTGCTATTAGCAATCACAGAGAGATAAGATAGCGTGCAAGCATACCAGTAAGGGTAAAGGTGAGATCTGGAAGAGAGTCGCGCTTCTCGCACTCAACGGTGTATTGTCCATTGAATCCCTTCTTGGCTCCAATCTCCTTATTCAAGAGCTCAGCCAAGGTGGATGGGAGGGCGATTCTACAATGGGTTAGCGGGCAAATCGAACCCCAGACAGCCTAGAAAGCTTACAGAGAGGTTCCAGTGTCGATGACAGCTCCAGTGTTCTCGAATTGAGCGGTCGCTTTTCCAAAGGTCATGGCCTCGAACTCGACTTCCCAGTAAGCCTTTCTGCGGACGGGGAGCTTAATAAGCTTGCCCTCATAATGGTTCTCATCGATACCACCGAAAATAGCCTCGCTTTGATCATCCGTACCACCAAGGTAGAAAGCAAAAACAGGCTTATCGAGAAGACCTTGATTAATCATCTGGTAGAAGGGAGGGACGATGTGGTTGACTGAGATTGAGTCATATCCGAGTCCCAAAATGCCATCGAACCGACCGAAAGCAAAAGCCAAACCGGGCTCTGTATGTTGGACAATTAGATACAAAATCAAGGGGACACATATAGCATTAAAGCTTACCCGAAGTTGCCTCAGCGAAGCTCTGATGCTTGATTTTAAGATCACCAATTTCCATGTTGTCTTGGGAGACAAAGCCACTCAAGCTTCCAGAGCCGTAGCGAATCTCGAAAGAAGTACCGTTCTCCTTATAGGTCGAAGAGCTTTTCGAATCGTACTTGCTGTGCAGGTAGCAAGCGATCGAACCGCACTGGGAAGAGGGAACCCAAACTAGTTCTCAATAAGTCCTATGCCCGGATCACCGTAGGAAGTTGACTTACGGTTAGAACTTCCGGTGTCAAGAACGACCTTAAAGCTTTGAGGAGGAGTCCCGATGGTGATCTCCGAGAAATCTACGCAATATTAGTGAGTTTTATTCACCTAACCGCGCTCAATTCGGCACATACACTGAGCATTCAGGAAGTTCTGCACGCAAAATATTAGCTCGGCTCAGACGAACGTGAATCCGGGTACTTACGCTAACTGGGACTGCGTGGCCACCATCAGTTTTGATTTCTTGGGTCTTGAACATTTCCTCGCCGATCTTCTCTGGCCGGATTCCCATGTACTTTTGGCCAAGAGCTCTCATTTGGGTGTTAATGTCATGGTGAGACTACAAATCCGAGAGTGGTGGTCAGTTGGGAAACCCAAAAACAAAAGAGGTGGGGAAGCAAGTTAAACTGCTGCAAACTTACAAGCTGCTCTGTCAGCGGGACCTTTTTCAACGGTGCCCTATGGACACCAGCCATAGCGGACCCAAGAAGGGACCCAGCCGCAAAGATAATAGAAGATTTCATGATCGAGAGTATTCGCTATCTAAGCGATGTTGCTGGTTTTAGGAGCTTGAATGACAGAATAAATGGAGGCGAGGTGGTTGAGGAACGAGTGAACGGGTTGCGGAAAGGAGAAGAGGAACTGGGAAACTGGGGCTGCGGGTGATATGTGCCCGATGGAGAGGCTGGGGAATGCCAAGAATTTTACATGTGACCTTCACACTTGGGATTCATAATATTATTACCTATTCGAGTAACCGTACTGGGTCTTGGCGTCTTTTGCCAATGACAAAAACGCAGCGACAACTGGGTGAATCATAAGAGCTTGGCGCATTACCTGGATTGCGTATGCCCCTTCTTTGTTGAGTGCAAGCACAATACGATAAGCTACGATAATATTGTTTTCGTCTTTGCCAAAACGTGCAGCCAGTTAGTGAATGGGTCAGCTTGCAAGAGAGAGCCCTTTGCCTGTCGGAGCGGATGTGGTAAACAAATCATAGCATCATCTAGAAATGTGAAGTTACAAGCACGGTAACTTTTAAGATGCCGTAAGTCAGTAAGAGAATCTTCTACAAGTACCGGTATCAACTGTTACATCTTGTTGCCCAAATTCCAGGTGGGCTTCTCTGCTCTAGCAGTATGGCAAAGTGTTGAGGGATCCCCGTTCCCACACCCGGAGACGGCACATAAACAAGCACTTGGCACCACTCGCACCGTATTCGAGTATGATACCGTACTTGTAAGTCATGAGGGCAAGGCTCCTCGGACTTTTGGTTAAGAATCTAGGTTTGACTTTTGATATCGTGCATCGCGGTACGAGCACCAGTGCCCAAGGAGTATTTGTGGGAGCCCATGTTTCAATGTCGAGAACTCAAGACACCATACCAGGAGCAATCTCTACCTCTGCTAGTACGGGTGCTTCAGCGATGTGTTGGATATCCAGTAAGAGGAATTTGATATCTCTAAATGCCGTACTAGTACAAGTATTCCTGATGGGAGGTGGAAATTGATTATGTGGGGCTTCGCGCTGGCAGCAAATTAGTATCATAAGCCGATTACCCTGGGTCTCTCCTTGTACTTGGCAATTTAAAAGGTCTCCGGACACTAAGCATTTATTGGTGCCTGTCTTGGCGCAGGAGCGTCCGGAGACTTTTTGGATTGCCAAGTACTCTCCTTCAGCGGGTGGATCTCCAAGTATTGCGGGGGGGTGGGTAGTGCCATATTTGTGTCTGGGCATAGCGCAACTTCACCTGGGCAAGGCCTTTTAATAGTTGGAGCCTCGAGGCGCATGCAGTCTCATTGGCACTCTCAGTACGGTTCTTGGGGGTTCTGGTCCGTTGGACTTTGCCCGGTGCCAACACGTTTAAAGCCCTATAATGGAGCTCGTTTTCCGATGACTTTTCCCTCAGGAAAGATAAAATCTACTACAGTCTCCCGAAGGGTCGCGAGATTCTCGAGTTGCGAGAGTCGTAGCATAAAAACGGGTACATGCTTGCGCTTAAGTCAAGGCTTAGCCCAAAAGAGAAACTTCAATACTAAGAGCAAACAAGAAAAGTATCAAAGAAAATTTAAAAGCAGGAGTGACCATGGGAAATTCCATGCCAAGTGGCCAAGAACGCCGCCACTCTCGCAACTCGAGAATCTCGCAACCCTTTGGGAGACTGTATACTCTCTAACTTATCAGGTAATTCTAGGTTGATACTACTCCCGCGGCCGAGTTGAAGTTGGACACCTAAGGTGGCAATTCCCA
>Ga0307513_10012287_pt1 | contig 10581 bp, 16 predicted proteins | sample 15_EM_MG_FD_202174 | JGI IMG/M metagenome (GOLD analysis project Ga0307513, IMG submission 202174) | Populus trichocarpa ectomycorrhiza microbial communities from riparian zone in the Pacific Northwest, United States - 15_EM | ecosystem: Host-associated > Plants > Roots > Unclassified | place...
TCCCTGTGAGATCTATTCTGTGCATACCCCAGAAGTCTCCCCCTCACACTATAGAACGTGTGATTTGTGTTTTTGAGATTGGTGTTGATTTGGTGTTGGTGTTTGTGGGTTTTGGCTTGTTCCAGACCTGCTCGCATTTGCCCTTTTCACCCCATAGCAAAGATCACACTCTTCACCGGGGGTACTCCAACCTGTGTGCGGGTATGCCTCCAAAACCGACTAAAAAACCTCGCAACAGCAGTGCAGATGTCAATTGACATTGCCGTGCAGCATTGCAAGGTTATGGATTCGGGGATGTTGGGAAAACAGGGTCGAAACAATATAAAAATCATCTCTCAAGCTCGCTGTTGCATGCGAGGAAGGTGGAGGACACACGAACAGGGTCGAAATGCCATAAGAATCCACCCCCGGCTCGCTGTTGCATGCGAGGGAGGTGGCGGAGGCATGGTTCTAGGGAGGCGGTGATGTGGCGTATTTGTGGGGTGTGTAAGTGGCCGGTGTATGTCCTGACGCGTTTTTGATGTTAGTAGGTAGCACAAAAGGTAGGTGAGGGGAGGTGAGGCTCACCTCCTTGCGTACCTTGCGAATCTCCCCTCATATTTCCTATGTGCTCCCAACTCATACACCCTACCAAACTCCTTCAACGGTGGCCTACATCCCTCGTTGGAGGGGAGAGGCAGGTGGCAGCGAGCTTGGGACATAAAAAGGTTAGTGCACATATAGTAAGATGGTTGTAGATGAATTACTTACCTCTTCACACATCCTGCCGCGTTCATTGAGTCCAGAGGCATGTTGTGGGAGTGGTGAAAAGCGAGATCAACCGTGTTGGTCACGGTTGATCTCGATTCAAACTCCGAAAAACCTCGTTCCATCGAGATCGCGGAACTAATCAAACCCACGGGTAACCCGCCAACCCCCGCTGAGGGTACGGGTATGGCGAGGGTCAGAAAAACCGAACCTGTACCCTTACCCCAGCGTACCCTACCCGCAACCCACACGGGTTTCAAAACCCTTGATAATCCCTACTCCCATTGCCTACTTCCACTGCCCAACGCTGTTGGCTCCATGTTTGCATCCGTGTCCAAATTCAATGGGGTTGGAGGGGTTGGAGGTGCCAGAAATACACCTTCGGCATAGACACGAGGGAACTCTGTTGAAGGCTGCTGCCAGGGTTCATTGTGGGGGGGGGTTCTTGCTGGGTCGTTTCTTTCGTTCCAGGGTAGGCGATGTGGATGATTCACCAATAGAAAAGGTGCTGAAATATGCATTCTGGGTGCTTTTGGATGGTGTTTGAGGAGTGCTGACAGAGAAAGAGCGCTTTCCATACGATGTACAGGCGTTATGAAGAACGTTGAGGAGAGAAAGAGGTTTGCGTCGATGGGATTTAGCCTCGTGACCGTCCCTTCCTAAAGAGGAAAACAAGAACCCAGAGGGTTTCCTTGATAGAGGGCCTGGTGAAACTCGTTCTGATCTAGTAGGCAATCCCTTATCACTCCGGCGATCAGATGGCATCATGCGTCGTTTCCTATTGTAGGCAACCACATCAATTCTAACTGTTTCCTGCTCCTCCCTTGCACTTGGTGGTCTGTAAGTCATCTGTTCATGATGTATAGCACACGCATATACTCATATATTTATGGGAAAACATATTATCCACTAAACACAGCGTTGAAATGCACGCACAACTCCTCATCATCACCGTTGAATAGCTTGCTTTGCTGCCAATAACAAAGGCTGGTTGAGTGTTGTAGCCAGTATTTTCGTCAGGTTGAGTATGCTGGAATCCAACAAAAAATGATGCAGGTTGGGGCATTTTATTCAATGAGGCGGTGTATTGAAGCAGAGTACGGAAGATAGCAAAGAGCGAAAGGTATGAATGACTTAAACAGAGCGCATTCCAAAAATACAATTAGAATTGATGTCATTGCCTACAATAGGAAACAACGCATGATGCCGTCTGATCGCCGGAGTGATAAGGGATTGCCTACTAGATCAGAACGAGTTCTACCGGTCCCTCTATCAAGGAAACCCTTTAGGGTTCTTGTTTCCTCTTTAGGAAGGGACCGGTCACCGGTCTAGATGGGATTATGCGGTTGCACATAATTTCCTTTTTAGATCTTACTTCATTTGGTAGGCATCCTTCCATTGGAATTTCTTTCGCTCCACTTTTCGATCATAAGGATTACAACAGGGATTTAAACTCAGATAGACCGGTCGGTATATCGAGGTCCCGTCCCTCCCTTGACCTCATATTCCGAACAGTTACCGGTCTACCTTTGGGACCCTCTTATGTTTTTAACGTTAAATACATGTTAAAAACACGTGATTTACTGGGGTGTTTTTAACATAGTAATAAAAAACCCAGCCCTAAAATTTTAATTTTAAGTTGGCCACTGTTGTGGTCGCATTTCATATTGATGGCATCATATAATCATATTTAAAGTCCGCGCTGTCACAGATAAGATAGCTATCATTTTGACTGATAAGTGCCTTCTGTCTTCCCTCACATAAAATTTTAAAAAAATGATATACCAGGAACTACGTATAGTATACTGAGCACTTATTTTACAAGGGGACACAAATACTAAGTTAAAAGATTCCTAGTATGTTGCTAGTATGCAAAAATTCCCAAAAAAGGAAGGCTCTCCTTGAAACAAAACCCTCCAGAAACTTCAAATTTGGCTTAGGGTTTGGTTAAATTAGCAAAAGAACCAGTATTGGTAGTAACCAAAGGAATGTGGTGCGAAAAGTGTGGAATACGAACCAAACACGAACTGCAGAACTGAAGTGTCATGATCTGGTCACACCGGACATTTAAAATAAGATTATATAATGCCATCAATGCGAAGTGCGAAAGCGATGCACTGTGGCTTGGGCGACCGGATTATTTTGCCAGGGAGGCAAAATTAAGACTTTCCGGGCACTCGTTGTGATAGGGTGTTAAAATTTTGCCAAATCCATGCGATCCCACTGTCAGGAATGGCAAAATGTGACTTGGCAAAATTCAAACAATCTGCCGTAACATTTTGCCTCATCAAAAATTCTCAAAATAGTCTGGCCCCGCAGTGATGGCGGCCAACTTTGAACCTATCTATTATATTTGCAAATAGCATAACGTTCTTCCGCAAATCGCTTTACATTCCCGTGTCAGGGAGCTCGGGATTCTTGCCTGCCTAAAGTATCTACTCATTATTCTCTTTGTACAGGGCCTTCTTCCATTCCTTCGCTGTTGCTTCGCCGATATGTCGGCGGCTATGTCCATCTGCTGCTCTTTTTGAATCACCTCCCCCATCAACTCCTGCCTCAAGAATTGCGGATTGTGGATTACCCGATCCAGCCTCAAACAAGTATGACTCATGTTGTGCAGCACCACCTCTGACTCCTTACCCTCTCTTCTTGGCATTCTGATGCCATGTTGCGCCTCATCGATCAAGATTAATCTCCTTATTTAAAATCAACTTCCTTCTCGTAGCTTTTCGTGACAAGTACATTCGGCCATGAGAGATTCCGCCGAAGCGCCCACTCGGCATCCTTGACGCATCTCAGATCTACTTGTTACTAAGTACACCACCAACCACACCGCCTTCGTATTTACAGTTCGGAGCCAAGTATCTTACTCCTTCTATAGACTATAGTTCTCAAAATCCTGATCTCACCTTTTTACCCTGAGTGTTGCCGTCCAAGGCACCAATGCCGATTCAAAAAATCAAATCGAGATCCATGACCACAGCCACAGGACAACCCTTTCCATATCCAGTCTTCAGACTAGGGAAGCAAATTGAATGCGATTAAATCACAATTTCAGAAAAATCAATATCAGAGGAACAGAGGTGTCTGTGATGAAAGCAGTTAGTCATGAGGAAAAATCGAATCGAATCGAATCGAACAAAGCTGAACGCCGAGAAAGAGGAGTTGGGGGATGTGAAAAAAGAGAGGAAGATTTGTAAAAAAAAAAAACAAGGCGAGCTGAAGCACGAACACACGAGAAATTTTTTCAACAATTCATTAAAAGAGAACGAAAAAACAATGAAAGGATAAAAATACGGCAATGCTCACCAAAAAAGAAAACTCAAAGCAAGCCAAACACAAAATGCTCCGGATCCCACCTTGAAACCTTATCCAAAGGCTGCCAATAATGCTGCTTATACTTCTTCGTCTCGTTCCTCTTCGCAGGGCGGACACCATCACCTTGATAAGCGTCACCCGCTCAGATACATAGAACCACTGAGCTTTAAGGGCGTCCACGTCGTCCTGTGAAAAAAATTACCGAAGACGAACAAAATCGTCAGTCAACACATGCAACAACAAATGAACTGAGCAATACTCAAAAAAGAACACACCTTCCCAAACACTCCACTCCCCTGGCCCGCCTCGCCCGCACGCAACACCCGATCAAATATCCCCACACACCCGCTCGCTCCTCTGCATCTTCAACGACGGCTGATCCTGCATCACCAGCTTGAACAGCGACGACACAGACAACGGCGACGTGCGCGACATCGCCACCGTCTCAATCGGGAGCCCATATATCTGGGAGCGCAGCGCAGCCGTTTCCGGAAGGGCGTCGGGGGTCGAAGCGATGTGGGAAGGGTTGACGTCGTCTTCGGAGGAGGAGGAGTGGATGGTAGACGAGGAATGTCGGTTCGATTTCACTTTTGGTGGGTAACAGCTGCTATCCGCTCGATTCGCCGTCCTGGTACTGGTACTGACATGACCATCTCCATGACTCGTTTTCATTTTCTTCTTAAGACCCGCATGCGTCGAATTCGAATCCACATTTTGCAGCTCTATTTCCATTCTCTTCTTGCTCCTCTGGCTCCTGCTCCTCCTTGTCGTCCACCTTCCGCTTCTTGGTGATCGGTCCTTCCCCTCTTCGTTCCTTCTCTTTCACGCCTCTCCGCATCTTTTCCGCATCTCCTTGACTGGCCCCGCCTTGGCATCAGGAGCTTTAGTAGTAGAGGTACTAGCCATCTCGGGCGCACGCCTGTCTACAACGTTCCTATCCCGCGATGTCGCTAATTTCTTCCGCACGATAGGGTGAACTCACGTTTTGAGCTTATTCAACGAGGACAGAGAGACCTTGTGGTCGACGTTCACAGCCTGCTCGACAACAATGGAGGATGGAGGCGGAGTGGTCAAAGCGGAAGAATTAGGGGCGATCAGAATTCGTCGTTATTTTGAGAAGTCGAAGATGGGAACGACAGAGCGTCCAAAATTTCACGCTCATCGAGAAGGGGTGTGGTAGCGGAGGAAGAACCATAATCGCATCTTCATCGTCGGGAACGGCGAAGAATCTCTCGCAAACAAAAGCGGCGACAGCGATCGAGACACGATCGACACCGAGAAAGCTCACAGGGGACGGTGGCGGGGACAAAGGCAAGAGGGGCGACGAGGGCAGATCGATATCAACATCTAAACTGCTGTCGCGATCACTGCTGAGGGAAGACAAATGTATGCGGCGAATCCACTTCGTCCTACACCGAGGTTGTTATCGGATCGATAGGAATGGAAATGGGGATGACACGCGACGTGGTCTCGATCCGGTAGATGCTGTGGAGCCTCGGGCCTCACCTTTGGGGTAGATTACGATGGATCTCCCGCCGATACCACTTCTTGGTGAGCCAGGTAAGGCCGGGTTTTAAAGGCCGCCCGCGCGGGTGGTGGTAGAGGAGGGCGGTGTCGATGCACCGCGGGTGGGCGAGTTTGAGCGCTTTGAGGTCGGATTCGAGGGAGTGGCCAAGGAGGATGGGAGTGGCGGGGGGTTGTCGTAGTGGGTGTTGGGGATTTGGATTTGGGGGGTTTGGCGGTGCGGGTATTGCGGGTGGGGAGAGGAGCCTGAATGAGTTGGACGTGGACTTGGGCGAGTGTGATGCCTGACCATTTTTGTGTGGGGTGGTAGGTAGGTTCAGCTTCAACGTTCCTTGAATTAGATGTAGAGATATAAAGTACACGGAAGACGAACCTTGTAAGGTAATCAAGGATCGGTTTTGTCGGGTTCACGAGTTGGTCGTATACGACGATGCCATACTGCGTCGGGTCCGTCTTGTTGCGCTCTGCTAATAAAGTGCTCGAGTGAGTTATCGAAATCGACCGAAAAACTAGCAAACAAAGACAGAAAGAGAAGAAAAAGGAGAGACTCGAAAAGGGGAGAAGAGAACACACATTGGACCCTCTGCGTCAACCGTCTTTCTTCTCCCCGCTAACCGGCCCAGTTAAGAACTTGCCAAGCACACAGTGCATGCGACGTTTGGTCGCCAGGTGCCCGTGTTGGACATGCATGGCTGAACGTCGTGGCGATGAACGGAATCTTCTCTCCTAGACACTGCTGCGATGATGCTGCTATTGCTCCTGATGAAGATGAGGCAGATGATGGCGCAAGCAGGGGTATCGAAATCGGTACATTGGGATTGGCAGTGGCGGTGGCGCGCGGTGGCGGCAGGGAGAGCAGGTCAGGGGCTAACCCTGGTACGAGGAGTGTGACGATCTTGCATCAACCGAAATAGCATTGCTCCGTTTCACAGCGCACTTGGTCCCAGTTTCATCGTTGGAGACTTGACCAGGGATCACGAAAATAAAATGGGGAGGTGGGATGGTAAGTAAAAGGAATGGGCGTCAAATGCGATATGTTACTTATTTTGGACCAAGAGAAAGTTGGTTGTGTTTGGCAGAAGCTTTACATGATTACATTGAATGGAACAAGAATGGAACAAAAAAAATATTGCAAGGGTACAATGGGAATTAGCCCGAGTCGTCGCACTGGCGATCACTTCTGCTCAAGAAGCTCAATAACCTCTTTCGCATTTGCTTGTCGAGCAGAGTCGAGCGGAGTGAGCCCAAAATCGTTTTTTCGGTGTTTATCGGCTCCATATCGCAGCACTGTCGTGGGTGTACCGATTAATCATACAAAAAAATAGAATGAAAGAGGCGGGGGGACATACAAAGACTAGCCCACTCAACCGAGTTATTAACAGCAGCCATGTGCAAACCTGTCGTCCCATCATCATATCCCGCATTTGGGTCAGTGTCCTCATCTCGAAGCAACGCTTCCGCTTCTTCGTACTCCATGCATTGGCACAAGCCCAGGAGCTCCTGGCCCCTCTTCCACGAATCAGGCTGTGAATCTTCGTACTGCGATCTGTCGAGATCCTCCCCGAGGTCAATTGCACCTGCAAGCCCACCCTCGTTTCGGACGTTGGCGAAGAGCCTTCCGTCGGCGTTGAGGGTCGATCCACGGCACATGGGGCAGCGTTCACGGTTCGTGGGAGCTGCGCGGTCGTAGTCTTGGAAGCTATGAATATAATGGCACAGGTCGACGAGTGAACAATGACAAGGCGTTTGATACGGACCATCCCCAATGGAAGTGGTGCCCGCACTTCAGCTCCACATCGTCAATGGTGTAGCTAGGAAGTGGTTCGATTTCGGAATGATTCGGAATAGTGGATAAACATGACTTGCCTAGGACCAGTTTCGTTCTCTCTAGGAGGTATGTGCAGACGTTCGTAGCAGATTGCACAGTCATCTTCGGGGGAATATGCAGGGGGTGCTGGGGTCGGAAGTGGCATGATACAAATCAACCTGTGTAATCAACCAATAATCATATGGTAAATTGAGTACAAATTCAAATATTAATTCAATATTAATCCGTTTTAAATGTAATAACTACGACAGCGGGTCCCAAGTCTTCTATGACACTATCATTGCTAACTAAAGGTAGAATTAATCTTGTGATAAATGTAAGGTAGGATCAGTCCTACTGGCTATAAAGGGTGCGCTGGTTTCAGATCCATCCATGCGAAGCTGGATACGGACGCTGAAGGGACAACTTCAAGTTGAACAGACGGACCTTCATACCAGTGGGAAAGAACTACTGAGTCGGTGGACTCTGGAGCAATGGCAACTGTTGAAGTTTGGACTAGAGCAGGAACAGCCGCTGGGGTCTGAGTTGAACTTGAAATCGTAAGTTGTTATTTGAAACACACCTAATATAGTGAACACTATTCGCCCAGCAGATAATTTTCTTTGCTTTATAAGAGTGGGAAGACGATGGGATGTGAATAGATATGATGAGCACACTATTCGGGATACGAATAGTGAGGTGCTGGCAGCTGGCAGCGGGCTAAAAAGGATCCAAAACTTGGGATCACGCGACTTTCCAATGTTGTTTCTCCCTCCTACCATGCCTAATATTTTATAGACGATTTAACCTACCTTTTAGCTCGGCGATTGCAACATATTTGGAACCCCGGTGTTTCATATGGCCTTGGCCTGAAAACAATTTACGGAGTGGCCACTGGCAGGAGAAGTTCCAAGTACTTGGCGCTAATTCTGGTTGTTTTTATAAGTGCTTATACGAACTGACACGGAATTGTAAGTCGCTCCATTTGTTCAATGATACATTGTAATGAAAAGAACTTGGAAGAACCGCTAATTTCATTCATTGAAGATGGCATGACACTGGCAGGCGGCAACTATTTTATGTAACAACCGCTCCGAGTCGGATATCCATCGGGACCTACGGTCTTGATTAGAGTCAAACCGGCCTCCCACTTTACTAGTTCCGGGTTGATAGACTGTGTCAAGCCCCTTCTATGAAGTGAGAAGGGAACCAAATTGAAGCGGCCTTTGTCCGGTCTGCTTGTTGCCCATCCTCTAATCTGGTAATTAAAGCCATAAGTGGCGCTACCAAAGTCGTACGTGGTATACGTGGCCAGAAGAAAATTTCAGATTCTTATAAGATTAAATAAGATCCCCCTTCGACGACCCACCCACCTCAATAATGCGCGGAAAATACGACCTCCACCCAAGCCTCTTCATCCTCTGCCAACTCCTGCTCCTCCTCGCCCTCATCCACGGATGCCACCCCACCGCACGACGATACAACTGGATCTTCTTCATCCCCATATCCACCCTATGCATCTACTCCTCCTTCTTCTGCGCCTCAAACAGCGCAACATCCGACTACCCCTTCATCCAAGTCTTCATCAACCTCATCCCGACCTCCACCGACTACATCCTCCTCCGCCACCACCACCAACCCGAGCTGCGCAAAGTCGGCCAAAAAAGGTCCACAGCAGATATGTCGTTTACTGAACGCCTAGCATGGGCTTCATCGTTACTGTCTACCTCCCGCGGCATCGGGTGGGCACACGAGCCTACATCCCACATCCCCCCACGGCCTACGTCCTCTCGCGGGAACTTCATCCTCTCTCAAATTCTCTGGATCATACCGCGTTATATACTATTCGACGCTGCTCTCATCCACATTCGGCAAAATCCATGTTACAGGACCGGCGGGCCTTCCTTGGGTGCTTTCGGATGGGGATGGCGCACGACGGCGTGGGTGTTCATCGTTTCGATATATTGTAGTATGAGCAACCTGTACGCGGCATTGAGTATCGTGGCTGTAGCTACCGGACTATACGAACCTAGAGACTGGCCACCACTATTCGGATCCCCACTCGATGCTTACACGGTTCGAAATTGTTGGGGGTACGTTCTTACTTACACCATTCTATCAAGTCCGTTCCCAACGATTAAAAAAAAAAAAACCCAACAGCCGCGTATGGCACCAAATGCTCCGCAAAACACTCACCACCAACTCCAACTTCCTCGCCACCTCCCTCCGAGGCCTCCTCCCACCCCGCTCCCTCCCAGCAACCTACTTTAAACTATACACCTCCTTCCTCATCTCCGGCCTCATCCACGCAACAGGGGACTACGTCCTCTACCACACATTCTCCAAAGGCGGCGCTCTCCGCTTCTTCCTCCTCCAAGCGGTGGGAATCACTTTTGAAGACGGTGTCATCGCCATCTTCTCCCGCTTGGGATACCACAAGAAATTCATACCCTACAAGCTGATCGGTTACATTTGGGTATTCGCATGGTTCACATATTCCATGCCGATATGGTTAGACCCGCAGGTGCACGCTGGTACGGTGGATGAAAGACAGAATTTCAGTCTTATTCGTGCGCTCAGCGCCAGATTTTCGAAGTCGTGATGGGGATGTGATTCGCTGTTCTTTACCTGCCAACGTATTTTCATCCACATGCATATACACCTTAGTACCGTGGTATATAAATGGTTCAGGCCGTATTCAGTACGTACTAGATAGTCGCTGTTGTTATATCTATAACCCCTAGCCGTATTCGACGAATTTGTACTGTGTTACAGTTGCATATACTGTATTTCAGGATTTCAAAGTTGGTGCCTATTTATGCCGAGAAATGTGCAAGTGATAGTTGTAGATAGGAACGCCCCTACGGGATGTCAATCACCGTCGGAGTCTCTCTGGCACTGGTGACTGAGGTCGCAAGTTCTCTTGCGCTTTGCACGCGGTGCAATGACGGCTCCGAGGGTGGTGTTAGGCAGACGATCAAGTGATTTCTATCTGCAAATTTCAGCTTCGATAAACTAGACGGCAGAGGAGGGCTCACGGCAACTTCGACGCCCTCCTTTCTATCGAAGCGGAAAAGATAGCATTCAACTGCCCTCCCTGCCACCTTGCTAATGTATGGAAAGAGTGATACCAGCGGGGGATACCGATATGACCACATATTTGCCAACGCAATGAGCTCCTCCGA
>Ga0307513_10012289_pt1 | contig 10581 bp, 13 predicted proteins | sample 15_EM_MG_FD_202174 | JGI IMG/M metagenome (GOLD analysis project Ga0307513, IMG submission 202174) | Populus trichocarpa ectomycorrhiza microbial communities from riparian zone in the Pacific Northwest, United States - 15_EM | ecosystem: Host-associated > Plants > Roots > Unclassified | place...
GCCCATCTGGTCAACCTGGCGTGGAACGGCCTGGACGGGCTGGAGGCGAAGCCGCACCTTATTGGGCGACGCAAAAGCTGAATGAACGTTCCCCTTGATTCACCTTGTGGCATGATTCGGCTATGACTCAGATTGCGATCAGCGCGGCCCGCTCCCAGCTCGGTGACCTGGTCCGCCGGGCCGCCCACGGCCGCGAGACCATCGCCCTGACCGACCACGGCCATGTAGCCGCGCTTCTGGTCTCGCCCCAGGTGATAGAGGATCTCGAAGACGCGCTGGCCGTGGCCGACTTCCAACGGCGCAAAGCCGAAGGCTCACTTGAGCCCGGCATTCCCATGGCAGAGGTGCGCAGGCAGCTGGGGCTCGAACACCAGTGACCTACGAGATCATCTTCGAGCCGCACGCCCTCGACGCTGCGGCTCGGTTCCTCCAGGATGACCCGAGCGGCCTGTCTCTGGTCCTGGATACCATCGACAAACTGGCCGACGATCCTCGCCCGGCAGGGTCGACCCCCTACGGGTCACCCGACATTCGGCGCCTGCGCATCGACGACTACCGGGTCCTCTACTTCATCGACCAAGAGGCGATCCACATCCTCGTCACCCATCTGGGCCGCACGGCCTGACCCTCTCCAGAAACTCCAGCCGGTTGCCCACCGGGTCGTACGAGAAGAACCGCCGGTGGCCCGGGAGTTCGTCGTCCCAGGCCACCGGTGCCCCGCCTGCGGCCAGCCTCTCCGCGTACGCCTCGATGCCGACGACCCGCAGGCCCGGGTGGGCCTTCCTGGCCGGGCGGAAGTCCTTCTCGATCCCGAGATGCAACTGCACCGGGCCCGCCTGGAACCAGCAGCCGCCCCGTGCGGCCAGGGTCGGTGGCTTCGGGATCTCGGTCATGCCGAGGGTGTCGACGTAGTAGGCCCGCAGGGCGTCCTCCGTGCCGGGCGGGGCGGCCAGCTGCACATGGTCGACGGCCGCGATCATCGCTCAGCCCGCCTTCCTGGCCACGACGAACAGCCGCTGGAACGGCAGCACCGTGCCGTACGTCTCCGTCGGGTACACCGCGCGGAGCAGGTCGCGGTACTCGGTGATGAAGGCGTCCCTCGCCTCCGGGTCGTCGGACAGGGCCGTCAGTACCGGGCGTAGGCCCGTGCCCTTGACCCAGTCCAACACCGGGTCCTCGCCCTCCAGGACGTGGAGGTACGTCGTCTCCCACACGTCCGTCTCGCAGCCGAGGCGGGCCAGGCGGTCGAGGTAGACGAGGGGGGCGTGGACCGAGTCGTCGTGGCGCAGTACCTCGCCGAGGCGGCTTCGCCAGCGGGCGCCGGTGTCCAGTTCGCGCATCAGGGTGTGCAGGGGTGCGTCGAGGTTGTTCGGCACCTGGAAGGCGAAGGTTCCGAACGGTGCGACCGCGTCCAGCCAGCCGGGGAAGGCGTCGAGGTGCCCGTCGACCCACTGGAGAGCCGCGTTCGAGACGATCAGGTCGTACGTCTCCGAGGGCGCCCACGCCGTGGCGTCCGCGTGGGCGAAGTCGAGGCGCCCGCCGCCCGCCGTGGGGCCCGCGTAGCGCGCGGCCCGTTCCAGCATCGGTGCGGAGTGTCGTACCCGGTGATGTGCGCGGTGGGCCAGCGGTCGGCGAGGACGGTGGTGACGTTGCCGGGGCCGCAGCCGAGGTCGGCGATGCGCGGCTGGGTGGAGGGGAGGGCGGGGACTCGGGCCAGGAGGTCGGTGAAGGGGCGGGCTCGGTGGTCGGCGTGGCGGAGGTACTGGGTGGGGTCCCAGGTGGGGGTGGGGGCAGGAGTGGGGGCGGGCATGAGTTGGGCCTCCTGTGGGGCAGGGTCTGCTGCGGTGGCGGCTGTCCGTGGGTCCAGCCTGACCCACGGATTCTCTTGACGTCAAGAGACTTGATCCCAAGAGACTTCACGTCGACACAACCACTACACTGATCGTCATGGAGGACGAGGTCGATCGGCTGGTCGCTGCGTGGCGCCGGGAGCGCCCGGACCTCGACGTGGAACCACTCGAAGTGCTCAGCCGGGTCAGCAGACTGGCCCGGCATCTGGACCGTGCACGCAGGCTCGCCTTCGCCGAGCACGCCCTGGAGCCATGGGAGTTCGACGTTCTCACCGCGTTGCGGCGCGCCGGGAACCCGTATCAGCTCTCCCCCGGACAGCTCCTGACCCAGACCCTGGTCACCTCCGGCACGATGACGAACCGTATCGACCGGCTGACGAAGAAGGGTCTGGTGGAGCGGCTCCCCGACCCCAGTGACCGGCGAGGCGTGCTCGTGCGGCTCACGGTCGAGGGGCAGGACAGGGCGGATCAGGCGCTCGCCGGGCTGCTGGACCAGGAGCGCGCGATCCTGGCGGAGCTGTCGCGGGCGCAGCGGGGCGAACTCGCCGGGCTGCTGCGCCAGTTGACGGCGCCCTTCGACAACATCCCCGGCTGAACCCGGCTGACCGTCGGAGTGCCTGGCCTGTTCGGTCAGGCGCTGCTGCTCTCCTCCACACCGATCCGGCCGGCGGGTGCCAGGTCGACGGGGCCGACGCCGGCCCGTCGGGCGAGGGCGACGGCGGCGAGAGTGGAGTGGACGCCGAGCTTGCCCAGCACGTTCTGCATGTGCGTGCGCACGGTGTGCGGGGAGAGGAACAGACGTTCGGCGACGGCCTTGCGGCCCAGCCCTGCGACCATGCAGCGCAGCACTTCCCGCTCCCGGGGAGTGAGGGACTCCACGAGCCGCTCGCTCTCCGTGCGGTGTTTGCGGGCGGCGGTCAGCTCGCGCAGTACACCCGTCAGCAGGGCGGGCGGGAGATGGGTCTCGTCCCGGAGTACGCCGCGGATGACGGTGAGCAGCCGGGACAGCGAGCAGTCCTTGGCGACCCAGCCGGAGGCTCCGGCCTGGAGGGCGAGTGCTGCTCGCCGCGGGTCGTCCTTCTCGGCGAGGACGACGATCCGTACATGCGGATGGCCCGTACGGACGCCCGCGACCAGCGAGATGCCGTCGACCAGCCCTTCCTCGTTGCCCTCCTGCACGGGCACCGCCGGACGTGCCCCGGGCACATTGCCGCCCAGGTCGGAGTCGACGAGCAGGACGTCGAAGCGGCGGCCCTCGGCCACCGCGCGCTCCAGACTGCGCAGCGCGGCGGGACCGCTGCCGGCGGCGGAGACGTCGACATCGGGCTCCGCGGCCAGTGCGGCGGCGAGCGACTCGGCGAAGATACGGTGGTCGTCGACGACCAGGACTCGGATGCGAACCACTGAAACCCCCTTCCCCGAGCTCCTCAAGAGCTGGGGACACCCAATCGTCGGGGGGACACTCCGTGCGGACACGACGCCCGGAGCAGTCCCCGGCTGTTGGTTCTGGCCTGGGACGGGGCTGCCGCAGTCACTGCCGCACGGCCGCCGCCATGCGAAGACTGCTACCCCCACTCCGGGCGTCGTACCCGACTGTCTCGCCCCCTGATCAGCACCGGCCCCCACCGGTGCTGTTCATCAGGGTACGGCCGGGAGGCAGGAGCGGAAGGTAATTCGCAGAACTGATTGGCCAGCACGTTTATGGTGTGCCGCATGTTTCGTATTGAGACAGAAGTCGACAAGGAATGGCTCTCTCTTCTCCGATCAAGGTTGCGCGACACGAACACGGCGGCGTCACCGGTCCTGCGCGCCCTGCGCGGAACCCCGGCCGAGCGCGAACTCCCGCTCCACGTATGGGCGTTGGATGCGAAGGGTGAGCCGGCGGGGGGCCTGGTCGGTTACACCTGGACCACCTGGCTGCATGTGCGCTACCTCTGGGTCGACACCCCGCACCGGGGCAGCGGCCTGGGCTCCCGGCTCCTCGCCGAAGCGGAGCACAAGGCGCACGAGGAGCGCGCGTGCACCCACGCACGCCTGGAGACCTGGGACTTCCAGGCACCGGACTTCTACCGCAAGCAGGGGTACGAGGTGGTGTGCGTGATCCCGGACTATCCGCCGGGGGTGACGGAGTACACGCTGACGAAGCGGCTGCTGCCAGGGGCCTGAAGACCAGGGCACCTGAATGTCCGCCCGCCCGAGGCGCTCACCTCGGGGGTTTACCCCGGTCTCAGACAAGACCAAGGTAAGTCTCAGGTAAGAGTTCTAGCGTGCCGCCCCATGAGCATCCTGCGGAAGCTGAACTCCAAGCTCGCCGAGACGACCGGCTACCAGGTTCGCCGGGTCCCCGCGCCCAAGGCCGCCACGGGCGCCGGGGCCGGCACCCTCGATGCCGTGCCGAAGCCTCGGCAGCCACGTCCGGCCCGGCCGCCGGCCGCGCCCCGGCATCCGGTGGACCCGGAGGTCGACCGGCTCCTTGACCGTCCGGTCTTCGTGCTGGCGCCCGTACGGTCGGGCTCGACGCTGCTGCGCATGATGCTGGGCGCCCACTCCGAGCTGCACGCCTCGCACGAGCTGCATCTGACCGGCCTGGAGGTCTACTTCAAGTCCGGCAGCCCCACCGAGCGCTCCTTCGAGGCGCTCGGGCTCGGCTACGAGGATCTGGAGGGCCTGCTCTGGGACCGCGCCCTGCACCGGGAACTGGTCAAGTCGGGCAAGCCGTTCATCGTGGAGAAGACCCCGGGCAACACCTTCCAGTGGCAGCGCATCGCCGAGACCTGGCCCGACGCCCGCTTCGTCTTCCTGCGCCGCCACCCGGCCTCGGTCGCCCGCTCCTGGCACGAGGCGGTGCCCGACCGCACCCGCGAGGAGGCGGCGTCCCGGGTGCTGCAGTACATGGTGGCGATGGAGGAGGCCCACGCGAAACTGGGCGGCCACATCCTCACGTACGAGGACCTCACCGCCGACCCCGCCACCGAACTCCGCGCCCTCTGCGACTTCCTGGACCTGGACTGGCAGCCCGGCATGCTGGAGTACGGCAGCAGCCTGGAGGGCGCGGTCCTGGGCGGCGGCTTCGGCGACTGGAACGACAAGATCCGGTCGGGGAAGGTCCAGCCGGACCGGCCGGCACCGGCGCCCGAGGAGATCCCCGAGGTGCTGCGGGAGATGTGCCGGACGTGGGGGTACGTGTAGGGCGGCGAGGGCGGGGCCCAGCCGTGTACCCCTCACCCGGGTGCGGGGCAGAACGTCACGTGCCGCCGTCCGGGCCCGTTGGTGCCGCCTTCTCGGCGTCGCTGGTGGTGCGGCCGGTGGCGGCGAGGAGTGCGAGCAGGGCGAGAAGGGCCAGCAGGATGACGACCAGGAGCAGGATGGTCAGAACCGTCGGGTGGTTCCAGAGCGCGAAGACCAGGGCCACGATCAGCAGGGCGGCCAGGGTGATCCACCGGCGGTAGGCCTGGGCCCAGATCCCCGCGCGGCCGGTGCGGACCTGGTGACCGTACGCCCACTGTGCCGTGGAGTCCGCGGCGCGCTCGGACGTGCTCCGGATGGCGCGCGGCAGCCGTCCGGGGCCGATGAGGTAGGCGCCCAGCGCGATGACCACGCCGAGCACGATCGCCGTGCGCAGGCTGACGCGCAGGAAACGCAACAGGGTGTCGAAGACGGCTGCCGCGGCGGCCTCCGACTGGACCTGGGGCGGGAGATGGTCCAGGTAGTAGCGGCGGACGACGACCAGGACGACGGCCACGACCAGGCAGGCGAAGGCCGCGCCCAGCGCCGTACGGGCCAGCGCGCGGCGGCGCCGGTGGGCCAGCAGCACGCCGGCCGCGCCGATCACGACGACGAGCACGGGAAACCAGTTCCCGATCACGTCCAGCAGATGGGCGCCCTTGCGGATCTTCTTCAGCTGGTCGGACTGGACCAGCACCATCTGCTTGTCGACGTCGGGGATGCTGGCGGCCGGGGACAGGCCGGCGTCCACGAGGGCCTGTTTGACCTCGTCGACGGCTTCGCCCACGTCGAGCGTGACCGTCCCGCCGTCCACTCCCACGGCGCCACGGCCCTCGCCGGTGAGTGCGTGCACGACCGCGCTGTGGGCGGCCCGGTTGGCGTTCGTCCAGATCCGCTCGAAACGGTCGCTGCTCACGAAACGGGTGGCCACCTTCTGGACCGTGTCGTTGACCGCGGAGTCGAGCTGCGGGCCCAGCCCCTTCACGGCCTGCGCGGCGCGCGGTGGCAGTCCCTGGGACCGCATCCAGGCGGCGATGTCCGCGGCGGCCCGGCTGCCGTCCACCCGGACGTCCGCGGCCTGCGTGATGCGCCTGACCGCCGCGTCCTCCATCGCCGCGTTCGAGGCGAGCGGCGAGACCGTTTCCACGTACCGGTCGGTGTCCAGCGCGATGTCGTGCACCCACACCGTGAGCAGCGCCACCGGCACCAGGACGCAGGTGAGCACGATCAGCACCGCCGAGACGGTCTTCCGCGCGATCCGCCCCGCGGCCGAGCCGTGCTTTCGCCCACTCCCCGCCCCGTCACCCGCGCTCCGCTCCGGGACGGCAGCGGGCTCGTTCGGCTCGTTCGGGCCGGTCATGGGGGCTCCAGAGCTCCTGGGGGATCGTCTCCCTCCCATTTCCGCCGCTCCACGGCGACACCGCCCGCCAAGCGGGGCCGTACGGGCGAGACGTGGTCGACCGGCCCCTCGCACCGGCCCCTCGCGTGGACCGTGACAGCCGTCCGGGCGGCGGCACCCGGCGTGTCCCCGTCGACGTCGGCGGGCAGTCCCTCGCCGGCCTGTAGAAGGAGGCCATCGGCACGTTCACGCGGAACCGGCGGCGGAGGGCCGAGACATGAGCAGTGGCGCCTGGACCGGTGTGGCGGTCGCGGGTATCACCGCCGCGTACGCGCTGGGCTCACGTCGGCTGTCCTCGACGCCGCTGTCGGCGGCGATCGTGTTCGTCGGCTCCGGGATCCTCCTCGGACCGGCCGTGCTGGACATCGTCGACCTGAAACGCGACGCCGCACCGATCCTCGCGCTTCTCGAAGCCACCCTGACGCTCGTCCTGTTCACCGATGCCATGACGGTCCGCAGACGGGACCTGGTGACCGGCGGTTTTCTGCCGGCCCGTCTGCTGGGCATCGCACTGCCCCTGAGTCTCGGGGCGGGCTGGCTGCTCGCCTGGCTCCTGCTGCCGGGGCTGACGGTGTGGGAGTTCGCACTCGTCGGCGCCATCCTCGTCCCCACCGACGTCGCCCTCGAGAAGACCGCCATCACCAGCCCTCGCGTCCCGGCCCTCGTACGGCACGGTCTGAACGCCGAGAGCGGCCTGAACGACGGCATCGTGCTGCCCTTCTTCGTCCTGTTCCTGGCAGCCGTCCCGGGCACGCACTACGCAGAGGAGGGCGTGGAGGGTGTCTTCTGGCGCGCACTCGTCCTGAGCACCGCGCTGGGTCTGCTGGCCGGTGGGCTCGGCGGCCGGCTGTTGCAGTGGTCCCGGGCCCGGGGATGGGACATGTGGGAGTGGCGGCAGGTCTATCCACTGGCCGTCGCGGCGGCGGCGTACGAACTCGCCGTCGTGACGGACGGCAGCGGCTTCATCGCCGCCTGGGTCGCCGGATTCGCCTTCGGGTTCGCCCTGCGCCGCTACCGGGCCGGCGTCGCGCGGGAGGACCGGGACCGCACGGCCGAGTTCACCGAGAGCCTCGGACGGCTCCTCGCTTCGATCAGCCTTCTGATCTTCGGGGCGGTGCTGCTCGGTCCCGCGCTGGAGCACCTGAGCTGGCGGATCGTCCTGTACGCGGTGCTCAGTCTCACCGTCGTCAGGATGCTGCCGGTGGCCCTCGCGCTCGCCGGGAGTGGGCTGCGGCCCTTCACGGTGGCGTACGTGGGGTGGTTCGGGCCACGCGGTCTCGCGTCCGTCGTACTGGCGCTGCTCGTGGTGGAGGAACACGTTCCCGGGGTGGAGCTGCTGGGCAGGGTGGTCGCGATCACCGTCGGCCTCAGCGTCCTCCTGCACGGTGTCTCGGCCGCGGCCCTCGCCGAGCGGTACGGCCGCCGGCACACGAGGGCCGCGGCGGCCACGCCCGACCTGCGCGAGGGCACCCCCGTACCCGAGAGCCCCGTCAGGACGTCAGGACCTTCTGCTTGGCGTTCTGGAACTCCGCCTCGGTGAGGTCGCCCTTGTTCTTGAGTTCGGAGAGCTTGGCCAGCTCGTCCGCGTGGCCGCCCGTGCCCGTGCCTCCGGCGGTCTGCCGGATGTACGCGTCGATCGACTCCTGCCGTGCGACGGCGGACTGCTGTTCGCGCTTGCCCATGTCACGGCCCCGGGCGATCAGGTACACGAAGATGCCGAGGAACGGCGTGATGATCACGAAGAACGTCCAGCCCGTCTTCCCCCACCCGCTGAGCGAGTCGTCGCGGAAGACGTCGCCGATGACGCGGAACAGCAGGACGATCCACAGGATCCAGAGGAAGATCCACATCATCGTCCAGAACGCGCCCAGCAGCGGATAGTCGTATGCCAGGTAGAGGCTGTCGCTCATGGTCGTTCTCCTGTCTCCTGTGCGCCTAGGCGCTCTGCGCGCTGACCCGGCCGGTGCGCACGGCATCGGTGAGGGCTTGGTGATCGCGTTCGTTCTGGTCGGCGTAGCTTTCGGCGAAGACCGTGAGTGCGCGGTCGAAGGCCTCGCCGCCGCCGAGGTAGGCGGCGATGGCGATGCGGTCGCCGGAGCGTGCGTGGGCGCGGGCGAGGGTGGCGCCGCAGATCTCGCCGAAGGCACGCATGGTTCTGGGGACCATGAACTGGGGTTCGGCGATGCCCTTCCAGTCCCGCAACTGGCGGACGTAGAAGTCGCGTTGGCGTCCGTCGATGCCGATGACGCGTTCCCAGCCGAGGAAGATGTCGCTGGTGGCCTGCATGAGGCGCTGCCCGGCGACCACCCGGTGGCCCTGGTTCTGGTAGGCGCTCGCCCCGGCGTACGGGGCCAGCACCGACCGGTCGGCTTCCTTGGCCTGGAGGAGCAGCGGGTCCTCGTCGTCCCTGCCGAGCAGCAGGATGATCCAGCAGCGGGTGCCGACGCTGCCGACCCCGACGACCTTGCGGGCCATGTCGACGAACCGGTACTGCCGCAGCAGATGGCGGCGGTCGGACTGCACGCTGTGGCCGTACCGCTCGATCAGCTCGCGCAGCTGTTCCTCCAGGGCGTCGCGCTCGCCGCCCGTCAGCAGGTCCTGGGCCGGCACGATCAGGGGTGGGTCGGGGGCGATCCTGCGCCGGCCGTCGACCACCTCCGTGAGCTTCTCGAAGGCCTGGAGGCTGTCGCGGCTGCGGGCCTTGGTCATGGCCCGGTGTGTGCGCTTCCGGGCCCGCGAGCCCAGCTTCCGGTCCGCCAGCGTCTGTAGCGTGTCCATGTCGACCTGGGTGTACCAGACGGCGAGGTTGCCCTGGCCGGCGAAGCCGCGCATCCGCTCGCGGTAGGACCGTACGGCGGCGCGTACGACGGAGGCCCGTTCGGCGTCCGTGTAGCCGTTCTCGCGTCCGGCGATGGCCAGGCTCGCGGCCAGCCTCTTGACGTCCCACTCCCAGGGGCCGGGCAGGGTCTCGTCGAAGTCGTTGATGTCGAACACCAGATGCCGCTCGGGCGAGGCCAGCAGCCGGAAGTTCAGCAGATGCGCGTCCCCGCACAGCTGCGCGGTGATGCCCGAGCGGGGGGTGTCGGCGAGGTCACCGGCCATGATGGCGGCGGCGCCCCGGTAGAAGCGGAAGGGGGACTCCAGCATCCGGCCGTAGCGGATGGGCACGAGTTCCTGGACCCGGGCGGCCGACTGCGCCTCGATGGTGTCCACCGGGTCCGGTCGTTTCGCCGCGGGCTGGTACTCCGCGTGGGCGGAGCGCGGTGTGTCCGCCCGGGCGGCCCGTCCCCGCGCTGCCCGTTCTGCGGGAGGGCTTCCGTTGACCTGGTCAGTCATGACGCCACCTCCTGGGCTGAGCCGCCCGGTGGAGAACGTGCCCCAGCCCTCTCCCACCGTTCCACACTCCACACCGGCGGGCATCTCGGCCGGCCAGGTCACCTGTGGCGAGCCACGGGCTGGAGGAGGACGCTGGACACAGGGGCCACTGTGACCGAGGAACGTCCCATGGCCGGAACCAGCACAGACCAGCAGCCGCGCACACCGTTCCTTTCCCGCCCTGGTGTCCGCCGCTTCACACCGTTCGTCGTGATCACCGCGATCGCTCTGGTCTTCATCTTCCAGAACCGCACGGACACCAAGATCCGCCTGCTCGTCCCCGAGGTGACCATGCCGCTGTGGGGTGCCCTTCTGATCGCCTGGGCCCTCGGCATGATCGCCTGCGCCTTCGTCAGGCGCCGACGCCGGGACCGGCGTACACGACAACCGAGGGCCTGACCGCCCGCCTTCAGGAAAGGAACCAGCCATGGCCAGTCATGTGACCGGAGCCCACTCGGGTGCGGCAGCGCGGAGTTCCGCGCACACGGGGATCGGGAGCGGCTGGTTGGTGTTCGCCGGCGTCCTGATGATCTTCGGCGGACTGATGACGCTCTTCGCGGGCATCGCCGCCATCGCCGACGACGACGTGTTCGTCACCACCCGCAACTACGTGTTCGAGTTCGACCTCACCTCATGGGGCTGGATCCATCTGATCCTGGGTGTCGTCATCACCCTCGCCGGAGCCGCTCTCTTCCAGGGCGCCACCTGGGCCAGGGTCGTCGGCGTGGGGCT
>Ga0307513_10012290_pt1 | contig 10581 bp, 3 predicted proteins | sample 15_EM_MG_FD_202174 | JGI IMG/M metagenome (GOLD analysis project Ga0307513, IMG submission 202174) | Populus trichocarpa ectomycorrhiza microbial communities from riparian zone in the Pacific Northwest, United States - 15_EM | ecosystem: Host-associated > Plants > Roots > Unclassified | place...
GGCGAGCAGGTCGCGGGCGTACTTGACGTTGAAGCGCCAGAAGTCGACCAGCTCGCAGGGACAGTCGATCTCGGCCTGCTGGGCGGTCTTCGACTGGCCGAGCATCGTGGACGCCGCGAGGGTCTCGCGCCAGGGGCCGGCCAGGAGTTCGGCGGCGCGCAGGATGATCGCGGCGCGGTCGTCGAACGCCATCGCGCGCCAGGCGGGGGCTGCGGCGAGCGCCGCGTCGACCGCGTCCTGGGCGTCCTGCTGGGTGGCGTTGGCGTACGTGCCGAGGCGGGCCTTGTGGTTGTGCGGCTGCACGACGTCGACCCGCTCACCGCCGCCCATGCGCCGCTCGCCGCCGATGGTCATCGGCAGGTCGACCGGGTTCTCGGCCAGCTCCTTCAGCTTGGCTTCGAGCCGCGCGCGCTCGGGCGAGCCGGGGGCGTAGCCGTGCACCGGCTCGTTGACGGGGGTGGGGACCTGGGTGACGGCGTCCATGAGTTCCGTAACTCCTTTGCTGAGCGGTGCGGTTGGCACTGAGCGGGGTGGTCGGCCTCAGCCCTTGGTGAGGATCGAGCGTCCGAAGAAGAGGAGGTTGGCGGGGCGTTCGGCCAGGCGCCGCATGAAGTACCCGTACCAGTCCGTCCCGTACGCCGTGTAGACGCGCATCCGGTGGCCCTCGGCCGCGAGCCGCAGATGCTCGTCGCTGCGGATGCCGTACAGCATCTGGAACTCGTACTCGTCGGGTTTGCGGTTCGCGCGGCGGGCGATCTCCTGGGCGATGGAGATGAGACGGGGGTCGTGGGACCCGATCATCGGGTACCCGGTGCCCTCCATCAGGATGCGGAGGATCCGGACGTACGCCTTGTCGGTCTCGGACTTCTGCTGGTAGGCGACCTCGGCGGGCTCCTTGTACGCGCCCTTCACGAGCCGTACGCGGCTGCCGCTGTCGGCGAGGCGGCGGGCGTCGGCCTCGGTGCGGTACAGGTAGGCCTGGATGACGCAGCCGGTCTGCGGGAAGTCCTTCCGGAGCTCCTCGTGGATGGCGAACATCGAGTCGAGGGTGGTGTGGTCCTCGGCGTCGAGCGTGACCGTCGTACCGATCGCGGCTGCCGCCTCGACCACGGGCCGGATGTTGGCGAGGGCCAGCTCGTGGCCGCCCTCCAGCGCCTGACCGAAGAGGGACAGCTTGACGGACATCTCCGCGCGGGTGCCCAGCTCCAGCTCGCCGAGGCGCGCGATCAGCTCCAGGTAGGCGTCCCGGGCGGCGGCGGCCTGCCCTGGGGTGGTGATGTCCTCGCCGACCACGTCCAGGGTGACTTCGAGGCCCCGGTCGGTGAGGTGCTGGACGATCGGGACGACGTCGTCGACCGTCTCGCCGGGGATGAAGCGGTCGACGACCGGCCTGGTCACCGGGGCCGCCGAGATGACGCGGCGCAGCCGGTCGCTGCGCGAGGCGGCGAGAATCACGGGACCCAGCACGGGGCACCTCCACAAAAGGCCGGTAAACGGAGAACCACCGTGAAACCTAAGGATCCCTCCGATCGTGAGCCATCGACAGCTGTCACGCATCCGTGCCGCAGATCTCAGACAGATGTATGAAGGGGGCCGAGGAGCAGGGGAGAATGGGCGCGTGACGGCCGACTCTGCATCCTCCAACCACACCGGTGACTACCAGGACCTGGTCGACGAGATCTCCGAGCTGCTCGGGGCGCCCGCGACCCTGGAGAACCGGGATTTCGAGCTGATCGCGTTCGGCGTGTACGACAGTGAGGGTGAGCTGGACGAGTCGGCGCTGGACCCCGTACGCACGCGCTCGATCCTGACCCGGCGTTCGACGACGGTGGTCCGGGAGTGGTTCGAGGGCTTCGGGATCACCCGGGCGACGGGGCCGGTGCGCATCCCGCCCACCCCGGAGGCGGGGGTCTACCGGGGACGGATCTGTCTCCCCGTACGCCATCGGGGTGTCGTCCTCGGCTATGTCTGGCTGCTGGACGACGACCCGGGCCCGTCGGACGCCCAGCTGGCCACGGCCATGGAGGTGACGGCACGGATCGGCGCGCTGCTGGCGGACGAGGCGCAGCACGGCGCGGATCTGACCCGGGAGCTGCGGGCCGTCCTCACAGCGGAGCGCGACTGGCAGCGGGACACGGCGGTCGCGGAACTCCGTACGGCGCTCGGACCGCGAGCCGACGTGCCCCACACGCTGATCTGTGTGGCCCCCTGGCCGTCGTCCGAGGCGCCCTCCGTGCGTACGGTGCAGGGTGCGACGGCCCTGTGCACGATGCCGTGGGGGGCGTCGGGCCAGTCCCTGGCGGTGCTGCTCCGGCTGCGCGCACCGGACACGCTGACGCCGGCGACGACAGCGGCGGGGCGGTTGCTGGAGCGGGCGGGTGAGCGGGGCGGGGCGGGGATCGCGACGGCTCGGGTCGGGCTGGCGGAGCTGGGGGCGGCCTGGCGGGAGGCGTCGGCGGCGGCGCGGGCGGTGGGCGCGGAACCCGGGCTCGGCCCGATCGCGGAGTGGCGCACGATCGGCCCGTACCGCCTCCTGACGGCCCTCCCCCCGGACGCGACCCATGACCCGGCGGTCACCCCGCTGCTCTCCCCCGCCCATAGCGAACTGGCCCGCACGGCCGAGACGTACCTCGACTGCGCGGGCCAGGCGACGCGCACGGCGGCGGCCCTGGGCATCCACCGCCAGACCCTGTACTACCGCCTGTCGCGGGTGGAGCGACTGACGGGCCTTGACCTGGACGACGGCGAGGACAGGCTGTTGCTGCACATGGCGCTGAAGGGGGCGCGGCTGTGACGGGAAGCTACTCGGCCAGCCCCGCCCGTCGAAGTTCCGTCAGGTCGGACAGCCACCGGTCGAAATTCTTCGACCGGCGTGGGGCAATCGCGACGATCGAATCCCAGGGGCTCGATTCGAAGCGGCCGACAGCGATTTTCGCGTAGCCCGGAAGTTCCGATACATCCATTCCGGAGAAACTCTCCCTGCGCAGGAGGAACTGTGTTTCCTCGTCACGGCGGATCAGCTCACCCGGAACGTAGGAGAAGTCCGCGTCGACGAAATTCGCCTGCCTGATGTCAAGAGCCCATTCCACATCCCGGTAGGCGGCTCGCATCCCCTCCACGAGGCTCTGCCGGACCTCCGCCGCCAAGGCGGAATGGGGTGGTGTGGTGACGACCCTCCCTATGTTCCCTCGCAGGGTGACCCGCTCGAACAGGCACGCCTCCAGAAGCAGCCCCCCGGCGACCGTGAGCCCGTCGACCAGGACGTCCTGGAAGCGAACGCCGTGGGCGCCGCAGTTGTCCACTTTGCAGCGGCGCGACTCGACGTCACGGACCACGAGTCCGAAGCCGGGGTCGTCGAACTGGGCGATCGTCGACCCCACCCAGGTGCAGCGGGACAGTCCGGCACCGCCCAGGATTCCGGACCCCCCGATGATCTTCTCGGACCGGAAAGTGACGTCATCCACGTGCTTCATGAGCGACATGGTGCCACCTCACTGGAAGACGTCTTTCGCGTACTGGTCGGACACTGTCGGGTAGTCCAGAATCTGATCGCGCGTGGTGATGTAGTCACGCTTCATGTGATCCCGAATCGACGTCGCACTGGAACCCGTGACGTCGATGTTCACGTACTCGTCCCCGTCCTTGATCTTGAAGTCGGGGACCGTCTGGCCAGGGGCGGATGTACCCAGGTGGGTGATGTTGGGGTCGGCGACGACAGCGGGGTTCTGGGCAGTGGCCTTCTCGATGTCACTGCCTATGAACCTCTTCTGGAGGTCCTCCCTCTTCTGGCCGGCCGCGATCTGGCCCGGGCTGAGGCGTGCCCTCACGTCGCTCGCGGGCCGTGCCGCGGCCTCGGTCACCGCGTCCTTGATCCGCTGGTAACTGGCCTTGCCGGCATCGGTCTTGCACGGTCCCGTGTTGTGGACGAGGACCGGCGAGCCGCCCACCAGCACGTAGTACGTGTGCAGGTCGCCGACCGTCAGGTTGTGCACCTGCTGCTTCTGGGCCGTCCAGGGCTTGACCGCGGTGACCTGGACGTGGGTGCCCGCGCTGGTGCGCAGCCACATGCCGGACTTCAGGTCCCCGGCGTCGAGCCAGCGCCCGAGGTCGTCGACCCAGAAGGGGTGTCCGTCGGTCGCGGTGACCGAGGACGTCCGGTCACCCTTGTCGCCGTCCACGTCGACGGTGATCCTTACCAGGTCCTTCTCGCCCTGGCCGGCGATCAGATGGGTGACGGGTTTGCCCGCTGTCCTTTCCGGTCCCGACCCCGACCCTGATTCCGATCCCGATCCCGATTCCGGGTCCGTGGCGAGGACCAGGTCGCCGGTCTCGACGTCCTCGATGGGCTTCGCCGAGCCGTCGGCCATGAGGACTTCGGTGCCGGGCACGAAGCTGTTGCAGTCGCTGAGGTCCTTGGCCTTGGCCACGTACCGGTAGGCGTCTCCGGCCTTGTCCGCGACGTAGGAGCCGACCCGGCCGACGGCCTTGACCTTGCCGCCGACCACGTCAATGGCCTTCTCCGCGAGGACCGGTGCCGCCTCCAGTGCGGCGTCGCCGAGGGTCTTGCGGCCGGCGGCGACGTCCTGGGCGGTGTTGTAGACGGTCTGGCCCGCCTGGTAGGCGCTGTAGGCGGTCATGCCCCAGCCGACGAGCTTGGCGCCGGCGATGAGCACCGGGATGAAGACGATGTTGCCGTCGGGGTCGACGCTCCCGACCGGATTGCCGTAGGCGTAGCCGTACGAGTTGAGGTTGGCCGAGTTGTAGACGCCGCCGTTGCCCTCGCCGTTCAGGTAGTCGCCCATGATCGGGTCGGGTGACTGCCACAGGCCGGTCCGGGAGTCGTAGTAGCGGGCCCCGTGGTACGTGTAGCCGGTCTCCTTGTCCAGTTCCTTGCCCGAGAACTGGTACGGGTTGTCCGACCCCTTGTTCTCGTCGACCCAGACCTCCCCCGACGGGAAGTAGTCGAGGTGTTCCGCGATCCGGCCCTTCTCGTCCGTGCCGTACGACGTCGAGCCCAGGTGGTCGCCGTGGTAGTAGAACTGGTCCTTCTCGTAGAACACGGCGGGCTTCACGGTCTTCGTCGCGATGCGGGTCGTGCCGACGAAGACGTGCTTGAACTCCTGGAGGCCCCGTGCCGAGTAGTTCTGGTTCGGGTAGAGGGTCGTCTGCGCGCCGTCCTTGACCACGCGCTGGCCGTCCGCGTCGTACAGGAAGCGGACGTTCGGCGACTTGCCGGGCTTGTCGCAGGACGACTGGTCCTGGTCGACCGTCTCGTACTTCCACAGGTCGTGGACGCACGCCAGCCGGTTCGCCTCGTCCCAGACCTGCTGGCGGCGCGGGTGCCCGAAGGTGTCGGACCGGTTGTCGACCTGGTTGCCGTTGGCGTCGTACGAGAAGGACTCCGAGCCCACTCGTGAGGGGGCGTGCGGGCTCTCACCCTTGTAGGCGTAGCCGTTGGTGTAGGTCGTGGCCTTCTGTACGTGCTCGTAGCCGTCGTCGACGTCGCCGAACACGATCGCGTGGCGCTGGGCCTTGCCGGTGATGTTGTGGATCGTGTCGTACGTGGTCGACAGCGAGTACGTGTCGGTCTTGTGCTTCGCGAACTCGTACGAACCCGTCGCCTTCGTCAGGCGGTACAGGTTGTCGTACTCGTACGTCTGGACGGTCGGACCGCCCGGCTCCGAGCCGCTCGTGACGGGTTCGGTCGCGTTCTCCTGACGGGTGAGGTTGCCCACCGCGTCGTACGTGTAGTTCAGGTTCTGGAACGAATCACCCTTCGGCAGCGCCGAGTCGAGCGCCGCCAGCCGGCGGTCCTCCGCGTCGTACGTGTACGTCGTCGAGGTGCCGTTGCCCAGCTCGATACGGGTCCGCTGGCCGAACTTGTCGTAGTCCAGGGACTTCAAGTAGTCGTAGCTGTAGTGCTTCTTCTTGCCCTCGGCGGCCGTGACCTGGCCGCCGCTGTCGTAGGTGTACTCCAGCTCCTCGCCGTCGGGGTAGGTCATCGACAGGACCCGGCCGAAGCTGTCGTAGCGGTAGCCCGTGGTGAACACGCTGGTCGTGTGGAGGGGGCCCGGTAGCGTACGGGTCTCCTCTACGACCTCACCCAGGGGTCCGTACTCCCGCTTCACCACTCCCGCGGCGTCCTCGATCTTCGTCACCCGGCCGGCGGCGTTGTGCTTGGCGCCTGGATCGCCGTACGTGTAGCGGACGTTGTTGTCCTTGAAGACCGGGTACTTGATCTCCTCCAGCCGGTTGACGTCGTACTTGTACTCGATCGCCTTGTGCTTCTTGGCCAGGTTCGCCGTGATCGTACGGATCACGTTGCCCGACGGGTCGTAGACCGTCGTGGTGCGGCCCGTGTCCGGGGAGTCGACGGCCGTGCGGCGGCCGAAGTCGTCGTACTCGCTCTTCGTGGTGTTGTGCTTATTGTCCCTGACCTTCGTCAACTGGCCCAGGGCGTCGTACTCGTAGGACGTCCAGACCGGCGCGTCGTCCGTCTTCGCGCCCGGTTCGCGTACGGCGGTCTTCTGCTGGCGTACGTCCGCGTAGGCGCGGGTCCGGTTCTCCTTCGCGTCGGTCGCCACCGTCTCGAACTGCGTCTCGCCGGCCCGGTCCTCGCCGAAGCCGTACTCCAGGGTCGCGACCGTCCCGTCCGGGAGTTCGGTGCGCAGCGGGCGGTCCAGGATGTCGTAGGTGACCGTGGTCGGGCGGACCGTGTCGACGTCCGGGTTGTAGACGGTGTTCGCGTCGCCCTTCGGCTCGGTGACCGGGTAGTACTGCTTCACCGCCCGGCCCAACTCGTCGTACACCGTGCGGCCGGAGACCGTCATGACGTCCTTGCCGTCGACCTCCGCGTCCTTCTTCGTCTGGACGACGCGGCCGAGACCGTCGACGAAGGTGACGGTGTCGATCGTGTCGTCCTTCACCTTGCCGTGCGCGTCACGGTCGAGGTGCCGGGTGACGGCGTAGGGGACGGTCGCCTCGGGGCGGTACTCGAAGGCGATCGTCGGGATGTCCGCCTTGTGGTCGCGCGGGCCGGTCACCGAGGTCACCCGGCCGACCTGGTCGTAAGTGGTCCTGACCTTCTGGTCGTTGATGTCCACGGACTCGGTCGGCAGCCCGAACCTCAGGTCGTACGAGCCCGTCGAGCGGTAGCCGAAGCTGTCCTTCGTCGCCGTCACGTACGTGCCTGTCGGGCCGTCGTACTCGTACTCCAGCCGGTAGCGCTCACCCCGGTGGTTCTCCGGCTCCCGTACGGACTTCAGGGTGCCGTTGTCGTAGTACTCCAGGTCGGTGACCGCGTCCTTGCCGTAGTACTCCAGGCTCTCCAGGTCGGCGTCGGCCTCCTTGGCGTGGATCTGGTGGGCGGTGTGGCGGGTGATGTCGCCCGTCGCGCAGTCCACCTCCGACTCGCGCGAGCGCATCTTCTCGCCGCCGCCGTACACCTCCACGGCGCGGGCGATGCCGAGGATGTGGGTGTCGGCGCACTCGGTGTACCGGGTTCGCGTCTCGACGTCGTCGGCGGCACCTGGTTCGCCGTAGTCGACCGTGCGGGTCACATTGCCCAGGTCGTCGTACGCCAGCACGCTCGACGTGCTCTTGCCGGGCTCGGCCTCGCCCTCGTACCAGCGGGACTCGGTCTTCACCAGGTGCGGGAAGAGGGTGGCGCCGGTGGAGCCGCCGTCGGCGGGCTCGCCGGTGGCGACGTCCCGCAGGGCGTAGGTGTTCACGGTCTCGGTGAAGAGGGCGCCGGTGCTGTCCGCCGCCGTCTGGCGCTTGACCAGGCCGCGTGTGTAGTGGCCGGCGGTGTCGTACTCCGTGGTGGAGGCGCGCTGCCCGTCCTGGGTGGTGGTGACGGTGCCGTAGCCGCGGAACTCGCGCTCCAGGCGGTCGAACTCGCCGCCCTGGTAGGAGAAGGCGAGCGCCTGGGTGTCGGCGCCGTCGCCGGGCAGGTTGTCGTGGACCTTCGCGCCGCTCAGCAGCCAGCGGGTGCCGGGCTGGTCGTAGGTGTTGCCGTCGCGCGTGTAGTCGAGGTCGATGCGCGAACCCAGCGGCCGGGACACGGACTTGAGCAGGTTGGTGCGGTTGGTGCGGTTGGCGGCGACGGTCAGCTCGTTGTCCTTGGTGGACGCGAGGTGGTCGGCGAGCCCGTCGCCGTCGATGTCGCGCAGCATCTGCTCGGCGCGCGAGGCACCGGTGGAGACGTTGACGCCCGGGTTGACGATGATGCAGGCGGTGATGAACAGCGGGCAGAACGAGACGGTGAAGTAGGCGCCGCCGCCGAGCCTGGCGTTGGAGTCCTCGTTGATCCCGTTCAGGCTGCCGTTGAAGGGCACCGGGTCGGCGAACCCGGCGCCGGTGTTGAGCGCGACCCTGATCGGGTTGCCGGTGAGGACCCGGTCGGCGAGGCCGTCGCCGTTGACGTCGGCCAGGGAGTTCTTGGTGGACGACGAGGTCTGGTCGAAGGAGGCGCCGCCGCCGAAGGCGTAGAAGTCGGTGTTGAAGCCGATGTTGAGGCCCGAGCTGGAGCTGGTGCCCTCGTTGATCCTGCCGCCGGGCCAGGGTTCGGCGGCGGCGAAGCGGTAGCCGAGGTTGAGGGCGGCGCGGCCGTCCTCGTACACCCGGTCGGGCAGGGAGTCGCCGTTGATGTCCAGCAGGTCGAAGCGGCCGTCGGACTTTCCGGTGCCGAGGTTGCCGCCGACGCCCAGCGGGGGCATGTCGTTGCCGGCCGTCGAGGTGTTGGCGGTGCCCGAGGCGGGCGGGGCGGCGTGGCCCCGGCCGGTGGTGATGGTGCGGGCGGCGCTGCCCGCGCTGGCGTTGCCGGTGACGTTCTCCGACTCGCGCACGGATCCGCCGGGCACACTGCCCTTGGTGGCGCCGAGCACGCCGGTCGGGTCGGTGTACTGCACTCCGGCCGCGCCGACGACGTCGGGATAGCCGTCGCCGTTCATGTCGAGGTAGTCGAGGACACCCTTGGAGGTGCCCCGGGCGACGCTGCCGCCGACACTGCCCACGGGGCCGCCGATCGACCCGGTCAGCGAGATCTGCCTCGACTCCGAGATACGGGGCACGCCCTGCACGGAGACCAGGGCCTCCGCGGTGGGCAGGCCGATGGTCTGGCCGCCGTAGCGCGAGCTGGCGACCTTCCCGGGGGCCACCCAGACGTCGCCCGAGGACCAGCGGCCCTGCTCCGGGTCGGGGGTGAACGGCACGACGTCCGGCGGGGCGACCCGCGGGTCCTGCTCGAACTCCTCCAGGTCCCGCTGCGGGTCCACGTCCTCGGGCAGCCGGTCGGGGATGGACTCGCCGGTCAGATCGGCCTGCCTGACGGGCTGTTCGGCGCGGTCGCCGTTGCCGTTGTAGCCGACGGCGGACCAGCCCCGGTACGGGCGGGCGAAGACGCCCTCGACGGCACGGGTGTGCACGGTGGCGGCGACCGGGTTGTCCGTGTCGCCGTTCACGGTCACCTGCGCCCCGGTGACGCCGGAGCCGGTGACGTCGAAGTACAGTTCGTCGCCCGCCTCGGCGGCCACCTGGAACGACGGCTCCTCGGCGCCGAGTTCCACGGTCCGCTTCGCGAGCAGCGCGCCGCGCTTCTTGACCGTGAGGACGGCGGTACCGGAGTCGCCCTCGACGCGCGGAGCGACGGTGAGCGTGCCGCCGGGGGCGGTGTACGGGCGCTGGACGGCTCCGCCGGTCGTGTAGGTGTCGATGTCGTACGGCGGGTTGAACCGGGTGTCGCCCTCGACGTCCTCGGTCTCGGTGTACTCGCCCTGGGGCGCCCATTCCAGCTTGCTCACGTCGACCGGCGAGTCCGCCTTGATCCGCCAGGACAGCTTCTGCCCCTTGGTCACGGTGATCGACGTGTCGACGGCGAAGGTGCCGGTGTCGGCGGCGTCGATGGTCCGCTCGACCACCGGATCGCCGTCCCGGGTGATCAGGACGGTGACGTCGTCGGTGAGCACGGCCGTCTTCGTCACGTCACCGGTCAGCCGCAGGGTGCCGTCCACCGGCGCGTCGACGCTGCCCGCGCGCCCGGCGAGGGTGAAGTCCCGGGACGCGGTGTACGAGTGCAGCGACAGCCCGTTGGCGTCGGCCGCCTCGAAGCCGGTGTACGCGATCGCCGGGTCCCACGCGACCTGGTCGGCGGCGCCGTCGAAGACCGAACCGACCCGGAAGTACAGCTGCTCGCCCCGCCGCACCTCGATGGCGTCGACGCCCTCGGGGGTGCGCTCGGTGCGGTCGCCCTCGGTGATACGGGCCGACCACAGCTCCCGGTCCTCGTGCTGGACGGCGATCCGCACACCGTCGGGGTCGGCGAACTCGGGCAGCGCACCGGCGACTTCCTCCAGGGCCACGCTGCCGGTGACGGCCACGGTCCCGTCGTACGGCGCCGTCCAGCTGCGGACCGAGTCCACCAGCGGGAACGAGGCGATCCGGCGTTCCCGCTCGGCAGCCAGGTCGGGCAGCACGCCCGCCGCGTCGACCGGCCCGGTGCCGATCGGCACGGGGGTGTCGGCGGCCGACCCGTAGGTCACCTCGCCGTCGGCGCCGACCCGGCCGAACAGCACGGCGGAGCCG
>Ga0307513_10012292_pt1 | contig 10580 bp, 10 predicted proteins | sample 15_EM_MG_FD_202174 | JGI IMG/M metagenome (GOLD analysis project Ga0307513, IMG submission 202174) | Populus trichocarpa ectomycorrhiza microbial communities from riparian zone in the Pacific Northwest, United States - 15_EM | ecosystem: Host-associated > Plants > Roots > Unclassified | place...
GACAATGGGGTTGCTTGGACTTTCATTTTTTTTCAGGTGTTTACATTCTCCCTCCCTTAGCATGAATTTCGTCCTCAAAATTTAAGTGGTTTCATAATCCATACCTGCTAGTTCAAATAAATTGGGTTACTTTTTCCTCATTTCGGACTCCTTCTCCCAAGTTTCCTCTTCTATTTGAGTATTTCGCCATAAGATTCTGATTATGGGATCTTTTTGTTTTGTAGCTCCTTCACTTCTCGATCTAGTATCCTTATGGGCCTCAATTCGAGCATTAAGTCTTCCTTGACTTCTACTGGAACTTGAGGTAAGATCCGGGTGGGGTCCACATCAACCTTCCTTAGCAAGTCTACTTTATAGGCTATTGGCCCCACTTTCTGCAAGATTTTAAAGGTTCCGATGAAGCGGGGAGTTAATTTCCCTTTCAATCTGAATCGTAACATGTTCTTCCACGGGGCTACCTTCAGGATCACCTGGTCCCCCACACTAAACTCGAGAGTCTCCTCCTTATATCAGCATACTTCTTCTGTTTATCCTGTGCGGCTTTGATGCCATCCCTGATGGTTCTCACTTTCTCCGTGGTGACTTGAACCAACTCCGGGTCATACAACTTCTGGTCCCCAACTTCTTCCCAACATAGAAGAGTCCTGCACCTCCTTCCATACAAGGCTTCATATGAGGCCATCCCTAATATGGCTTGGTGACTGTTGTTATACGTGAACTCCTCCAATGCTATATGTTCCTCCTAGTTTCCTCCAAATTCTAGCACACATGCCTGTAATAGGTCTTCCAAGACTTGGATGATTCTTTCCGATTAGCCATCAGTTTGAGGGTGAAATGCAATGCTCATGTCCAATCTTGTCCCTATGGCACATTGTATGCTCGACCAAAGTCGAGAGGTGAACCTAGGATCTCGATCCGATACAATGGACACTGGAATCCCATGGAGCCGTACCACTTCATTTATATAGATCTTGGCAAGCTTGTCTACCGAGTCGGTCATCTTTATGGGCAATAATAGAGTGGATTTCAACAACCGATCTACGATGACCCATATCGCATCATTTCCTTTCCTCCCTTTGGGAAATCTCGACACAAAATCCATGGTGATCATCTCCCACTTCCATTCTGGAATTTGTAATGATTGTAAGGGTCCTGCGGGCCTTTGGTGTTCAACCTTGACTTGTTGGCATATCTCGCACTTAGACACATACTCCGCTATTTCCCTTTTCATATTAGGCCACCAATAGAGGTGCTTCAGGTCTTGATACATCTTAGTGCTGTCAGAATGTATGGAGAACTTGGATTCATATGCTTCTCGTAGAACCATCTGTTTGACTGTTTCGTCATTAGGCACGTACAACCGTTGTCCCATCATTCGCTACCCAGAATTGCGTTTCTCCCCCAGCCTCCATGTTCTTCCTAATCTTGGACCCCTCATTGTCATGAAATTGGGCTTGTAGTATCTGTTCCTGATTTGTTGGTCACACCAATAGTTGGGCCACTAGCCCACCTCCTACATTAATGCCCAATTCTACACCCATCCCTTTCAATTCTGCCAATTATCGATCCTTTCCCACCGTTGGCTTACTTAGAGTGGCTCTATTTTTGCGACTGAGGGCATCTGCCACCACGTTGCTTTCCCCGGGTGGTATTCTATGGTGCAATTATAATCTTTAATGAGCTCTATCCGCCTTCTTTGTCGCATATTCAACTCCTTTTGCGATATCAAATATTTCAGGCTCTTATGATCAACAATTTGGGTTCGAGACCCATACAAATAGTGCCTCCATATTCTCAATGCAAATACTATAGCAACCAACTCCAGGTCATGTACCGGGTAATTTGCCTTATGAGTTTTTAACTACCTCGATGCATAGGCGATCACCTTCCCATGTTGCATCAAAACTCACCTCAATCCCTTCCTGAGGCATCATTATAGACTACAAAACCCTCGGTCCCTGAGGGAAGTGGTAACACTAGAGCGGTGGTGAGCCTCCTCTTCAATTATTGGAAGCTTTCCTCACATTCTTCCAACCACACCCATTTTTTATTCTTCCTAGTTAGCTGGGTCAAAGGGGTTGCAATCAAGGAAAACCCTTCAATAAATCTTCGGTAGTATCCTGCGAGCCCTAGGAAACTAAGTATTTTAGTGATCGAAGTCGATCTTTCCCATCTCAAGACTGCTTCAACTTGTTAGGGGTATACAAAAACATCTTCGGCTGATATGACATGTCCTAGAAATGTCACTCTCTCCAGCCAAAATTCACATTTACTCAATTTTACATACACTGACGATCCCTCAAGGTTTGTAAGGTCTGCCTCAAGTGTTCTTCATGTTCCTTGAAGGAATTCGAGTACACCAGTATATCATCAATGAATACCACTATAAACTTATCAAGGTATAGTTAGAATACTCGATTCATTAAATCCATGAATAGGGCTGGGGCGTTCGTCAATCTGAACGGTAGCACCAAAAGCTTATAGTGTCCATAATGGGTTCTAAATGTGATCTTTGCTACATCCGCTTCTTTAATCTTTATCTGATAGTACCTTGATCTCAAATCTATCTTCGAAAATGCCCTCGCTCCCCTCCCTTTAATTGATCAAATAAATCATCTATCTGAGGTAACGGATACTTGTTATTTTGTTCAACTGTCAATAGTCAATACAAAGTCTATGGGTCCCATCTTTCTTTCTTACGAATAGAACCAACGCTCCTCAAGGGGAATTACTGGGCTGTATAAACCCTTTATCTAACAACTCCTGTAGTTGAGCCTTTAACCCATTCAGTTCTGCCAGGGCCATTCGGTACGGTTGTTGGGCTATGGGTGAGACTCCAGGTAAAGTGTCTATAGACACCTCTACCTCTCGTTCCGGGGGTAGTCCTGGTAGTTCTTTGGGAAACACATCTAGGAATTCCCTCATGACAGGAATATCCTTCAGTTGTGGACCTTCATCATCAGAGTTTAAGATGTATGCAAGGTATCCCATACATCCTTTTTCTTAAAAGTCTTTGGGCTATTACAACTGATATTAAGGAGATTGGTTTAAGAATTCTCTCTCCCTAAAAAATCATCCTCTCGCCCTTAGGTGTTTGGAATGTAACAGTTTTAGCATAACAATATATTAGAGCCTTGTATTTACTTAACCAATTCATGCCTAGGATTATGTCAAAATCATGCAACTCTAAGGGAATCAAGTCTACTTCTGTTTCATACCCGGATAGACTAACCCCCACATCCACATACACAATATTTGTTTCAACCATGTTTCCCATTGGAGTTCCAATTACGAACCCCTTCTCTAATACTTCTACTCCCTTTCTCAATTTAGTGACAATTCTCCTAGCAATGAATGAGTGGGTGGCACCCGGATCAAACAACACATGCACATTAAAATTATTCATTAGTAGTGTACCTGCCACCACATCCGATACAACCCTGACCTGCTCCTATGTCAGGTGGAAGACCCTCCCCGGGGTCTGATCATTTTGTGCCCTTGGTCTCCATCGACTGGAGTTTGCTCCTGATTGAGAAGATCTCACCGGCCTATTCACGGTGACTGACTGTTGGTGACGTTGACTCAGCTGCCTAAACTTGTCTAGTGTTCTTATTGGGGCAGTCCTTCTTATAATGACCTCTTCCACCACAGTAATGATACCCTTGCCTAGATATTGGCAATTCCTCCACCTATGACCTTCTCCCCTGCACACAAAGCATCGCCCTGGGGAAACTGAGCAGTTCCCAGGGTGTTTTTGTCCATATTTTACACAAGAAGGATAATTAACACCCTTGCGATCTCTGGTCCCAGTTGAAGAGTTTGCCCTCGAGTGCGACTGCCCAACCATCATTCTCCCACCTGACTGTTGGTAGGGCAGTACCATCATACCCCCCCTTTTCCTGTAACGCTCAAACACTCCACTTTTACCTTTCTTTGGAAGTTGTGGTCTGCCGCTGAAATAGTCCCCATCTCTCTTTTTGCCTATTCCCTAATGTCACCATTGGCTTTCTCCAATACAAGCCTCTAGAGCTTGTGCAGCCTCAACCAACTCCCTAATGGATTTAAACCGCAAGGCGATCAATCCTTATCTCAAATCCTATCGCAAACCATCTCTCAACTTCTCAATCATATGTTCCTCTGTCGGCATATAGTGTGGGGCGAACAATGAGAGATCATGGAACATCCTTCTGTACTCCAATACCGACATATCACCCTATCTTAATGCCAAGAACTCTTGTTCCTTCACCTTGCAATGGTAACTGGAATAAAACTGGTTCTCAAACTATCTTGAAGTCACTCTAAGTCTGTGTCTTGGTTGCACGCCTCAGCTGAACTGTTTTCTACCATGTCATGGCCCTATCGGACAATAACCGGGTTGCACAATTTACCCTCAAACCCTCGGGTATGCTTATTTGAATCATGGTCTTTTCTACCTTCCTAATCCATCTCCAGGCTATCTCTGCATCTTGTTCCCTCATATACGGTTCACAACCCATTTCCCTCATACTCTTGACTAGTCGCACTAGTAGCACCAAGTTGTCCATGGTCGTGCCAGTCACAGGGGCTGCTTGTGGAATCTGCGTGGTGGGAGTTGTTTGTGTTGCCGAGCCAGTCATGCCCTCCATTGCTGTTTTATTTATACAAGGAGTCTTGTGTCTACATACTGCGGGGGCACACTAGTTGGAATAGTTAACGGTTGTGCTTCTGATCTTTCTTGTTGCTCTGCTACAACTAGGGGTACTTCCCTTGTCTAGTTAGGCCTTCGGCCTTCTCCTGCTACTGCGGCTCCCCCTGCAAGATTTTGGGTGGTATTACCGGAGCATGCGATGCCGTATCGTCCAAAGGATCTTCATCTTGCCAACCTTAGGCACCTTGTCGAGTGTGCACCATCCTGAAATTTATCACAACAACACAATCATCAATGATCCTTAGGATCCAGACCAAGAGCTTTGATACCAACTGTAACAACTCGGCTTTTCAAGCCCAAAACAACGATAATTTTTTTTTAATATGTACTTGACACACATCGTGTCGGTAATCAGCAAACTTGTTCCCTCACATCATCAAGATATAATCCATAAACCAACAACAATCAACATTTCATTTAAAAGTGAATCTTACATAAACACATATTTATTATGTTTGAATGATTAGAAGTTCTCAATAAAAATATACTTACATGGACATGAGTTTGCAGTCCTATCCTACTAATAGTCATCATGAATTTAAACAAAATAGATCTAATAATAATTATACGTTCAGTACATTGATTCATACAAAATACATCATGATTTAGAATGCAACTACATGATTCCTAGCAAAAGTAGGTTCCCATGTATTTGGTTTCCTAGGCACCTCATTGGTGTGACGTCCCTACTGCAGTACAAAACATTTATAAGAATGCGATTACTTAATAATAATAATGATAATAAGCAGTCTGACAATTTAATAGAGCATTAACATTATCCCATGTTTGAAGCGTGACATTTGTAATTCCTTTATGTACTTGCTATGAACAACTTGTAGTACATATAAATGCACCAATTCCCACAATCAGCCATAATCCTAAACTCGACTATCCTCTTAAGGCATCATTTGCCGAGGTTAACCGTTCACTCACCCCGGCCATCCACTTCGGATGCCAGCAGAACACACACATTGAAACCATCGATTCCATCATACAATCTTTCATCAAATCCCAGTAAAACACATACATGCATGTTGTCCAACCCTATAACTAAGGGCGACTCTCTAACATGATTTGTTCTTTCCATTTTATTCATTTTTCTTTGTTAGGTGTTCTGGAAATTGGCCTCATTTTGTTTCTGTTTCCTTGTCCTCTTAGTTAATTTCAGTTTCCTTTACAACTAGCTTAGGTCTTAGGTCAATTTTCTTAGGGTCTTCTTCTTCATTTTCGATTCTAGGTCTTAAGAACAAGAGGAAGGGAGTTTCATGACCCATACCTTTCGAATCTAAGTAAGTTTGGGGAAGGTTTGACAATATTCTTTGTCTTCTCCTGCTGGTTCTCCTCCTTCTTCTTCCTCTCGCGTTTTCTAGCCTTTTATCCCTTCCCTCTAGGCAGCTGTCCAATCTTCTCTCAAGATCCCAACTCTCCCTCACACGGTCACAAGGCACTCTCTGCAGGTTTGGTTTAGGTTTTCGTTGGGAAGGAGGAAGATAAGAGCAACATGCAGCTGGACATGAAGCTGCTGCAGACAACTTTAGGAAGAGGAAGGGTCACCTTCTCTCTCCTCCTTGTATTTATACTCCCTATTAAATGAGGTGGGGTGTTTGGGGTCGGTTTAGATGTGTTCTTATCCTTGTTTTGGTGTCTTTAAAACTGGTGTTATCCCTCCTCCTTAACTCCTCAAGACAGCCTTATTGTTTTTCCTAAACTTTCAATTAGACTGAGTTATTGCCGATTCAGAAATTGACAGCGAAAACTACATCACTACTGATTCAGAAGTCAGCAGCAAAAACTGCATAGTTGCCGATTTAGAAATCGACAGCGGAAACCATGTTGCTAAAGATTCAAAAATCAACCATAAACTATGTCCTTACCGATCTAGAAATCAGCAGCGAAAACTGCATCGCTGCAGATCTAGAAATTGACAGCGAAAACTGCGTCGCTGTCGATCCAAAAATTAGCAGCGACGGTGGGGTTGTTTGGACTTTCATTTTTTTTCCGAGTGTTTACAGACCAAAACAGGGATAAGAACACATCTAAACCAACCCCAAACACCCCCACCTCATTTAATGGTGAGTATAAATGCAAGGAGAGAGAAAAGGTGACCCTTCCTCTTCTCAAAGTTGTCTGTAACAACTGTATGTCCAACTACATGTTTCTCTTCTCTTCCTCTTCCTCAAAACCAGCCCTAACAGTTGCAGCAGACCCTCCCCTGACTAAGGAAAAGGAGAGCTAAGGGTAGGATGAATGACCGAAACCAAGGAGGGAGAGGGAGTGTGACAAATGGCTGAATTGAAGAAGAAAAGAAGAAAAGGGAAGGAAACCGAACATAAAAAGAGGGAGAGAACTAGAAGAAGAAGGGAAGAAAAAACTTGTTAAACCCCTCCTAAAGCTACTGTAAACCGTAAGTTATGAAACATACCTCTTTTCCCCCACTGTTTTTGGGCTCTTAGAACCGAAAGGAAGAATAAACAACATGAGGGGATGCCTAGAAATTTACACTAACTATAGGAGAAAAACTAAACCAGAAAGAAAGACAATAATGGGGGCTGAATAAAAGACCAATAAACAGAACAAACAACATGGGGGGATGGATGATTTGTAGATACAAATCTAGTAAATCGCCACCATAATAGTGGCTGGACAAACAATGAATTTTGGTGGCCAAATGCTTGGGGAATGACCTTGTCAAAAGTAGAATCATGCATACAATTATAGAGTAATTTCTGTGTATAAATCTTTGACAAAATTCTGTTAAGATGTGCTGGAATTGATTATTGCATGTGAGTGTTCTACTGGAATTTAGTGACAGATTATATGCTAGGATTGATTATTGCATATGTGTGTTTTGCTGGAATTTAGTGACAGATTATGTGCTGGCATTGATGATTGTATGTGTGTGTTCTGTTGGAATCTAATGACAGATTATGTGTTGCAAGTGTGTTGGCTGCAGCGAATTAGCATTCACTGTCGATGTTGTGTTGTCTGCAGCGAATTAGCGTTCGCTGCTGAAATTGAGTTCTCTGTAGATTCGCTGCCGAAATTAAATTGTCTACAACGAATTAACATTTGTTGTCGAAAGTGTGTTGGCTGCAGCGAATTAGCATTCGCTGCCGAAGTTGTGTTGTTTGCAGCGAATCAGCATTTGCTGCCAGAAGTGTGTGTTCTGCAGCGAATTAGCGTTCGCTGTCAAAAGTATGTTGGCTGCAGCAAATGAGCATTCACTGCTGAAGTTTTTTTATCTGCAGCGAATCAGTGCTCGCTGCCAAAATGAGTTGCCTGAAGCGAATTAGCATTTGCTATTGAAAGTGCGTTGGCTGCAGCGAAGTAGCATTTGCTGTCGAATTGTGTGGCGCCTGCAGCGAAACAATTTTCGTTGCTAAATTGTATGGCCGGTAGCGAGCCAGTTTTGCTACCGAATTGTATGGCCTGTAGCGAACCAGTGTTCGCTGTCGAATTGTACGGCTTTTATAGTGAATCAGTTTTTACTATCGATTTTCTACAATAGACTCCATGATCAGAAATGACTTAAATGATTTTAACAAATTTGTTGTGTGATGGTGTAAAATGTGGAACACTTGAATGTGAACATATGGATTCCTGAAATAAGTATGGTGTTGAATGTGATTTAAGGAAGCAAATGTACTGATGTGTGGCCGTTGATGTCCTAGGTGGTGCGGCTGGGATCGGACCATCATCAGGATAAGGACAACCCACAGGTGGAATAGGTAGGTGGTTTCCGCCTTTTTCTTGTACAATGTTAATGCTTTGAAATGATTTACTTATGGATGATATATTATTGAATCCCTAATAAATGATGGAACAACGATGAAACGTTTGATTGAATTCTTGATGAATGTTGTAACGACTATGAAATGTTGATCGAGTTCTTGATGAATGTTGAAACAACGATGAAAATCCTAATGTTCTGAAATGACTTGTTGGGGAGGATATATTATTGTGTTGCAATGAAAAATAAACCGACTATGAGACGTTAATTGAGCTATTATGAAATTGGGTTGCTGACGAATGTTAAACCAATTATGAAATGTTGATTGTGATTGTTGATTAGCTTCGGCTAATGGCATTCAAAATGAATAACCGGGTTGTGATTGTTGATTGGCTTCGGCTAATGGCATCCGAGATGGATGACCGGGTTGTGCTTGATGATTAGCTTATGACAGGGTTGTGATTGTTGATTAGCTTTGGCTAATGGCATCCGAGATGAATGACCGAGTTGCGTTTGATGATGATGATTAGTTTTGGCTAATGGCATTCAAGATGGATGACCGGGTTGTGATTGTTGATTAGCCTCAGCTAATAGCATTCAAAATGACTGATCGGGTTATGGATGTTGATTAGCTTCGGCTACTGGCATCCGAGATGGATGACCAAATTGCGCTTGATGATTAGCTTTGGGTAATAGCATCCAAGATGGATGATTAGGTTGTGGTTGATGATTAATTTTGGTAAATGGCATCCTAGGTGAATGGCCGAATTTAAATGTTGCGATTAGTTATGGCTAAAAGTATCCAAGGTGGATGACAGGGCTAAGGTGAAGTAATTAACCCCGATCGATGTTAAACTTTGGCCCCACAACTCCTATGGAGAGATTGGGGTGTGTGAGTGAGAAAAATACACTTAACAAAATAATAAGAGATGTACAATGAATATAAGAAATAGATGAAGGAATATATCCATTCTAAGTTAATAACAAAAAGTAACGACACTGTACTTATAATTGTTATTATTATGTTAGATTATTTACAATTCTCGTATCTATATTGTTTTGTAACAGGGACATCATACAATCAAGGTGCGTAGGAAAGCTCGTTCCAGGGGTTCACATATTTTGAAAGGTGCTTTGTAATAGTTTGTCTTAGGTATTATGTTGAATATTTACCATTCAGCATTTTTGTAAGGACTTGGAATAAAAATTATAATGGAACATGGATTTGGATGTGCGAACATGTAGATACAATGTTATAAATATATTATGTGGTATTCTTTTTTATGAGGATGTTGTGTTGTGAAATCACGTGAGGATCGTATGAAAGAAAGAACTAGTTGTGTAAAATTGATATTCGACACTCGGGTATAAACTCGTGTTGATAACGAAACTAGGACAAGAATGCAAACTCGTGAGTATGTCAATATGAAGTAACGTAAGTGTATGAATATGAAAACACAATATTGTGGGCATATGTATTGATTTTCCGTCGTATGAGAATATTGATTTACGAAAGCTATATTTGTATGATGCCATGATAAGGAAGGGAACCTAATTACTAATTCATGGAGTGTCATTGTGAGAAGTTTCAAGAACCAAAAAAAATCCACCGATTTTGGCTTTGAAAAAGCCGAGTCATTACAGTTGGTATCAGAGCACTTAGTATGGATCCTGAGGATCATTAATAATTGTGTTAATGTGATGAATTTCAGGATGGTGCACACCCGACAAGGGACACGAACTGAGCCGCCCTCCTTAGAAAGGAAGGGCGGGGGCCGAGATGCCCAAAGTTGGCAAGACGAAGATCCCTTGGATGACAGTAAGATCATATGAAGCCTTGTGAGAAATAATCGCGGTAACGGGTGAGGGTGGGATGCCTAACCAAACAGAGGAAGTACCCCAAAAAGTTGTGGGGCAATAGGAAAGGACAGATGCTCAAGCATTGACTATCCCAACAGGGGTGCCCCCACAGTATGTAGACTCGAGAATTCTTGTTCAAATAATTAAAGCAGTGATGAAGGGTATGGCCGGCTCAACTACACAAGCAACCCCCACCACGCAGATTCCATAGTTAGCCCCTGTGAGTGTCGTGACCATGGACAGCGTGGTGCTACTAGTCAAGAGTATGAGGGAAATGAGTTGCGAACCGTATATGGGGGAACA
>Ga0307513_10012293_pt1 | contig 10580 bp, 6 predicted proteins | sample 15_EM_MG_FD_202174 | JGI IMG/M metagenome (GOLD analysis project Ga0307513, IMG submission 202174) | Populus trichocarpa ectomycorrhiza microbial communities from riparian zone in the Pacific Northwest, United States - 15_EM | ecosystem: Host-associated > Plants > Roots > Unclassified | place...
ATAACCTTTCTTCTAGTTTCCTCCCGTTGAATAGTCGCGCACACATTTGCAAAAGATGGTAATTCAGAGTTCATGAGTATACGGCTACGAAGATCTTCATAGTCATGAGATAAATTAGCCAAAAGTTAGAAGATTTTATCTTCTTCAGCTCGTTTCAGTAAGGTTGCAACATCTATGGTGTGAGGTCGATAGATTGCCAATTCATTCCACATGTTTTTCATATTCCTAAGGTATTGGACAAATGATTTTCCTTCCTGGTGCAAGCATGAAATATCTTTCTTGAGCTGAAACACACGGGCAGCATTATTCTGATTTCCACACATCTCTTTGATTGCATCCTATAAATCTGCAGCAGATTCAGAATAGCTGAAGATTTCAGCGATGTGTGGTTCCATAATGTTGAGTAGCCATGACTGAACCATTTGATCGTTAGCAAACCATGATTTATACTGGGGAGAGTTGATATCAGGAGCAGCATTACTTTTGTCAATAAATTCGATTCTTGATCTTCCACCAAGCGCTAATGACACAGCCCTTGACCAAGGAAGATAATTGAACTCATTCAATTGAACAGAACACAGACGTTAATTTGAATTCATATCAGGAAGATTCAAATCAGAATACAAACGTTGGTTGAATGAAGAAGGAGCAATAGAACTTTCCATATTCTCCATTCCACGTAAGGCTATCTAAACAATTACTATATGAGACTGATAAGTAAGAGCCAGCTCTGATACCATGAAGAAAAGAAGACTTAGAAAGAATAACAGAGAAAGATGGTATTATAATTCATGTTTTCTGTATTACATTCCATCACATATATATACACGAAGTGTATTGATTACAAGAATGATTATAGTTACATCCCTGATATTTCTCTTAAGAATAATGCTGGAATCAACTCATAAATGGAAGAAGAATCATGACAGAAAAGGAAGAAGGATCATATCAGATCCTATAGATATATCTGCCAATATGGTCCGATATCATTAATGCCACCCGGAGCACAAAAAATAAAAATAAAATACAAACATTGATTTTCTAACTTGCATGATATATTTCCCAGGAATTGTGATTTTTATCTATTTCAGCAAATGTATTTCAGCTCCTATCAAACAGAACCTTTTGTTTTTATCTTTTACAGTTTTCCCTATCCAACCGTTGTATTTACGGAAAAAGATTGTGATCATGTCTCGGACTAGCTTCATTAAAATCATCCGTCTCATGCCAAGTTTCTTTCAGAATCTGCTGCTGCTCTAGCAGAGGGATCAAAAGCTCATCATGGAGAGGTGTTTTTGTAAGTGTATTATGACCGCATTTAAAGTTAAAAAACCTCTCTATGTCATGCATCTGACGAGCAGGCATGAATCCTTGTGTGGATTCATATGATTGGGGCATAGTTTGAAAATCTAATCTTCATTCACTGGTATCCTCCTCAATGCCTGGACTGAGATTTCTGGAGTTTGACTTTTGTTCTGTAAAATGGAGAACCACACGAAATGCATCGATCTATCTATAGTAGATTTAGCAAACTCTTCCCTGATGGCTATCAAATCTTCCAAACAAATTAGCATACATCAGTGTCTGAGGGGGAACGCTAAGTACTGGGCCCATAGAGTTGTAGTCCTTGTTGCGTGGGATATTTCTCCAGCTAAAAAGGACCTTTAAGGACGTGAATCCTTGGTTGCTGAAGGTGGTATTCGTAACGTTGTGTAAACCACCGTGTTTTATTAATTTTTTTTTATTTAAAATAATATTTTATTATGTTTTTAAATTATTTTAATATGTTAATGTCAAAAATAATTTTTAAAAAATAAAAAAAAATTATTTTAATATATTTCTAAATAAAAAAAATATTTTAAATTATCTTCGGTATCATACTCCGAAACAAATGATACACCTACAATTAGACCAGGCCAAATATTATGGCGTTTTACAAAGATGTGACTTGGACAACAGGCTATACAAATCGACCTTCCTTCGAAAAGCAAAGGACTTAATTTCATTTTTCAGGCTTTAATAGCCGGCCAGCATTGACTTTTTATATTTTTTTTAGTTTAACGTGAAAGTTCGGGTCAGCTTGCGCGCACCTCAACTAATCTCACGGACCCTGAAATTAATAACCATATAAGTCTCTAGTGGCCATTATATGAGCAACCAAATGGCTCGAATCTGAGACCACAGAGGGAGCAAACTTCTTGGTCTCAAACTCTTACCACTGGACCACCACCTAAATAGTTAACCATGTAATTGGAGTTACAGAGATCAAGCCTTGTATCATGTTTTCTAAGAACGAAAATAATTTATCGAGCTAGAAATAAATAAGAACACGTGAGAGGATTGATAATGATTTTTTTATAATCTCTTTTGTTTTTGTATTTCAAAAATATTTCTCTTAATCTTCTTATAAACCCTAAGGTAACCAAAATAAGTTGTTTACCAAGTCAAAGTAAATCTGGAGAAGGCTTGTTTTACACGAGGGTCACAGAGTCATTAGCTACCCTATAGTAAGTAGACTTGTATTACCAAGAAACTATGTACATAATATTGGAAAATGTGCCCAAGTGATGATGTCCGTTGAAGTTTTGCTCTATAAGTGTTTTCTGCTTGAGAGAAACGTCGTCGTGTTTGAACTTTGTCGGCGTCATTTTCTTCCCATCCCTTTGGATTTTTCTCTCTTTGGGGTGACATCATTTTGGGCTTCTATCAGGTCATCCATACATAAGTAATCTTACACGCCGTTTGGATGCTTGTTTGCTTTTAAAAAAAATATTTTTTCAAAAATAAACTATTTTTTAATATATATAAAAAAGTCTTTTTCATATTCTTAATAGATTCAAATTCAAAATAATAACATATGAATAAAAACAAATAAATTAACCATACTTCCACTTGACCCAGTATATGCAAATATCATCCACGCGTTTTCATTACAAGAAAACATTTCATAGCGACAGCTGACATTCCTGACAAATGCAAGAGCACATGACTTTACCAACTACTACATTTTATCCCTTTTCTTCTTCTTTTGTTGCCAAGATGGAAATACGTGCCAAAGCCAGTGTAGTTTCTCAACAATATACATGCAGGCACATCATATAGTTTTCTACCAGCTATTTAACATTTGCAGAATAATTTTTTACAGTAAAAAAATAAATATACAGATTTTTTTAATATATTTTTAGATAAAAAATTCTCAATCATAAATAGAAATACCTAGACATCTAATTAATTAAATTGATATTTAATCAAGAGATAACTAAGATTAAGATGTTTAATCTCGTAACACGGGTCATGCACTCAATCATGTTTAATATTTTTTTGAATATATTTTTTATTTAATCAAACGATTATTCGTGTCAGTAAAAGATAAAAAAAAAATTACTAGCAAAAATGAATTGAATAAAACGATTATCCATGCCAATTCAAACGACATTGTAGAAGGCGGTGTTTGGTCCTCGAACAGCTTCTCACGTGTTGTCCATGTTGTCCATGCATATATTAGCTAGTTTTTTAATAATATTTATATCTATTAAATTGCAAAATTGTTCAAAAACCAACTAGATAATAAAAAAAAAGTAATCTAAGTGTAAATACAAAAATTACACCTGAACAACTTTCAAGTACATGCAAGTCATTTTACTGAAAACACCCATTTATTAGTTTGGTATATGGTATCATATCAAGTCATTTATCACGGTTTTACTTCTTGATGATGATGCCATTCAACACCTACCCCCATTTTATATATCAATATTTTGCAAGAGTTTCTCCCTTCAAATGGCACCAATCCATTGGCCAAAGGACCAACTTTCTCTAAAGACAATACTCCAACTCCCTCTATTTATAGATAAGAAGATTAGATAGAGAACCTCACACACAGAGAAAGATCATTAGAGAAGGGGTGACTTTACCTTTGAGAACACACACACTAGACTAACCAACATGAGAAGTCTCATTGTTTTCGTAGTTTTAGGAGCAGTATCACTATTGTTGCGTGGCTCAGAGGCAGCAGTTTATCAGGTTGGAGACGGCACCGGTTGGACAAGACCTACTAGCACCTCTTTCTACTCTGACTGGGCTTCAGGCAAAACCTTCGCTCTTGGTGACACTTTAAGTAAGTTGGCTTACACATACAAAACACCGATATTTATGCTCAATTCTTTGTCTCTAATACTTTCTGTTAAATCCTGCTTTGATCTTTAAAGATTAAATCCAAGAATTATATGTTAATTAGCAGGTGAACTAGCATAACATGATATTTTTGAACATATAATTTCCTTAAGAAAATCTTTTTTGGTCACTGCTCCGATATATATATTATACTTATTAAAATTGGTTTGAAGAAAAACGTAATCTCGATATTAAAACTAAATCAAGGATACTTCAATACTCTAATTTTCTCTCTTTGGGTTGATTAAATTTAATTGGCAAAACTATTGCTTTGGCAGCATTCACATTCACTACAGGTGCACACGATGTGGCCACTGTCTCAAAGAGTGATTATGATAATTGCAACACAGGCAGTCCAAACAATGTTTTGACAACTGGACCAGCAACAATCAATGTTACGGGAGATAGCTACTTTCTTTGCACAATTGCTGGCCACTGCTCCGCGGGACAAAAATTAGCCATTACCGTAGCTGCAGGCAACACCCCCTCACCAGGGACATCACCTGAAACTCCATCTTCTTCACCGCCGCCGCCACCACCCTCAGCCGCCTCAAGTCTTGTTGCTACCTTTGCTTTGATGTTCGTGTCCATTGCCATTAGTTTGATGTATTGCTTTTAGCCCATCCTGTAGCAATAATTTTCTAGTGTTCTGTCATATTGCTTCTATGTATTTTATCACTCATTTGAGGATATACTGATAGGCTTTTATCGCTTCTATGTACTTTGTCACTCATTTGTTCTTTATATATCAAATATTATTTTAAGTATTAATTTGGTGATTCCACTAAAGATGATGCCACCCCATTATATTATTATAATAACCTGCAGACCTAACCATATCTCCATTTTCAACAAGTTGCCTTGCGGTGACCTAATTTTCCTTTGAGTTTACTTTGAACCGTTAATTAATCAGGTACAGTGACCTCGTGGCAACTTTTCACCGTTGGCCAAATCCCACCTAAAAAATGAAAGAGGCACGAGCTTCCTAGATTTTCCAACGATTTTTTTCAGAAGGAGAGACTTGTATATTAATTTAAAAGGATGGGTTTCAACAAAAGTCAATAACTTGCAGCAGGTTTCTGCAAATAAATACTGGTCAACGGGAGATTCAGCTCGTTTAATTGAATATATGGAGGCATTGAAATTCAAGGTATTCTATTAATTACGAGAGTAAGAGGTTGAACTATAACAAATGGAGATGAAATCGGATTATTTTTTTTGCAGTATTCTAGAATATCGAGTTGAAGATTTTAAGTTCTTGCCGAAGGTCTATATATAATTAATTTGGGCAACTATCCCATGTCTGTCACATGGCTTGATTCGAAGGTGAATACAAAATTTAAGCTAATACTGGTGTGTCTATATATATAAAAAAAGATTATAGATTGTGTTACAGAATTCAAAATATTTCACATTGTGCTATAAGTAATCAAGTTTTCTTGCATGTGAAAGCAAATGAAAGTGTGAACTCTCCTAGGAAAGAGAGATTCTGCAGAAATTGTCACCGAATCTTATTGACTAAATGCAGTTTTACTTCAAGAGATATTTTTGTTTTGTTTAATAAAAAACTTTTTATTTCCTTTCAGTTAATTAATTATCATGCAATGAAATTCCATGTTGACGTTAAAAGATGCTACTTATTTAATAGTTGCTAGTTAGGCGTGTAGAACGGGATAGGTTAGCACCCCCCCCCGCGGGGGAAAAGTGACAAAAGTTACTAGTTAGTCGTGTACAATGTTTTTTTTTTATTATTAGATTAATATGGGTGTCCAAATCAGGTTACGCGTATATCGACTAATTTCACGGGCTCTGAAGTTAACGACCATGTAAGCCTCCAGTGACCATCATATGAGCAACCACAAGGCTCGAACCTAAGACCATAAAAAAACAAACCTTTTAATCCCAAGCTCTTACAATTGAACCACCACCTAGATGATTTAGACGTGTACAATGTTGAACTTTCATGTTCTGGTCGTCCCTTACCAATTAAACGTCCCTCCTATTGGTGACCTTGAAAAAAGCATTATGGTTAGCGAATTATGAAAAAAGACCATGTCTGTTGGAATGAGTCTTTAGTGTAATAAAGTGCCAACATTTTTTTATTTTTTACTCTCTCTTTTTCTTCCAAATTTTAGTTTTTCTTAATTTTACCTTTGTGTTCTCATGAGAGACTTGAAACCGATTGTAGTAAACAATTGAGACAACAATGCCATATTATCAAAAAAATGAAAAAAAGATGAAGTTAAAAGGTAATCAGTGAAACATTCTGGATCAAGACCGCGTTTAATGTGGATTGCTACGATTAATTCATGTTTTTTTTCCTCCACAATGCAAGCCAAGTGAGAGCGAAATGAAGGGCAAAACTGTAATTTCACGATATTCAATTGGCATTTTCAAATTAAAAGAGGTAGACCGACACAGCTTCCAATATCAAAAAATAGTCAACCTTCATGTCTCCTGAAATATTCAATTTGCGGTGAGGACATGGCATGTTTTTTTTTCTCCCTTTTTTTTTCTCTCTTGACATCGGTATTTGCACCTAACCTTACAAAATTTAGTTGTATCCATTAGTTTGTATTTGTTTTAATTTTAATTCTTATTATTTTAATTGTTATTTATATTGAATTTTATGTTTATAAATTTTGTTTTCAATTTCATCCTTGAGTGATTTATTCATCTAATTTTTATATCCAATTTAGTCCTCATTTCTTTAATTGTTTTTTTTATATTATTTTCTTGATTTTGTTTCAATTTTGTCCCTCAATATTTTATTTCATTTAATTTTTTATCCAATTTTGATCATCATTCTTTTGATTATTAATTTTTTTCTTACCATTTTCTTAATTTATTTTGTTTTTCAATTTAGTCCCTAATTATTTTCTTTCATTTAGTTTTTGTACCATATTTGGTACTTATTGTTTTAATTATTTTTTTTATTTTTTATGATTGGAAATTTTGCTTCGTTATTTTTTCATGTCTGCCTTCTATAGGTTAATCTCAGTCTCATAACCCAGGTCACTGGATTTAAATATCAGCATGATTCAAGTTTGGTTTTTAAGGTCATTTTTTACAATTTTATTTTTCTTTTCAATTTCATTATCTGACATTGGGCATTAATATTCATAATTTGTTTTGCTTTCCTTTTTGTGGGGTTATCTTGGGTGGCGAGCTAGTCGAGTTAACCTGGGTTGACTAAGGTTTTTTTTTCTCAAATTGTGTTTTATTTTTTGCTTTCATCATTTGGAATTAAATTATTAGTCATTGAGCTTTGTGTTTTTTATTTTATTTTCTTTTTGTGTGGTTATCCTCGGCTCAGGTTAGTCAAGTTAACCTGAGTAGACTTATGTTTTTTTTCTCAGTGTTTTTTTATTGATTTAACTTCAATATTTTTTTCTGTCCTTTTTTTAAATCTACTTTTTTTGTATCACTATCTCATTTTACGTGTAGCGAATTAGCCAAGTTAACTCAGGTTGACTCAATTTTTTTTTCTTTGATGTTTTTTTTTAAATTAACTTTATTTTTAATTTTATCATTTGACATGAGATTATTGGACCTTAATTTTAACAACTCAAATTTATTTAATACAATTTCAAACATTTACTTGTTGTGTATTAAAAACTTAAGGCCATTTTTTTATTACATTGGTCTCTACCAAAATTTCTGTAAAATTGCTTTTAATTTTTAATATTTCAATTCTTCAATAGTTCATTACACTGCAAATCTAATCCATCACATGACAGCATTAAGCATGCCCCAGTTCGTTTTAAATATATATTTTTTTATTAATGATTTAATCTCCATTCAAACATCTCATCACAACATAACAACTCTCTCTCTCTATATATATATATATACTCTATTACAATTAACCACATTGTTTCTATGATTTAATATAAACATAAAAATAAAATATAAATACGAATAAGTAATTTATGAATACTAGACTTAAGTGTTACAAAAAAAAACTAGTTACAAAATCATTTATTACGAAATGATTAATTACAAAGTACGAAGAGAAAATTCTACAAGTTCTTTCGTAAAGATAAAATGCATATAAATAACGCTACACCTAATTAATAAAGTACAATATCTATAAGGTTTATGATTGTTCTATCTGGTAGGATGTGATTAACCTGAAACACATAGAATCATCATTTAATCCAGTACTCAATTATAAATATTGTATACAAGAATTAAAAAATATTTCATACTTAGTACATCATAAGAATATTAGATTCTGATGAATTCTCACTAAATATTTGTTTAATATATCAATATTAATACAACATGCATTTCACAAGGATTTTTGTTTTTTTTTTTTACTAAAACGACGCTGTTTTGAATTATTTTTAAAATAGAGATTGACCTGGCCGACCTGGTGACCCGGTCAAAACTCGGAACCCGGGCCTTGAACCGGGCCGGCCACCGGCCGGGTTTAAAAACTATGATCATACCATTTTCAAATTCAATTTTTTCTATGATTTTGCATCAATCAGCACCTATTCCAACTCTTTCCTACATACACTCATGACTCATGTATGTTTCAGTGAACATCACACTTTATAACTAACATTTACCCTATTTCCTCTTTAAGAACCTATACTTGACCGGCTTAAAGTGTTAATTCTTTCATATTATTTTTTTTTACTTTATTTTTTATTAAACTATTATTAACAACATATTTTTCATCCTTTTTTGTCCCGAAACACAACACCAACATATAACTTCCATTATATATTCATTATACCTATATCAAGCTTACTAGTTATTAAGTATACTAATCTTATACATTTCCATTCATCACTAACATGCCAATATAAATCAATTACATAATTAAACAAACATAAACATATGTTCTCAATATATTAAATACTTCTAACTAAATTAAAGTAAAAAAATATTTAATGCATCATGGAAGAAAATATTTATTTCTTGGTTAGTAGAAACTCATTGGAAAATGAACTATACAATAGAGGGAGTCCTTTTTTACACAATAACGAAATAAAACTCGAATATATTTCAAACTAGTAGAAAATAATATTTATTTTCTATGACCATACTTGCATCAATTTTTAAAAGAAAACATCAAATGGAGGGCATTTAAGATGATCAAGGCTCTTCACATACCAGCCATATCAAAAGTTCAATACCCTCCCTCCATCACTAGCCCATCTTAATTCAAGACTGAATCCATTAACACCGCCAACATCAAAATGGACCATATTTTGATTACCAAAATGATCATTACCCCAATTAATCCTAGTAGCCACATTCTTCTTTAAATCTTGCATGGCCCTCACACACACCTCAAGCTCTTCCAACATCATATCATCAATAGATTCATCCCACCAAAAGCCTGCATCGACATCATTCTCACACACCTTGTTGCACTCTTCAATAATTGCTACATGCTTCTTCTTCTCTATTCCTGTAAATTTACTCTTGTACTTTTTTCCCACTTTAGATTACTTCCTTTTTTCTTGGTTTTACTAACTTAATCAATGGAGGATTCTCTAACCATATAGGGGACTTGTTTGCAGGAGAATACATAATAACCAAACTTGGATACCTCGATCTAACAATTCAGCCTAAACATCTCGGTCTATAAGCAGTTGTGAAAAGCCCAAATCCATTTGAAATCTCAACAACTTTATCATGTGGGAACACTTATTTAAAAGAAAGAGAGATAGAAAAGAATAAGAAGAAAGAAAGATGAGTATAGATAGAGAAGCAAGCAGCGATAAAGGTTGTAAGGGGTACATGGAACTGGATGTGTTAAAATGGGATTATGGAAGAAAGCTCTGTTTTTTTTGGGGTTTTCTAGAAGGAATTATGCAAGATAGCTAATTTCAGGTTAAGAAGGACAAATTAGTTGATATCACAGATCTTTAAGGTTATTGAAATAAGGGTAATGTATGGTCCATTACTCCATTCAACTGTAGGCCATTAGTTAAAATGCCAGATAGCTTTAAGAAAAAAGTTGGAAAAATGGCATAGGCTTTTGGAAAGAAGAATCATAAAGAATGGCTTCCGCCCATGTCATTCGTTACGATACAGGCACTTTATTCCAAGTTCAAAATCTAATTCCGCATGCTTAATTAATTCTTCTGATTAAGCAAATGCAAATGCACCAAAAAATAAATAAAAAACTTCTGGTTATACTCAGACGAATATGATAACAAAAAACAATAACTATATAAATATTATTAATTTTTAAGATCTGTTTGATATTATAATCAAGTAAAGTTAATTTGAAAAAAAACATAAAATTGACATTAACTATATCACCAAACACACTTATTTCTCAATTTGTCTACCAACTAAATCACATCAAAGGCCACATCTGCAATTAAGGACTTTGTATAATTAGCATAGTAGAACTCATTTTGTCTACACCTTCATATCCA
>Ga0307513_10012294_pt1 | contig 10580 bp, 8 predicted proteins | sample 15_EM_MG_FD_202174 | JGI IMG/M metagenome (GOLD analysis project Ga0307513, IMG submission 202174) | Populus trichocarpa ectomycorrhiza microbial communities from riparian zone in the Pacific Northwest, United States - 15_EM | ecosystem: Host-associated > Plants > Roots > Unclassified | place...
ACCGCACGGTGCGGCTCTGGGACCCGGCCACCGGCCGCCAGCACAGCGTCCTGGAAGGCCACACCCGCGGCGTGCGCGGTCGAGATCGACGGGCGCACCCTGATCGCCTCCGCCGGCGACGACCGGACGGTGCGGCTGTGGAACCCGGCGACCGGCAACCGGCGCGGGGTCCTGGAGGGCCACACCGACTGGGTGTACGCGGTGTGCACGGTCGAGGTCGGCGGGCGCGCCATGCTCGCCTCCGCCGGCTACGAGGAGAAGGTGCGGCTGTGGGACCCGGCCACCGGCCGCCAGCTCAACGTCCTGGAAGGCCACACCGAATGGGTGCGGGCGGTGTGCGCGGTCGAGGTCGGCGGCCGTAGCCTGCTCGCCTCCGCCGGCGACGACCGCACGGTGCGGCTCTGGGACCCGGCCACCGGCCGGCAGCGCAGCGTCTTGCAAGGCCACACCAGCGAGGTTGCCGCGCTGTGTGCGCTCGAGGTCGGCGGGCGCACCATGCTCGCCTCCGCCGGCGACGACCAGACCGTGCGGTTGTGGGACCCGATCACGGGACGCAGCAGCACCATACCTATCCACTATCCGGCGACTTGCTGCGCTCAAATGCGCAATTGCATGGCGATTGGCGTCAGTACCGGACTGCTGATTCTGGACGTCAGGTTCTTTGCCGGATAGCCGGGTCACGAAGCGAAAGGCACCCAGGTGTTGCCGCTCAGCCCTCGATCCATCCGTGTGACTGGGCGTACAGCAGCATGTGCTGGCGGATCTGCGCGATCTGCGCGCCGGTCAGCGACTGCACCTGCTCGACCAGCAGGTCCGTCACCCCGGCTCGGAACTCGGCCGCGGTGAGGACGTCGTATTCCTCGTCGTCGAGGCCGACCGGAGCCGGTCGCGACGTGGCGGCTCGCGGGGACGCCCCCGGATCGATCAGCCGGGCGTAGCCGGCCTTGAGCCCACGGTCGCCAACCGTCGGTTCGAACTCGACGCGTAGTCCCGGCCGCACCAGCCTGCGCTGCTCACCGAAGTCGTTGGCGTGGACGAACACATCGTCCCCGCCACCCTCGGGACTGATGAAGCCGTAACCCTTGGCTTCGTCGAAGCTGAGAATCGTTCCGAGTTGCACCACCACAACGCCCACCACCCATCACCACAACAGGCCAACAACCGACAGCGCGGGCACGCACGTTGCAGGTGCCCGCGGACCGAGAATACGTCCTCGGCTCGGCGTGTACGCATCCCCGTACGGCTCTGGCCTTGGACCCGGTGGGCGTCGCACCGGGCAACACGCTGGCCGCCTCGGCGGCGGGGTCGCACCGGCCTTCGAACACGCTCAAGTCGCACGGATCACCTAGGTCACGGAACCGTAACGGGTCGTTGACAGGCTCGTGACCTTCGTTTTAGATCGGTCTAAGCAATCTCTTAGACCGATCTAAAAGGCGTCCGGCCGATCCTTGCCCGCGCCTTCCCACCCCGTTTGACCAGTGCTTGAAGCCGATCGCCCGAAGGGGAGAAGCAATGTTGAGGAATCGAGTGCGCGTCGGGCTGGCCCTGGCCGCCACCACGGCGCTGGCGCTGTCGGGATGCGGCGGCGCCGGCGACAGCGGCAGCCAGTCCGGCGGCAGCTCCAGCCTGGAGGTCTTCTCCTGGTGGACCTCCGGCTCGGAGTCGGAGGCTCTGCAGGTGCTGCAGAACGCGTTCACCGCGGCCGACCCGAACGTGACGTTCAAGAACGCGGCCGTCTCCGGCGGTGGCGGCAGCAACGCCCGGACCGTCCTCGCGACTCGCCTGCAGGGCGGCAACCCACCGGATTCCTGGCAGTTGCACCCCGACCAGGACCTCATGTCGGTGGTCGAGGACGGCAGCGTGGCGGACCTGACCGACCTCTACAAGCAGCAGGGCTGGGAGGACAAGCTGCCCGAGACGGTCAAGGCGATGCTGCAGAAGGACGGCAAGTACTACGCGGTCCCGGTCAACGCGCACCGCGCCAACGTCCTCTGGACCAACCCCGGGCTGCTGAAGAAGGCGGGCGTGACGCTCACCGACGACACCAGCGTCGCGGATTTCGTGGCGGACCTGCCGAAGCTGAAGAGCAGCGGGGTCGCGCCGATCTGCCTGGGCGCGAAGGATCCGTTCGCCCCGGCGCAGCTGCTGGAGTCGTTCATCCTGGCCAATGTCGGACCGGACGTGTGGAAGCAGCTGATGACCAACGCGGTGCCGTTCGACGACGCCCGAGTCAAGACGGCGGTCACGCAGTTCGGCGAGGCCTTGAAGTACACCAACTCCGACAGTGCGGTGCTGACCTGGGACCAGGCCGCTGTGCAGACCGCCGAGGGCAAGTGCGCGGTGACCCTGATGGGTGACTGGGCGTACGGCGAGCTGGTCGCCAAGGGCAAGAAGGACGGCACCGACTTCGGCCATGTCACCTTCCCCGGCACCGGCACGCTGTTCGACTTCGTCGGTGACGCGTTCGTCATCCCCGCCCAGAACGCGCCGGACCCGGCCGCGGAGAAGGTGTGGCTGACGCAGTTGCTGGACCCGAAGGTGCAATCGGAGTTCAACCTGAAGAAGGGCTCGGCGCCGGTCGTCAAGGGTGCTTCCCTGGACGGTTACCCGGACTATCAGCAGGGCGCGGCGAAGGCCTTCCAGACGTTGCCGATCGTCAGTTCCCTGGCGCACGCGCAGGCGGCGCCGGCCGAGTTCGCCACCACCTACAGCGACGCCGTCACGTCCTTCCTGGGCTCGAAGAACGTGGACGCCTTCCTGAAGACGATGACCGCCGCGCAGAAGTCCCAGCTCGGTAGCTGACCGCCGATGACCAGGTCGCGGCGCAGATCACCCGCGCGTTTCCGCGCCGCGGCGTGGTTCATGGCGCCCAGCATCGTGCTGACATTCGTCTTCGTCTACGGCTTCATCGGCTTCTCCGGCTTCATCTCGCTGTCGCAGTGGAAGCGCCCCACCCGCCAGGATCTGACATTGCGCTCGCCGTTCGGCGAGACCTACGTCGAGATGTTCAAGGAACAGCGTTTCCAGGCCGACATGCGCAACGTGGTGGTCTTCACGGTGCTGTTCCTCATCCTCACCGTGGCGGGCGGGCTGGTGATGGCGCTGCTGGTGCATCACCTCGTGATCGCCAAGGGCCTGTTCCGCACCGTGTTCCTGCTGCCGTACGCGCTCAGCTTCATCGTCACGGGGGTCGCCTTCCGCTGGATCTTCAACCCGAGCAGCGGTATCAACGTCTGGCTCGGTGACCTCGGCATCGACAACCCGCCGAAGTGGTCGACCGACACCACGGTCGCGTTCGCCATCAGCCATCCCAGCGGCGACGGCTTCTGGCAGATCGACCTGGGCATACCGCTGGCGCTGCTGCCGATCATCATCGCCGCGGCCTGGCAGCTGAGCGGCTTCGCCATGGCCATGTACCTGGCCGGCCTGGCCGGCATCCCGGCCGAGGAGCTGGAAGCGTCGAGCATGGACGGCGCCAGCTGGTTCCAGCAGTTGCGCCACATCATCCTGCCGCAGCTGTGGCCGGTCACGGTGACCTGTCTGATCCTCCTGCTGCACACGTCGCTGAAGATCTTCGACCTGGTGGTGGCCATGTCGGGTTCGGGTCCCGGCTTCGTGACCGACGTTCCGGGCATCTACGTCTACGACATGATGGGGCGCGCCAACCGGTACGACAAAGGCACGGCCGCCGCGATCGTCCTGCTGCTGACCGCCTGCGTCTTCGTGGTGCCCTACCTGATCCGCGTCTATCGCAAGGAGGGCAAGAGCGCATGACGACCGTCGTCAGACCTGGCCTCAACGCCTCATCACCCGCGGCGGTTCCGGCGGGACACCGGCGGCGCCGCCGTGCCGGGCATTGGCGGCCGCGGAACGTCGGTCAGTGGGTCGTGCTCGGCGCCTGCACGCTGCTGCTGGTGTACTTCGCCTTCCCGGTGTACGTCATCATCAGCACCGCCCTGAAAGGGCCGGGAGCGACCGGCGGCTCACTGGGCCTGCCCGAGTCGATCGACATGTCCGGATTCCGGCTCGCCTGGGGACAGCTCAAGGGCAATCTGTGGAACTCCGTGCAGATCGCCGTCCCCGCGACGATCATCTCCTGCTTCCTCGGCGCCCTCAACGGCTTCGTCCTGGCCAAGACGCCCTTCCGCGGCGCGAAGCTGTTGTTCATCCTCATGATGGTCGGGATGTTCATCCCCTTCCAGGCCGTCATCATCCCGCTGTTCATCTTCCTCAAGACCCTCGGACTGCAAGGCACGCTGGTCGGCATCATCGCCGTCCACGTCATCTACGGCCTGCCGTTCGCGACGCTGATCATGCGCAACTACTACGTCACCATCCCGGACGGCATCGTCGAGGCGGCCACCGTGGACGGCTGCGGGCTGATCAGCACGTTCTTCCGGGTGATGCTGCCGCTGTCGATCCCCGGGTTCGTGGTGGCCGGCATCTTCCAGTTCACGAACATCTGGAACGACTTCCTGTTCGGCCTCATCGTGACCTCGCAGGCGACCTGGCCGGTCACCGTCCGGCTGAACAATCTGCTCGGCGACACCAGTGTCGACTACGGCACCCTGATGGCCGGCGCGCTGATGGTCGCCGCCCCCACGGTCCTGGTGTACATCGGCCTCGGCCGGTACTTCATCGGCGGCCTGACCTCCGGCTCCGTCAAGTGACCAGGGCCGTGAACCGGGATAGCTTAGATCGGTCTAAGTCAGGTGTGGAACTGTATTTGAAGGAGTGGGTCCAGTGGCGCGAGTGACGTTGATGGATGTCGCACAGCACTGCCAGGTGTCTCGTGCAACCGTCAGCCTGGTCCTGCGCGACAGCCCGCTGGTCGCCGATGCCACCCGCGAGCGGGTCAAGCAGGGCATGAAGGACCTCGGTTACGTCTACAACCGGGCGGCCGCGTCCCTGCGGACCCAGCGCAGCGACGCGATCGGTGTCGTGCTCACGCAGATCAACAACCCGTACTTCGCCGAGTTCGCCGCCGGTCTGCAGGACGTGCTGGGCGAGAGCGGCGTCGTGCCCCTGCTCGGGGTCAGCAATGAAGACCGCGAGCAGCAGGCGAGGATCACCCAGTCGCTGGTCGAACGCGGCGTCGACGGCATCGTCATGATCCCCGCGCACGGGACCGTGCCCGAGGATCTGCCGAACCTGCTGGGTACGCCCCTGGTGTTGATGGCCCGCAAGATGCCGGGGGCGGCGGCCGACTATGTCGGCGCGGTCAACCACGCCGGGGCGGCGGCCGCGGCCGAGCACCTGTACGAGCACGGCTGCCGCCGGATCGCCTTCCTGGGCGGTTTCACGGATTCGTCCGCCCGGCAGGAGCGGTTCGGTGGGGTCAGCCAGTTCCTGGCCGGCAAGGGACTCGACATCCCGGCCGAGCTCGCCCCCGAGTGTCCCCCGTTGCGCCCCGACTCCTACCGGGCCGCACTCGCTCTGCTGCAGGGCCAGCAGGTCGACGGCGTCATCTGTTTCAACGACGTCGTGGCGTTCGGCCTGCTGGACGCCCTCGCCGACCTGGACATCGCGGTGGGCTCGCAGATCCGGGTGATCGGCTTCGACGACGTGCACGAGGCGGTGCACAGCCGGCCGTCGCTGAGCAGCGTCGCCGTCCCGGCCCGCGAAACCGGCCGCCGCGCCGCGCAGATCGTCCTCGAGCGGGCCAAGGGCCTGACCGCCGAGCCGATACACGAAGAACTTCCGACCCAGTTGCGGACTCGCGAGACCTGCGGCTGCCCTCGCCCGACGCCCAGCGCGTGATCACCGAAGGACTCAGCTATGCGTAGCGTGCCCGTTCTGGAGGCCTCCGTGGCCGCCGGGCTCATCCCCGACGGCGCCGTCGTCACGGTCTCCTCGTCGTCCGGCCTGGGCTGCCCGGACGCGGTCCTGGCCGCGGTCGGTGAGCGTTTCGCGCGCACCTCGTCGCCGGCCGGGCTGACGACGATCCACCCGATCGCCGCCGGCGACATGTACGGCATCAAGGGCATCGACCACCTGTGCCGCCCCGGCCAGCTGAGCCGGGTGTTCGCCGGCTCGCTGCCCTCCGGCGCTTCGAAGCTGGCGCCCCCGCTGATCCGGCAGCTCATCCACGCCGACCAGATCCAGGCGCACAACATTCCCTCCGGGGTGCTGTTCCAGATGCACCGGGCCGCGGCGACCGGGCAGCCCGGGGTGCTCACGCCGGTCGGGCTCGGCACGTACGCCGACCCTCGCCTCGACGGCGCCAAGATGAACCCGGTGACGCCCGACTTCGTGCAACTGTACGAGGTCGGCGGCAAGGAGTACCTGTTCTTCCCGGCGATCGCCGTGGACGTCGCCATCATCCGCGCGACGACCGCGGACGCCCTCGGCAATCTCTCCTACGAACACGAGGGTGGCTCGCTCGGCGCGCTGGACCAGGCGTACGCGGCGCACAACAACGGTGGCATCGTCATCGCCCAGGTGCAGCGGGTCATCGACGATCAGCTGCCGACCGCCGCGGTGCGGGTGCCGGGGATCCTCGTGGACGCGGTGGTGGTGGCGCCCGAACAGATGCAGACGACCCAGACCGCGTACGACCCGGCGCTGTCCGGCGAGGAGCGGCGGAGCCTGGAGCAGGTCGAGCCCGTCGAGTTCGGTCTGGAGAAGGTCATCGCCCGCCGGGCCGCGGCGGAGCTGAGCATGGACGCGACGGTCAATCTCGGCTTCGGAGTCTCCGCCGCCGTCCCGCGGATCCTGCTCGAGGAGGGGCACGCCGAGGATGTGACGTGGCTGATCGAGCAGGGCGCGGTCGGCGGGTTCCCGCTGACCGGCTTCGCGTTCGGATGCGCCCTCAACCCGCAGGCGCTGATGCAGAGCATCGACCAGTTCACCCAGCTGCAGGGCGGCGGCTTCGACGTCGCGATGCTCTCCTTCCTCGAGGTGTCGCAGGCCGGCGACGTCAACGTCTCGCACCTGCCGGCCCGCCCGCACGTCACGGCCGGCGTGGGCGGCTTCGCCGACATCGTCACCGGCGCCCCTCGGATCGTCTTCTCCGGATACTTCACCGCCGGGAAGAAGGACATTCGCGTCGAGGACGGCCGGCTGGTGATCCGGCGCGACGGCGACGTCGCGAAGTTCGTTCCCGCGGTCGCGCAGGTGACCTTCTCCGGCGAGATGGCCCGCCGCCGCGGACAGCAGATTTTGTACGTCACCGAGCGGTGCGTTCTCGAACTGCGCGAGCACGGGCTGACGGTCGTCGAGATCGCCCCCGGCGTCGACCTGCAACGTGACATTCTCGACCGGGCCGGCGTGCGGCTGCAGGTCAGCGACGACCTCAAGCTGATGGACGCCGCCCTGTTCCGGCCCGAACCGATGGGCCTGGTGCTGCCGCGCCGGCCCTCCCGGCTGTACCGGCTGACCGCCCAGCTCACCGGCTGACCTTCCCGCGCACCGAACGAGACCACGCGACGCGGCCCAGCCCGCGTCCCTGACGGGATCGAGGACCGACGAAATGCCCGCTCACCGTTACGACTACGTCATCGTCGGCGCCGGAGCCGCCGGTTGCGCGCTGGCCAACCGGCTCTCGGCCGACCCGCAGACCAGGGTGCTGCTGCTGGAGGCCGGCGGCCGCGACTGGTCCCCGCTGATCCACATGCCGGTCGGTTTCACCAAGCTGAGCGGTCCCAGCGTCAACTGGGGCTTCCACACCGTCGCGCAGGCCCAGCTGGACAGCCGCCGCATGTATTACCCGCAGGGCCGGACCCTGGGCGGCAGCACCTCGATCAACGCGATGATCTACATCCGCGGCCAGCGCGAGGACTACGACCGGTGGGCCGAGCTCGGCAACGACGACTGGGGCTTCGAGAAGGTCCTGCCGTTCTTCCGCCGCGCCGAGCACAACGAACGGCTCAACGACGAGTACCACGCCAGCGACGGCGCCATGAACGTCACCGAGCAGGTCCAGCACAATCCGTTGAGCAAGGCGTTCGTGCGCGCCGCCCAGGAGCTGGGCGTCAAGTTCATCGCCGACTTCAACGGCGCCCAGCAGGAGGGCGTCAGCTGGTACGACGTCACCCAGCGCAACGCGCGCCGGGAAAGCGCCGCTACCGCGTACCTGCGCCCGATCCGCAGCCGCGGGAACCTCACGATCCAGACCCACGCCCTGGCGACGAAGGTACTGGTCCGCAACGGTCGTGCCGTCGGGCTGCGGTACACCCTGAAGGGCACGCCGATGGCCGTGCACGCCGACCGGGAGGTCATCCTCAGCGGCGGCTCCGTGAACTCCCCGCGCCTGCTGCTGCTGTCCGGGATCGGGCCGGCGGACGAGTTGCGGCCGCTGGGCATCGACGTCGTGCACGACCTGCCCGGCGTCGGCAAGAACTTCCAGGACCACATGGACGTCTACCTGACCGCGGCGACCACGCCGGTCAGCTACAACGAGTCCGACCGCCCCGACCGGGCGCTGCTGGCCGGCCTGCAGTACCTGACCACTCGCACCGGCCCGATCACCGCGTCGGTGTGCGAGGCCGGCATGTTCGTGCGCAGCCGCGCCGACGTCGACACCCCCGACATCCAGATGCATGCCCTGCCGGCGTACGTCATCGACCACGGCCGGCTGCGCGTCAAGGGCCACGGCATGACCATCAACACCTGCAACCTGCGGCCGCGCAGCGTCGGTCAGGTCACCCTGCGCTCCGCCGACCCCGGCGCCGAACCGGCGATCGACCCGAACTTCCTCGCCGACCCCTACGACTGGGACATCTCCATGCGGGGCTTCCGGTGGGGACGCGAGATGCTCGCGACCAAGGCGTTCGCGCCGTTCGTCAAACGCGAGCACATGCCCGGACGCGAGGTGCGGACCGACGCGGAGATCCGCAGGTACATCCGCGAGTGGGCGAAGACGGACTACCACCCGGTCGGCTCCTGCAAGATGGGCGCCGACGACATGGCGGTCGTCGACCAGCAGCTGCGGGTGCACGGGATCGACGGCCTGCGGGTCGTCGACGCCTCGATCATGCCCACCCTGATCAGCGGCAACACCCAGGCCACCTCGGTCATGATCGGCGAGAAAGGCGCCTATCACGTGCTCGGCGGGAAGCCGTCCACGGTCGACGATCAGGTGGCTTCGGCATGAGTGGCCGAGTCACCGTCACCGCCGATGGTGCCGTCGCGACCCTGTTGTTGGACCGGCCGGACAAGCACAATGCCCTGACGCTGGAGATGCTCGCCGAACTCGACGCGATCCTGACCCGGCTCGACGCCGACCGCACCATCCACGTCGTGGTCGTGGCTGCCGCCGGGAGCCGGTCGTTCTGCGCCGGCGCCGACGTCCGCCAGTTCAAAGCGCTCGCTCCGCTGGACATGTGGGCCACCTGGACGCGGGTCGGGCTACGCGTGTTCGAGCACGTAGCCCGGCTGCGGCAACCGACCGTCGCCGCTATACACGGCAGCGCGTACGGCGGCGGTCTGGAATTGGCTCTGGCCTGTGACCTTCGGGTGCTGTCCGCGGAGGCGACCCTCGGCCTCAGCGAGGTCGGCCTGGGCACCGTGCCGGGCTGGGGCGGCACCGGCCGGCTTCCCGCCGCGATCGGCACCGCCCGGGCCAAAGAGCTGATCTTCACCGGTACGCCGCTCGACGCCGCCCGCGCCGCCGAGTGGGGCCTGGTCAACCGCGTCGTGCCGGCCGCCGATGTCAAACCCGTCGCCGTCGCCCTCGCCGGGCAGATCGCCGGCCGCGCCCCGATCGCGGTGCAGATGGCCAAGCAGGCCATCGACTCCGGCGGCGCCTACCCGTTCATGGAGCCCCTCGCCTCCGTCGCCACGGCGTACACCGACGACGCGGGCGAAGGCTTCGCCGCATTCCAGGACAAGCGCACACCGTCGTTCTCCGGCTCGTGACGGAAGGGTTCCCGCATGCATACGATCGAAGCCAACACCTGGCCGAACCTCATCGACGGCAAGGCTGTCGAGGGCTCGGGCGCCGCCACCGAGCGCAGCAGCCCATCGCACGACCAGGTCGCCGCCCGCTACCAAAACGCCGCCGAAAGCGACGTCGACGCCGCGGTCGCGGCCGCCCGCCGCGAGTTCGACACCGGCACCTGGCCGCGGACCTCCGGCGCCGAACGCGCCGCCCTGCTGCGCCGGGTCGCCGCGCGGCTGGAAGCCGAACGGGACGAACTGGCCTACCTGGAGACGATCGAGTCCGGCAAGCCCATCACCCAGGCCCGCGACGAGGTGTCCAGCGCCGCCGGGATCTGGCACTACGCGGCCGGCCTGGCGCAGCAGACCTACGGCGACGCGCACAACGCCCTCGGCGACGGCTATCTGGCCATGGTGCTCAAGGAGCCGGTGGGCGTGGTCGCGGTCATCACCCCGTGGAACTTCCCGCTGCTCATCGTCAGCCAGAAGCTGCCCTTCGCGTTGGCCGTCGGGTGCACCGCAGTCGTCAAACCGTCGGATATGACTCCCGGGACCACCACCCGCCTCATCCAGATCCTGCACGAGGAGGGCCTGCCGGGCGGCGCCGCGAACCTCGTGCACGGCGGCGGCGACGTCGGCCAGTGGCTGGCGAACCACCCCGGCACCGACATGACCACGTTCACCGGCTCCACCCGCGTCGG
>Ga0307513_10012295_pt1 | contig 10579 bp, 12 predicted proteins | sample 15_EM_MG_FD_202174 | JGI IMG/M metagenome (GOLD analysis project Ga0307513, IMG submission 202174) | Populus trichocarpa ectomycorrhiza microbial communities from riparian zone in the Pacific Northwest, United States - 15_EM | ecosystem: Host-associated > Plants > Roots > Unclassified | place...
TTCACCCCCTCATGGGAAAAATCAAACCCCTCTAAACCAGAGCCCATCCCCCCCCCTCATAGCACCTAAGACGAAAGCAAGACGAAGCAATACCTTCCTCCAGACACGTAAGGAAAGACAAGTATAGAAAAGAAACCAAGGAAAGACACAAACCCTTCGGTGGGCTCCCCAAAACAAAAGAAAGAATCTTACAGCGCCAAGCGCCGACGGAGAGGAGAGATAAAACTACTAATGCCGGCTGCCTAAGGGAATTCCCCTAACCTCTGGGCTGAGGGGCAAGGCCTCGTCACGGGCGGACTGCCCGGAAAATCGGCGACGCTTCGGATTTTAGCATGGGCCAAGGAGGTAGTGCTATACCATGACACAGCGTAACCTACTCGCGAGGTTTGCGACCGTAGAGTAAATCGCAGGAGCGGGAGGAGGACGAGGGGAGTCACCCAGCGAGGAGAGCCACTCAGCAGTGGAGATGCCAGCTATGGTAACGGGCAGTAGGGTGCCAGCCAAGGAGGCAGTAAGGTGCCAGCTAAAGAAGGACGTAGCAGTACGGTGCAAGCGGATCTAACGCGTGGGAAGCGGGAGTGGGAGGGCTCGCCAAGGACCGAGAAGTACGAACGCGGAGGACCGAAACAGGGTCACGATTTTTCGAATACCGACCGTACCGACCGAGCAACTCAGGAGAGAGTGCAATACCAGAGAGCAGGGCCACCAGGGCAACTACTTCACCGATAGCCCGAGACTGCAACCGCGTGTTGACGAGGAAAAAAGGGTTGCCGACCGTGCAAATCGCTAAGCGAGACGCGTCGCGAAGTGCGGGGTAAAGGGTAGGAACATCAACGCGAACGAAGACGAACGGAACCAGAAAGGAATCCATAACCCCCGGGAGGTGAGGCCAAAGGCCACAGAGAAAGGAAAGAGATGAAGGCGTGATAAACCCCCGAGCAGTCGCCACGGACGGGGTAGATCAGAGGCGGAGGACACTCTCACGATGATTTCCCATGGTGTTGAGATTTCAATCGCTGGAGGTGGAGCGGACGAGAAAGATGAAGAAAATAGGGGGCTTTTTTTTTTTTTTTTTTTTTTTTTTTTTCTTTTTTAATATCATGTATTCGTTGTTAAAGTACAAGAAACCGCGTGGAGCGCTAGCTATGGCGTGAACAAAACTATAAACAATCCAACGACCCGCTTCACCCCCTCATAGGAAAAATCAAACCCCTCTAACCCAGAGCCCATCCTCCCCCCTTGTAGCACCTAAGACGAAAGCAAGACGAAGCAATACCTTCCTCCAGACACGTAAGGAAAGACAAGTGTAGAAAAGAAACCAGGGAAAGACGCAAACCCTTCGGCGGGCCCCCCAAAACAAACGAAAAGAATCTTACGGCACCAAGTGCCGACGGAGAGGAAAGATAAACTACTATTGCCGGATGCCTGAACAATAACCCCTAACCAAATCGGCCGCGGGGAAGGCGTTCGACACGGGCAGACTGCCCGTTCTGTCGGCGACGCTTTCGGACTTTAGCATGGGCCAAGGAGGCAGTGCTATACCATGACCCAGCGTAACCTACACGCGAGGTGTGCGACCGTAGAGTAAATCGCGGGAGCGGGAGGAGGACGAGGGGAGTCACCCAGCGAGGAGAGCCACTCAGCAGTGGAGGTGCCAGCTATCGTGAGGGGCAGTGGGGTGCCAGCCGAGGAGGCAGTAAGGTGCCAGCTAAGGAGGGACGTAGCAGTACGGTGCAAGCGGATCTAACGCGTGGGAAGCGGGAGTGGGAAGGCTTGCCAACGACCGAGAAGTACGAACGCGGAGGACCGAAACAGGGTCACGATTTTTCGAACGCCGACCGTACCGACCGAGCAACTCAGGAGAGAGTGCAATACCAGAGAGCAGGGCCACCAGGGCAACTACTTCACCGATAGCCCGAGACTAGCGACTGCGTGTTGACGAGGAAAGGAGGGTTGCCGACCGTGCAAATCGCTAAGCGAGACGCGTCGCGAAGTGCTGGGTAAAGGGTAGGAAACGTCAACGCAAGCGAAGACGAACGGAACCAGAAAGGAATCCATAACCCCAGGGAGGTGAGGCCAAAGGCCCCAGAGAGAGGAAGGAGATGAAGGCGTGATAAACCCCCGAGCAGATGCCACGGGCGGGGTAGATCAGAGGCGGAGGACACTCTCACGATGATTTCCCATGGTGTTGAGATTTCAATCGCTGGAGGTGGAGCGGACGAGAAAGATGAAGAAAATAGGGGGCGGAGCCCCCTTATATAGAAGGAAATCCTAGCACAGCCTTTGCCACCCGACTCATACCCCAGTATGAGTCGCATATCTGCGTAACCAAAGAAACCAAACAATTTGTCGTAACATCTCCAAAGAAAATCCCTCACAGCAACCGTGTAACAAAAGAAAGAACACCAAAGTTATCCCAACACGTATCTCACCAGAGGACAGTGAGAGTACTGTTATGTCTGTAACTTTATGAGACGTCAACCAATTTCACCTGGGACACTTGCATAAGTTCGCCAAAAGTCCCTTCTCATATATCCTATGAACAGTATCCGGTCGGAAGGACAGCCGTGGTGTATACGGGGTTACGAGATAGGTTCTAATGAAAGTATCTTTTGCTGTTGGGACGCAACTACAACGCCATGCCAACGCCGGGGCCAGAGCGGGGTGTTAGCTTCACAGGATGAAGGTAGGGTAACCCCAGGGCGCACAAAAATAGGTGGAAAAGCTACGCCTTTCCCCTATGCCTAACAATACCTCCCTCGTGAAGCTCAGTTTTTGTATCTCCTGCAGATGCCTGGGTGCCCCATTCTGCATAAGCTTCAAATAAATCCCATCCTGCCTACACAGCTCAATATACCTATGAATTATGGGAACTGTATGTGCATAGTAGCTCTCTGCATTGATGAACCCCCAATCCTTTTCCCAAAATATGCCTGTACCTTGCATATTACTATGAAAACAACCTCAAAACATCCAATTCCACTCTCTCTAATTTTTTTCTGCTATACAGGTAGAATCCCACTCTTTACTAGCCCTTCTAATAACCCAAGTTCTGGGATGTCTTCCACCAGTAATTTATGTCTCATAAGTCGACAGAATAGAGTTTCACTACTCTGAGTCCTGTGTCCAGTTTGCATACTTCTGAGCCCATTGAAGCCGGATTGCTTGGTTTCTTCCTGAGATCAGAGCCTTCTTCATTGTTAGGCACCAGTCAAACCCTTTCTTCGATAAAGCTACCCGAATGGCTTTTTTCCCTACATTAAAATCCAAGTCGTTACCCAGTTGCTGAAATGAGAGATCTGGATTCCAGGCTAACATGCAGACATATGCAACAAGGTCCACAATTTGTGCCTGGATAAGGATGAGTGAGCGACTGGGGTACTTGGTTGGGGTTACTGGACAAGCCCAGGCTGGAGAGCAGACATAACCAATGTGTCACAGAGAGAAGCCTGAGCTAGTCCTCTTCTAGATTTGCGAATACTTCCAGCAAATAGAATGGAGAAGCTAGCAGTGACGGCGCTGATTACACGTGAGGTGAGCAGTTCTTGGATGAGCTGTAGGAGGAGGAACGGACATATTAGCAGCTGGAAGAAAAATGAAAATTTCTGTAATAATTACCAATATCTGAATATGAAGATCACTTAAACAAACCGTTGCCAAATTCAAATTATTGTGAAAAGATTTCACCTTTTCGCACTCAGAACTGCCAAGCAACCTTACCCAATCTGTCCTCAACCCCCCTTCCCCTAGCTTCTACCCTCGTTTGTGAAACATACAAAACTTGCGCCCTGTACCTCCATACTAGTAATGCTTTCATATCATACAAAGAAAATTGCCAAGAAGGCACTAAGTCAGAATATCATCTCAGAGTGTGGGAATACTCACACCAGGCTAGAAAAAATCATGCAACTTGATGAATTTCAAGAGATTGTTATTCCAGTTCAAGTACAGGAATCCTGTAGACTGAGAGATAGATACTATTTCATATTGTCTTACCATACTACTCTACCCTATGCTCTCACAATATGCATACAGGAATGATGGCAACATTGTTCTGCCAGTGTTGTACCATCCAGACAATGGACATGACAGACTTGTGATACTTATAAGAGTGCAGAGAAAGTAGCAAGGCCCACTGGCCTAAAGGGAGAAGGCTATGGAGATTGATTATTAGATTGAAGGTGGCCAGTCTTCGTAGCTAGTTCAAATAATACTGCACTAACATCCTCTAAATTAAATCTGCAAGACACAATGCCAAAACAAGATACCTTACACTACAAAATTTAATGTCAGGTAACGGTGTCTTTTAGCGCAGAATCTCTTATAGCAGAAAGGAATAAGCCTCGGATATTAAGCTCAGTTCATATCCACAGGCGATGCCCCAAAGGTTAGAGGATGGCTAGACAGAAGAACTAAAAGCGAGGATTTGGTAGCATATAAGGGGGATTGTATGCGGGAAAGCGCTGTAGCGGAAATGTGGAGTTGGATCCGCAGCACCCGGGATAAATCGTGTATCGTATTTAAAATACTAAACTAGTTTCCCCTTTCCCCTTCCATATGCCATATCTAAACCCGATCTCGATCCCGGGATATGACTAAACTACCCAAGCCCTCCATTCGAGCCCTATATCCATTCGAGTGACAGGAGGTGCAATAACCACCCCATGCCCCACTACCAGTAAAATCTCAGGTATGATATGATATAACGAACTCGCCTAGCCTAGCTATAGGGCGAGCTCAGGACCTCCAATTGGCTGAGAGCTTGCGAACAAGGCCGGATAACGTAGGCAAGTGTCTTTGGACGACCTCCCGCGCCACTCAAAGCTCCGAAAACTGCTGCACTACCGGCCCGGGCCAGTTCGATATACCTGAGATTTTACGGGTACTAGTGTACCGGTATTTATCGATTGCCCGCAGTCCTCAGAGAAATTACTTGATCTGATCCCGTGCTCTTATGACTCGGGAGAAGCGTCATGACATATCACCCATCCAATTAATAGCAAAAACAAAAAAGCACGATTACAATTGTTGTTTACATGATACCAAACCAAACCGTACCAAACTCGACCAGAAAAAACTCAAACTGAACCGACCGAACCAAGACTTTTCCCCCATACTCACGTCCCCGCCCTCAACTTGTATTTTCCTGCCCAACCTTTACGTAAAATGTACTGTAAGCCAGTAATTTTCTCCAACAAAGCACTCTCGCCCCCACACCCCCCCTCATCTCGGGAAAGAAGGAAAAAGGATTTGTTTCTGTTTTCTACGCATTAGGGAGAGGGGTAGATCCTGTGATTGCTTGTTTGGGGTTTGCACTTAAGATTAACAGTGATCTCCCTGTGTGGATCTGTGAGAGCAAATAACTCTTCCAGTTTCAGATATGTGATTGTTCCTACGGGATCTAAGCATGGGATGGGGTGTATACCCCTCAGGCACCTCAGGGTAGGCTTTTGCTATAGGCTCAGAATTAGGCCCTTTGTTGGACCTTGGATAGACCACACGAAGCCCCCGCCAGTGCGATGGTTGAGGGGCGGGGGTCCGTGTGTGGTTGATTTTTCGGTTACCCAGGACTTAGAGGTACAAGTAGGTACAGCGACTACTTTGGAACATGGGGCAGATCTACGCCCTGTATTGCCCCCTCTTAACTGTTGCGAGGATAATGTGCGCGTAACGGTCAACCGGTTGAACTAGACTAGGGCAAAACTAAAAGGGTACTGGGGAGAATCAAAAACTTCATTCGCTCGTCGTCGTCATAACTAACTAACCAAACATAAGTCTATATAAGAATAATAAAACTCTCTCAATCATTCTATCGTCTGCCACACCTATCAATCTCTCCTTCATGCGTAATCCCCTTCTGCCTGCGTACCTCCGTTCTCTGAACAAAGGAAAGACATAGCCAGAAACTATTCCATCTATCCTTCCGTCTATCCTTCCGTGTAGAACAAATGAAACAACTAAAACTGCTATCCCGTCTATCCTTCCGTCTAGAACAAATGAAACAACTATCAGCTTCTGTGTGAACTCCAACATTAACGGCCACAATGTCTAAGATCATGCTGTGATGGCGGTAGAATACAGCTCCAGCCTTACAGGATTTACACCACTAATATTACGGAGCTCAAGCCAAGAAATTCCCCATGCACTCCTACCGGCATAAGTCCAGTTATCATAAACGGGGCTCATGTGCGCCTACCCAAAGGAGAGATCCTCGTGCAATCAACCTCCGCCTAAGGAAGTTCGCTTGCAGCCAGGCTTTGGATACAGCTCCTCGCCCTGTAGCCATGGATTCCTGCCATTGGAATTATATCCCTAGTTGTTATAGTAACTTGCGATATCAGCGAGTACCGGTGGATAGTTAGGCAGGTAGAAGGGGGGAATGAATGTCCCTTTTGTCTAAGTTAATTTCTAATATGATGCTAAGAGTGAGCGTGCGCGCACGCTTGGACGATCTAGCGTAAGACTTACTCCGCAGTTGCCTGTTTAGTCCATCGGGGTGTTCATACAAAGGATAGTCTTAGTATGTGTGTCTAAGGTGTACTGCTCCTGCGATCATAAAGCGAATTGAAACAAACCTCAGCAGCTATCAGCATTCTTTGATAATATATAACAAAAGAGGAAGATGGAAAATAAAAACGGAACTTTCAACGCATAACCTAGGTGGTCCCCACGTTTGACATAGCACAAGCGGGCTCCTGTCGCAGGCCATTTTGCATGATATTAATCCAATAATTCCTACCCAAATTCCTATAGAGGCAGACCCGACACCCTTTCCCCGAAAGTTAACTTTAATCTAACTTGACTTTGTCCATACACATACTGTAACATGCGCTCTCACAGGTCACATCGCTTTCCAAACCTCCTTCCCCCTTGCCCTCAATTGCTCAGATGGTTGATCTAGCTTAACCCCCTTCCTTCCTTCTTTCCTTCCCCCTCCTCTTCGCGAAACAAATCCGACCCCGTAATACGCTCAAAAGCCCTCGTACCCAATTTCAACCTCTAATCCAATAAATACCGTGCATTCAGGAAGCATATATAATAATATTCCCCGACAATAAAGGCATAACTCTCCATCCACCTGCATAAATACCCACAATCCACCCCTCAACTCTCACGTGAATTCCCATGACACCAAATCTAATCATGTGTCGTCGCACATACCGTGCAAGCACTGGTATTCCGCCCACACACCTCAAAAAAAAGCCAGGTATAACGTACGCAATGGAATAGACCGGGATGCAAGAGATGTCTTATCCGGGAACTCAGATGATCAACCCGTGGAGAGTTTGGATGGATAGATCGGTGGGGCAGAGTTATGGTAGCGAACGTTAACGGGGGGGGGGTAGGGTATTAGTGATCCAAACTTTTAGTGAATGTTGTTAAAATGACCGGATTAGCAAAAGCGGCGATAAACAACATCGCTTATCGCGACCGTATACCGCGCAAACTGTCGCCAACTCCCCTCACTCAATCAACCCCGGTAAGCCCACATAGCACAAACCACGGCTCCCGCTCCCGGGCGCATGGAACACCAAAAACAGTGATGAAGCCCCCCAAAAATATGCCAACGGCCATCGAGTCCAGGAACATGGTAAGCCAAATTGGGTTACGCGACAACAAACAAAGCACCATCACGACTCCTCACTCTGGCAACTCGCCACAACCCGAAGCATGACCAGAGCTCACATGTCCATGGGCCATACCGGGCCCATGGACGCAAGCCCCACCAACCACCGACCGAATATTTTCTCACATATTCGGTACCATACCCATCCACCCTCCCACAAACACGAGCCCCCCCCTCCTGAGTTATGATACGTAACTTATAATATCCATCCCCTCGTCGGATATCACTGCTTGAGCGATACTCCATCCAATTGGCCGTAAACAAAGTTGGGCTGCCACCACAATTAATCCCCCAATGCGTACGCATTCGGCAGCCGACCGGTCCGCGCATGCATACATCGCGATTACCGTATCGTATCGCATCTCATCGCTGGGCGGATAGGCAGGCTGTTGCTTGTGGCTGTCTTTGTATTCATGCGTGACGTAATGGTTTCCGAAGGCATTGACATGCCGGCGATAAGAGTGACGACAGTGGTATCAATGAGTTTTGATCCGAAAAAAAAATCAAAATCAAAAAAACTCAATTTGAGCGCGGGCGAGGCGCTGTTATTTTGAGATTATGAAGGTTGATGCGATTGGATTGGGTCACGCTTCCGTGCTGGGGTGGATGGATGGATTCAGGGGGCGTGAATATTTGCCTATTGTCCGTCCCTGTTGGTGGAGGTTGTTTGAATACCGGTAGAATATAGTAAGCAGGACGCTGTTACTACTCCCTACTACTACTTCTAGTAGAAGATCCCCACGTGGCCCGTTGGAAAGTTTATTTGTTGGATGTGGCGCCGCAGCGTAGTACTCAAAAGAGTTAGAGATTGTAGTCGGCTTTGTTGTAACTGTTGTAATAGTAACAGTCTTAGATGTCAATGACGTATTAAAGCGGTTACCCGTTGTTAGAACCAAGGGTGAATCCGATAAGCCTTAAGCGTCATAACTGTACATATCCTAGGTTGTTCCCCTCCACGGTGTTTGTAAGAATAGCCCTTTTGTGCATAATCGCATAGCAGCCCCCCGCCCGGCCTAAGGATATACCGCCGATCGAGAACACTACGCAGGCGTTTCATGGAGCCCTCAGCAAGCAAGCAGTTCCTGGACCCTGTGTGCTCCTGTAGCCTCGTGTTGGTGATAGAAATGGTGGATCGAACATGTGGATCCGAGACCAATCCTATCCCATAAACAGTAAGAGACTACTTGTGAAGCTTAATAACACGAGACCCCTTGTCGGATAGATTCGATCGTAATACGTGCATAACATCCGCCAAAACCACGGGTTCAAAGCTATCGCCTGCCTCGAACAACCCAAGTCTTATCCGGGGAAGGTGCCTTCAAGGTACTGTACTCACTCCATTCATCAGCTGTGGTAAAGCCTCATTATCTCAAGCAAAAAACTAAGAAATGCTCAATAGAAGTTCGTAAATATCATACACAATCAGTAGAAAGAAAGAAAGTTCGTAGTAATGTCTAGTGAGACACAAACCCTAGTATCCCCGAACTCAACCTATCATCATTTCCACCATGTAGCCCCCCCATCCATCCATCCATCAACAAAAACCGGCCCATCTGACCACCAACTTCGAAGGGCAACCCTAAAGTAAGTGGTCGATCGATGAAAATTAAGTTCTCCAGAGTTCGTGATCCAGTCCAGCCTGAGCCCCCGTAGAAATCATTACCAGGCCAACATGGTAACCCCAAACCCCCAAACCCACCGATCAACCATCCTCCCCATCGTGAACAACCATCACTATCGTCACCGCCATCATTAAAGAGTCTCCAAATATCGTGCCTCGCACACTTAACATACTAGTCGTCAATAATAATAGTTCAGGAGTGTAGTTATCACTCCTCGAACGTCTTTCTGCCCCCGCACCCTCCTCCACTTTGCCACAGATCTCTCCCCAAGCCCAAGCCATGGCGATCGAAAGTGCGGTCCACAGGTAAGTTTAGTGAGTAGAAAAGTGGGACGAGAAGTTCTGGTCCGTAGGAGGCCTTCTGGAGAGAATTTAAGTCACCAGTAGAGGAAGGCTATGCTGTGAGCGTGGTAGGTGGGTAATGGAAAGGAAGGCACTGCGGTCAAAATCAGTAGTCAAAATAGCTGGGTACCATGACGAGCTTCAGAGAAGGCGTGAGGGAAAAAAAGTGCAAAGCAAAGGGAAGCGGGGAATCTCGCATCCCCCCTCTCTCCCTTCCCTTCCCTCCTTCCTTCCCTCAGAACCCTTCCTTGCTCCTTTCCATCTTCGCAGTGAACACAACCTTCATCGGAAGGATAGAAAGATCCATCCAGAGGTAGAATGTCATGCCAAAGAACCGCACTTTCATCTCAAGCCTTGACAAAAACTTGAAGGAAAAAATCGAAGATCGTCGACAAAAAAAGGAGTAGGATCGATCTCAGCTCATTCAAAAACTCCACTTCATCACCACAAGCATTTAATAAAATCCAGCAGCGATGAACCCCCATCGCCTGCCAGCTCAGTAATTTATGATTCCAAGGAACGTTTGTCCAGGAACCCTTGACACACGCACACACAGACACACACATACCATACATACAATCAAGGAAGTAAACAAGAAGACTAGATTACAATACATGGCATGGCATGGCATGGCATGACAGGAACGTCCATACATTCAGCATGCTCCCCGCCGTTTACCAACTCTACGATACGAAGGACCAGAATTTAACTGAGCTGACATGCTAGCTAAACCATCACAACAAGCAGACAGACAAGAACGAACATAAACCAGACCAGACCAGACCAGACCACCTGATAAAAGGCCGTACGGTACAGTACATTACACGACAGAAACCGATTTGCACCACGAATCCACGACAGCACGACATCGCGCTGAGCAGCAGGAGAAGGAGGAGGGGCAGCAGCAGCAGCAGCAGCAGCAGGGCGACCAAGTGAGCAAACCAGACCAAAGCAAAAAGACCTCATACCTCCTTCATGCCCTCCTTCCT
>Ga0307513_10012296_pt1 | contig 10579 bp, 9 predicted proteins | sample 15_EM_MG_FD_202174 | JGI IMG/M metagenome (GOLD analysis project Ga0307513, IMG submission 202174) | Populus trichocarpa ectomycorrhiza microbial communities from riparian zone in the Pacific Northwest, United States - 15_EM | ecosystem: Host-associated > Plants > Roots > Unclassified | place...
TTTCTCAAAGTATTGGTAGTTGAAAAAGTGATATGAAACTACATACAAACTACATACAAATTGTACCAATTTTACTATATGATAGCTACAAATCCACTTAACCTATGGACTCAATCTTTTGGAATCTTCTTTATGATAGTTATTTAAGTAAGTATAATGTGTTTGAAGCGAAACAAATATACCCTTTATTGCTTTCACCCATATAGTAGAAGGATAAAAGTTATAGTGTAAATAAGCTTCTTCACAACTTTAAAATTACAAAAGGTAAATCTCTAAAGCAAATAACACTTGATTCATAGGTTTACCAGTATTAGGGTACAACTGAAAATAATTTGTATACTTATTAGCTAAGTATATCTTATCTTATTAAGATTCATAAAGCATATTGCGCTTATTGAGCAAAATGTACTAAACTTATAGTCGGATAACCAGCTGTCACTTCAGCAAGCTTTAGACCACGTAACTTGACCTTCCAGACTGTATTACATTTTCTGCTAACCGATTGCTAGTTAAAATGATAGGCAATTGATTTGTGAAGATACTATTAGGATTTAGTAAAGATTGTTGCAGGCTCAATCATAATCAAAGTACTGAACATGGAAAACTTTCTTATTACACTTTAAACTTGGCATTCATACTTAAATAACTATGATAAAGTAGATTCCAAAAGATTGAGTCCATAGGTTAAGTGGATTTGTAGCTACCGTAAAATCTCGAATAATTGAACAATGTGCTATGAAGTCAAAATAAGGTGTGAAACCGGAAAGGACGGAAATTAGTGTATGAGTAACGATTTTTAAACAAAAAAAAGAAAAAGTATGAGAAGTAATCAACGGATATTTCCATTGACTCCAACGTCGACTCATCATCACACGAGTGATGATTTTTAGTAAACTCTTGTAAATAGATATAAATAAATAAATAAAAACATAAGAATGCGATTGAGAATATAGAATACATTTGAAAGTGAAAATGTCAACAAAGGCCTCCAACAAAAAAGCAGCAGGACGTATCAAAGTCCAAATCGATCTCCCAGCCCTTCCTCCAACAAAGTTCTATGCCGGAATAAAGAAAAAAAGAGGCCCAAAGCGAAAAGCTTTAAGCGAAACCCTCCAGAAGGTCTCCCACCTGAAGCCGGTTCAAAATCCCTATCGATCGTATACAGTTAGTTATAAACTACGCGTTCTTTCATACTGGTATACCGCATCTATACCATGCGGCCCAACAAAAAAGCGCGAACCCAGCCGAGATGAAGTAGCCAACTACTTCAAGATACCTGTTGGCAATCTCGCTCGATGGAAAAAGGAAGAAAAAGAGGGAAAATATGGAGCTCAAACGAGACAGCAGCGGAGAGCGGGGGGAGGAGGGTGACAGCGGCAATGGGAGAAGATGGAGCGAGAATTATTTCTCCAGTTTCGGGAGCGACGGGCTGTCGGGCGGCCAGTCAGACGTGGGTGGTTCCGGAAAGCAAGCAAAGACCTATTTGCTAAGCTCTATCCAGAGCGAGATCCAAAGGAGTTCCGCTGCTCTCATGGATGGTTTCGTAACTTTTTGACCTGGCATCAAATTAGTTTAAGATCTGTAACCAATATCGCGAGTAAACTTCCTCGAGACTTTGGGGATTCCATACTTACCTGGATGCGGTACAATCGGCGGAATTCCCAGCTGCGAGAGGGGGATCAGCAAAGACTAAGCAACTATGAGAGGGCAGTAGGAAGGTATCGTCTGCAAAACATATGTAATATGGATCAGACACCCCTCCCTTTCGAGTATTTGGAGGGGCAGACTTACAATACTATTGGGGATAAAACTATTTGGCTTCAGTCAACACGATCTGGCTGGGACAAGAGGCAAGGAACGATTCAACTTACCATTTTCGCGGATAGTATTCCTCGAGTCGCTCCGCTTATTTTTTTTAGAGGGAAAGGAATTGGGCCATCAATCCTAATAGAGCAGAAGCTCTACGACCCACGAGTGGTGGTAAAGTTTAATCCCACCGCTTATGCCAATTCAACCAATATGGTTGAATGGCTTGAGACCCAACTAATTCCTGTGCTGGATTGTCAGCCAACACTTCTCGCTCTTGATCTCTTTGCTGGGCACAAGACAGAAGAAGTTCTCGATACCTTCAAAGCCCACGATATCACAGTGAGTGTGATACCGGGTGGCTGCACTGGGATAGTGCAGCCACTCGATGTATCGATAAATCGGCCCTTTAAAGACATATTGAAGGTTAGCATAAATTAAAACAAAAAAAAAAAAACTCTTAAATCAATTCTAACATTACAGTACATAGGAGACATTAGAAATAAAGCTCACCGACATCGAAGATGAGGAGGAGAAGATTCTTGCTGCGGGGGGCTTACTTCAGGGAAGTATGGTCAGTCGGCGAAGGGTCGCAACAACTTGGGCAGTTGGGGAGGCGTGGGAGCGATTTTCGGTGGAGCGAGTGGAGGTAGTCCGAAAGGCCTTTCGGGTGGTAGGTCTCTCGCTTCCTCTGGATGGAAGTGAGGACATGGAGATATCTGTAAAAGGGTTAGCCACAGAATTTCTAAAAGCAGGACTGGGGAACTGGGGGATGGTGGATGAGGTTGAGACGGATGATCGAGAGCTTGAGGAGGAGGATGAAGATGAGCTGAATTTTTCGTATGATTAGATTAGTACCAAGACTTTCTAAAACTGATATTGCGCAATTCTGTTAGCGATGCATGGCATGACTCACCTTAATTCCACTTCCTGGCACATTGTTCAATTATTCGAGATTTTACGGTATCATATAGTAAAATTGGTACAATTTGTATGTAGTTTGTATGTAGTTTCATATCACTTTTTCAACTACCAATACTTTGAGAAATGCTTGTAAAGTAAATCAAAACCAAGTCACTCTGAATATATAAGTCTTATACTATCCTTCTAGCTATTTTAGAATGCATTTCTTGGGGGGTTTTTGAATTTTATATTCTTAGGAAAGAGTGCAAGTTCTCTCTGGCATAAGTGATCTTAAAGCCACTATAGCAGAGCAACAATTCATTTACATGAAATTAAAAATACATATTCTGATTCTCCATATATTAAAGTACCTGTAGCTAGAGTTTTATGGTGGTATCTCTATTATTAACAGAGATAATCCAATTGATGTTACATTTTTCACTGGTTGCCATGGGTGAGCGGGATCCCAGTAGTGAGCGGGATCACCGTAATTTACGTTATCCCATTTCCAAACGCACCAGCTCCCACTCTCTAGCTTTCCTATGGGCAATAACCCAATGGCAGTATCCCACATCTCATCGTTTAGGGAGTCTAAAGCAAAGAATGCAGTGGCGCCACACGAAGCGCAAAACCGGCGTGTGCACTTATCACTAGATTTGTAAGCCACCAAACTCGGTATACTGGTTGGATGAATGCTGAGCTGCTTTGTTGGAATAAAGCACCAACCGAAGAGTGGAGCTCCGGAAACCGTTCTGCAGGAAGTGCAGAAACAAAAGGAGGTAGCGAACTTCCGACCACTAACGGAGGGAGGTAGATGTCAGCTGTGCAATTTGTGTTAGACAGTGCCACTTACGGTTTTATCCAGCGCTGTAGGATGGGATCACTCTCGTAGTCCTCTGGAGGCCTTGCGATAGAGAAGCGAAGTGCCCTACAACAGCAGTAGCCGTCTAGAACATCCGAGCCCCCTTGGTGACTCCCGCTCGCTACCGGCGACTCTACCGCAGTCAGCGACCCACTGACGAGGTCATTTCCCAAGTCTCCGGCATAATGCGGTAAGCCATCCTCAATGATATCTGCAAGCCCGCCAATTTCCTTTTTGACCTCACTTAGATATGTGTGTGCTCGGGGATGTATATAATCGCTTAGTTGTCTTCCTGGAAGCACTTCAATTGTCGGCGCCAATATGCAAGGCAACTGACCGCTTCCTTTCGTGAAAAAGAGTGTAGTGCCGCAGGTCTTACAGAAGAACGCTGTCTTATCACCAGATTTGAAGGATTGTAGATTTGGTGAGTCAGGTAGAAACTGAAAGTTGCAGTCTGGGCTCATGGGAAGGTAGAGATTGATAGGGAACCCAGTTTGTCGTCTGATAAAGGCTTCATGAGTGTATAGTGCTGCCAACGGACGGGAAAAAGTGAAGTTATATGTGACTGCCTGGCAGTGGCATCTTCCGGTAACGATTTCTTGCTTGTTGGTGCCTTCGGGCATTGGATTGCTCGTGAACTCTTAAATTATGAAACCAAAATGCCACGGGCGGATAAGATATCATATTTACGAAGGTACAGCGCCTAAGTTTTGAATATTTTACTAGCAGGGGATGTTCGACTAACAGGGATGAGGAGGTGAATTGGGTAACCACTATACCCAATTCGCTGTCCTTATACCCGATTTGCTGCCTTAGCCCCTGCTAGCGTAACACCCCTGCTAGTAAAATATTCAAAACTTAGGTGCTGTATGGTGCCGGGCACTTGAAATCAACCGAAAACTAACACAAGAATAATTCTCGAAAATTTTCAACCACCACCACATCTTTGAGAAGATGTGGCTTCATAGAAGTGTTCAGAAGACACTCCTCTTTAATTCTATGTTTTCCAATTTTCAATCAAAGCAATATTAGTGGAGATAGTAAAATTCCGAATTACCCATGTATGGTCATTTTCGAAGTTACTTTTGCCAAGCCCCACTATTTATGTGTATTATGTAAGCAAAATGAATTACCCATGAGGGCTGATTTCAAATGCCCGGCACCATACCTTCGTATAAGGAGAGCTAGATAAACCGGGCTTGTTCCCTGCTCTGAGCTCGTATTCGGGATACCGATTTGTCAGCTTTAACACGAGCATGTGTGAGACCATACCCCATCTTGGCAATTACCCCACAAAATATGTCTCCTAAACGGGCCACCCAGCGACACTGATATTGGCACGATCGCGGCTCAACATCTGTGACCCTCTAGGAGCAGTTTTGTCGCTTTCACCATGTGCTTCAGCCTAAGACCTACTGAGTTCCCTTCATAATCTCATGCACACCAGAGCGGCTGAGGTAATTGAACACTAGCTAATACAGCAATTCCCTAGGCAGCCAAGGCCTCCTGATCCGCCCCCAGCGCTGTAGGGTTGGTAATACTAACGGCGGTTCGTTGCGGCTACCTATTCACCTAGAGAAACAGAAATGTTCCTTGGAGTGTAATTAGCGTTATCGCTGCGCTGGGCAGCAAAGCAGGCCAAATATTCCCTTCCTCCTGATAGAGATGAAAGAATCGCTTAGGTATGCGGACGGTTGGAGATGTCGAGGTGTGCGTTGCCTATTGGAATCGCTAGCTAACAGCTACTGGAATAGAGAAAACTTCTCCATATGCAACCCTCTTCGTCCATTTATGGCCTAGTGTGCCCGCACGGGTGGGCAATTCTGGGCCCCCCCATATGTGCGCTCCCCGATATGCGTGCTCCCCCGATGCTTCTAATACTATAATGCTCTACTACCGGGATTATCGTGCCATCACCCCCTAAAACACATTACCTCTCCAGCTATGTCTCGGGTGATGTATTGTGTATTTTCGGTGAAGAGAGACAAAGCTCATTGTTGACTGGTAGAAGTCAGGCATCCCCGGCGGATGCGCCCATGACATGGACTGGCACCCACATAAACTCAAGATCTGCATATTTTGGGTCGGGATTTGTACTCGAGTATTGGGCTGTCCCTACCAGGAGGGGAGGGGGTGAGGCGTTGGCGTCCAAATTTGGTGGTGGCGTGTCCGGCTTTGGGAGGTCGCTAATGTGAACATATCGCCGGCCCCCCCACCATTCAATAGTTATTGTATTGCGGCCCCTTGTGGTCGCTGGCTCACATTTCCTAGGCGCGGTCCCTAGTAGATTAGATATTGTTAGCTTTCAATTTTGACGGGAGGGCACCTGCTGCTCACTCCCCCCCCCGCAACCCCTGAAAAGGCCAACATCTCTGTAGCTTGTGTCGGTGTTGGTGTATTCCTCCCCATTATTCCCTCAACTTACTCGTGGGTAACAAGTATATTATATCCACAAAGACTCCGCTAGAGTGGGTTGGCCTAATATTGGACCCACCCACCCTACAGTGGTAGCTAGAATATATAGCAATAGCGACGTATCAGGAGAGCTCGGATATTGATGGGGATAAAGGCACGAATGGATTGCTGATCTAGTTGCTTGGAGGGGCCGTGGATCGCAGATTTGTATACTATTTACGCTGGTAATATAAGGGAATGATCATCTACAATAAATACCTCAAAGCTTTCTTGCTATGATGTTTTTGTTATGATATATTTCGTGGCGGTCATGCAGTCTCACTCGGTGCGATAAGTTTGGGGTTGCTGGTAAAGCATGACACTAGAAGCACACAGACCCAGCAACCCAGGCCATGCTTACAAAGCAATTCTTCAGACAAAGGTTATAAGCTCTCCCGAGTATGATACCCCAAGTAAAAGAAACCTCTCATTAACTTACAAATACTAATAGTTATACAGCTCCCCTAATTTTGCTCCCCCTTCCCAAACCTACCTCATTTATCTACAAACGTTCAACTTCGCAACACTCGGATCATGATCCGACACTTCTCCCTCTAGAGTATTCCAGGTATTGACATGCACATGCTCATACTCTGGACCCTTCCGCGCAATCTTATGGCTGACCAACATGTGGTCTAATTGCTGACTGTTCATGTCAAAAAGATAAGTGTATCTCTCCGCGGCTGGAATCGAAGTGACTATGTCGAGGTCGTAGGCTATTCCGTCGAAGGCGCGCATTGGGGACACATATGTGAATTCGTTGAAGTCACCGGCAACGATTATCTTTGCCGCGCGGTCCTCGGCGAGGATTTTGGAGACGAATGACTATACAATGGATCAGCAAGCAATATGAGGCATACAAGTAAAAGAAGGTAGAAATACAGCGACAGGTTCGGCTTGAGCCTGCCTAACTGCGACACCGCCGTTGACCTGCGGTCTGGCGTCGCCTTGGATGCTGCTGCTGCCGCCCTTGCTTGTAAAGTGCACGTTGATAACGAAAACCTTGTCGCCGTCTTTAGTATCGAACACAGCAGCAAGCGGCTTTCTGCTGTTTGTCCAGGAAACGTTCGCAGGATCTATTCTTCCAGGGTTGAACTTCAATTCCGGTCCTGGGAGGACTTCCGTGGGGTCAGTGCTTGAGCCTGGGTTCGGATCACGCAGGGTGAAGAATTCCGGATTGAAGAAGTATGCTACTCGGATGTTTCCTCCGGGCTGACCACCGTCCATCCCATCTACGGGGTCGATAACGGCGAATTTGTAGCTTACCCCCGAGCGCTCCCTTACAGCTTCAGATAGCGCGGGGAGCGTTTTCTCCGAGCTTACGTTTCCGGAGTTATTTGACCCGTCATCATCCTGGACTTCCTGCAAGAAGACAAAGTCTGGTGTGCCCATATATGTCACAATGTGGTCTGCGATTTCAGGCAGGTGTGCCGAGCTAAGAGCGAGGTTCTCAACATTGTAACTACCAAATGTTAAGCCCGAGCAGGCAGAGCTAGACTTTAGCGATGTTGGCGGCGGGAGAGACGGCTCCGCGTTAGACTCGACTTTGAGTGCGGTCAATGGGAGTACAGTATAGAACCCGAACGCATAGGTGACGACACCAGTGATTTCTCCCAGCTTATCGCCGAGCTTTGTCGCTTCGTTTTTGGTGCCATCGAGCGGTGGACCGATTCGGATAGCTTCAGGATTGGCGTCGGTGCCCGGGGATCCTGTTTCTCATTAGCCATAACTCTAAGGTCGCATGGGGTCGTCCATCTAGCTCATACCGGGAACAATAGTCAAACCCCCTCGAGAATTTTTCCCAGTAACCCTCCACTCCCCATGCACCCAGACATCCCCAGAGCTACTCGGTTTAGAAAGCGCAACGGGTCCAGGAATCTTAACCAATTCGCCACTCAGACTTTCCCAAAAGTCCAATCCGTACTTATCCTGCTCACCAGTAGCATTGACCACCGAGTACAGGCTCTGGTTATTCGGTACAGCGAATACTCCACCAGCCTTCTCATCTATCTCTGAGTAGCGATTCGCCGGTGGCGATCTCTCCTTTCCGAGCACTACTGGCTCAACTTTGTTCCCCCTGGATACCTTACGCAGGTTCTTCGGTGCACTGATCTCCGTCAAGAATAAGTACGCACTGCTGCTCCTGTACTCGAGGATACGCCCATCAATGGTGATTATGTCACCGACGGTGATGTTGCCCCGGATGGTAGTGGAGGAGGAGGTGAAGACATAAATGGAACCCGATGTCTGGATAAGTCTGGCGGGAGTCGTATCTCTGAGAAAGAAGCTCGAGGGGCCAATAGCGGTTACAAGGCCAGTAACATCCACCACGTCCTTGTTCTCATAAGGAGACCGGTGCGCTGGGCCATTGATTTCAGAGATCGTCAGGGAAGCGCTGAGAGAGAAAAGCCCCAAAAAGCCTAGAGAAAATAGAGACAGGTTCATCGCTGCCTAGCGAAAGCACAATGACTCACAAGCAATTAAACGGGGAAAATGGCCAGTACCTTCTTTCCTTATACTTGCGCAGAGTACCCGTCCAACAATTAATTACCCCCTAAACACCTACTCAATCAGTAGTTCACTACACACTACCCTACTACACATAAGGCCTACCAAGTCCCCAATTTGGAAACCCCCCCCGCTCCCCGCAACACAACGCAACACAACAACCTCTAGCACACGGGTGTACGCGCACAGTATGCGCGGTATCCACCCCGTACTTTACTCTACCATCTCCGAATCAGACCCAAGTCATATAAGTGCTTTATATCTCGTGCCTTCGCAACCCAGGGTTCACCCTGGGCATCTAAATACCTGATTGGTCGGCGCAACCTACCCGTCTTGCTTCTAATTTGGTGTTTTGACGTCCCGACGGGAAGATCTTGCAAAAACCTATCGATTCATCTCGTGGGGGAGCATACTTTACTCGAGTGTGGATGCTAAACGTTCGGAACAGGAAAGTGGAATACCTAGCGACCATATGCGGAAGGAGGAGACCACATGGTTGCTTTGCTCCCTTATGACCTTGAGGGGTTTCCTTTTCGTTAAGGGAATGTACGCAGGGATGAAGCTAAGGCGGGCTCTGATGCATGTCCCCATGGTTATAGAATACCAGTACCGGTACCGTGTACTGTTGGCGAATGAGAATACTCGAGTGCTGTACCGTACAGAGCGCAGTTGTACCAATAGTTACCCCACCCATATGCGGTTAGCAGGGTTCTAAGTGAAAGCTCATAGGGTTAGGGTCCCTTAGGCAGATAAGATGTTACTCCAAAGTTCCGCAAAGTGATCATCCATCGCAACTGTACAGTAGCCACATGTATCAAACAATCATTGCTATAATTATTCCTACCCTCCTCCCACCTCTCATCCTTCCTACCGGTATACCCCCAAACTGGGTAACTAACGATGTCCCCCCACAGCCCACCTCCCCCACCTCCTCTACCTTAATATATAGGACCAATGCTTCAGACGGCGTGCACTGTCCCAACATAAGCTCAATTAAGCGTAGCTTGCCTCTCAACACCCAAGAGCCACCATCAGCGAACTGAATCTGCACCTTCTGTCCACCCTAACAAGCCTCAGTGCTACACCACTTACTCCCAGACCCCCAGGCATTCTCAACGGCTAAGGGACAGCACCCACCACCTCGGATCCTAGGCACTACCCTATCTAGATACGCAGATCATCACAGTGGCTTTGTGCTAGACACTAGAAACCAGACAGTTTACGTAGCTTAACTACCGGTAAGAGCCACGGGGAACAAAAGATCGACATCCCAGTCACGAATATCTTATATTATATGAGAATTCGTATTGTCCACGCCGAAAAACAAACACCGCCGAGGGAGGCTATGGTGCACCAATCTTCCCCAGAACACATCGAGCATCAACAAGTGTTTAGCTCGCATACCCCACACCAACAGTTAGAACACAAGCGCTTTTCTTGTCGAGAAGGGAGCCTATCATGCTATAATTAGCTCACAGCCACCCTAGGCTATGGTTCAGCTGTTCCAAAAAGTGAAAGTGAAAGGAGGGGGAAAGAGGATAGGAGAAGAACATCACGAAACCTGGCGGGCCACTTCGCCCCACAGCACAAGTGCCGCTGTATTGAAGCATGGAATATATCACAGGGGAACTCAAAGGTTTCTGTAGCGTCACTCCACATCACTCGAAGCTTTGCACAGTCCCCAGCCCCGTAGAAAGCCGCAGAGGTCTACATGTAGAGCTGCTACAAGTTCGTACTGCTAACCATCCGCGATACGTGCCTTAAAGCATTAATGAAATACAGTAGATACTACGTCTGAGAAAAGTATTTCCATGCGAAGGAGACCACCAGAATCAACGAGAGCGCACACTGCAGCCCACCAAATGACAATTACTAGACGGCAGCACCGGATACACCGCACTCTTTCTGAACAAATAACGCCCAAGCCCTGCCCCTCCATCAAATTCCAAAATGCACAAAGGGCGCCCACCGAACTGGATCCCCCTTAAAATCATTACCAGCGGACTTCGTGCTCTCCCTCAGCCCCAAAATCGCAAAGTGCAACAC
>Ga0307513_10012297_pt1 | contig 10578 bp, 8 predicted proteins | sample 15_EM_MG_FD_202174 | JGI IMG/M metagenome (GOLD analysis project Ga0307513, IMG submission 202174) | Populus trichocarpa ectomycorrhiza microbial communities from riparian zone in the Pacific Northwest, United States - 15_EM | ecosystem: Host-associated > Plants > Roots > Unclassified | place...
GGGCGGAGATTATAGAACGTACTGGAACTATCTCAGTCAGAATAGATCTTATTGGAGTTTTTGTTTTGTGGCGTCTAGGCGCAGCCGAGATTGCTCTTGTGCGAGTTGGTCAAGAACGTTGACAGTTAGAGCGGACATGGAGGATAATATATATCCCCCGATAGCACCAAAAGCGGGGGTTAGAGGCCATGCCTGGTGGATTTCAGTTTAATGAAAACAACAGGGGTCGGGGCCATTACCTGCCATGGACGGTCCCAGTCGAGAGCGATAGGTACGATGCCGAGCCAGCAACCGAACAGAGTTCCAACCGCAGGATAGACAAGGGCGCGTTCCACGGGATTCCGAGTACTTCGTCAAATGTCAAGCACAAAAATAGAAGGGAGAATCGAAGCACGCACGAAAGTTCGGTGAACATTCTAACCCAAGTCCACCTTTTGAGGACAGACACGGAGGTATTACCTAAAGTCGGGACTCCAATCGTGTAGGAAGGGGAATAAACTGTCATTATGGAGATTAGGAGCGCCAGGAGATACGTTTTCAAGATGAGGCTGGAAGTCTCCGTGGGTCAGTATCCATATATCATTAATAAAAATACCAAAAAAAACCTCGTTATGGGAGCCCCAAATAGTATCAGAGTAAGGTGAATAAGGAAAGATGAAGCGAAGGTCGCTCCACAAGAATTTAGAAATGCCTGTCGAAGATGTTCAATGTTCAATAACACCGATATACGGAGTCACGCACACTGAATTTCTGACCGTCATGGAAAGCTCTCTCCATTCTCTTTTCATCAGAGGTGCCTTGAATTCCTAGCCTGAGCCACCAATCCCGTGTCCAAGCCGCCCACCAGGTCTGAAGGATAGTCCCACCTAGACAAATGGAAAACAAAGTCCAGGTCGGGTGCGCAGTCAGGGCCTCAAGAAAAGGATGTTGCGGACGATCCCGAGAGGAGACCTGTATGCGGTCCCACTCTGGTTTCTCTAGATTAATTAGAGATATCGAACGAGGGAGATAAAGGGCAACGAAGACCCAAAGAGTCGCATGAACACAAACGGTGGAGATGTAAGAACTAGGCCACGGCGCGGCGTGGTTTGGACCTATGCCCATAGGCTTTGCGTTCGCTGGTACGTTCGATACATTTGGCGTTGTACTTCGTGCTTTTGTCTTGTTTCTGTCCCGCTTCGTCATGGCAGGAGTGCTCGAGTTCCCGACACTCAATGCCGAACATTTCATATTTACGTAATCACTGTTCCTATAGGTTGTCCTTTTGATTGCCTTTTGAAGAATATTCAAAGAATACTTAGTTAGCGCCTGTGCTCGCCACTTCTCAGAGATCCTTCGCGGGTTCAAAGGAGGACGGTAGTCACAACAATCCCAAATTAGTTTGCTCCAAGCAAGCTCCAAGGTCACTCGTGATATCGAGATTCGACTGATATCGAATTATTTTTGAAAATCGGCCCTCTTCGATTGCCCTCCGAGTCAAGTGAAATTGGATTAATCAAGGTAGACCCTATTAGTATTGTCTAGTCAAACAGAGAGTTTATTTCTTGACCGCCCACAATGAATCATTTCTGCGAGGGACCAGTCGTATTGCGAAGCTCCAAAAATAAAAACAGGGGAACTTGAATTACAGCCTAACCGAATGCAGGATAGCCAAGAAGCATCTGGACTCGGCACCGACTGGATATTTGAAGAGTCGAGACAGTAGTGAAGGTGAGAGTGTATTCTTGATGCGCCGACTCGCCCAAGGATACCCTCGATGTTTTCAAAAGAGCATTTCCCCCAATGACGTATCTAGTTCTTCCCTTGGTCAAGATAAAGACACGGTGTCTCTGGCCCCTCCAAACCGACGAGACGACAGGAACTCTGCCTATACAAATATTGCATGAAAATGGAGGTTTAGCGCTTAGCAATCCATATCTATCATATAGAGTACTGTACTTCATGATCAGACATCGGTTTATTACTATTAGCGAAAACCCTCTATCGAGATCACCAAAAGATGCAGTTATTCTAAGTCCCCCAACACCGGAGTGCCCGTCTAGATAACGATTGCAGTACACTCGAACCAAGGCGCCAAGCATGTACCCCACTGACGCCATCGCACAAAACTAATTCGAGCCAGATTTGAATCTCGGGGTGCAACTGGCATCGTGCGGTGGGTGGGCTTAAAATAGTAACGAGGGTGGTGAACACTTCTTCTCTCCCTCGAAAGGCGGTGGGGTTATAAAGTATGTTCCCGCACCCAAAAACACCCAGGTACACTTCTTGTCATGTAGATCTAACCCGGAATCCGGAATTGAGAGATGATTGAACTTCCCAGTTTCCAAGCACCTGATAGGATGATAGGCGATCTCAGAGAAATCTATTTTAATGGCACACGAGCGGGAATTCCCGTCAGGATGGATGCCTATAGATATGCACCTAGTTCGCATTCCCAAAGGCCGAATTTCAGTCATCAGCTGATAAACGCCAGCGTACCGCAAAGAAAATCAGGCGAGAATTAAAACACGGTCAGTTGATATCTGGAACAGATACATGTACGCCCCGCCTGGATGACAATGCGGGATAGTCCAAAAACGAGGGCACAGATGGATTATTGGAAAACAGGGGTATCCTATTATCTATTCCTATTATCTATATTTGGTCCCACAAGTTGGGTAAGTGGAGTTCAGGCCCCTGAGCGCCCCATTCATTCCCTCCTCAATAGACCAGCAAAACGGCGGCCATCATGATCATTGACCAGGGGTATCAACTTGAACTCGGGATAGTCAGACAGCGCGCCAAAATCACTGTAGATAGTAGACAATGCTGAACAACTAGACAAAGGGGGGTGGCAAATAGAGTTTTGACATTCCTGTTCGGACCGTTTCCCGAACCTTTCATTTCCGCCCATCACTTGTATTGTATTGAATTGAACGTGATCACCTAGAATTATATGAATAGCAGGTTAAAAAGATGACTTGGTATGAAGTGACAAACCCTAGTTCCACATTTCCAAAACCTCGCACTAACCATGTGGAGCACACGTTCGTTAATACTTGTCAAGATCGAGCTCATGTCGCTCCCATGCTCCTGACTTAAATCCACAACCGTTGTCCTCGGGATCATACGCTAGCTCAATCCGTCTATACCTAATCAAGTGCGGGCCAGACATCCCCGCAAAGAACCTTCAAAAGTGTAGAAATATATCACTGTATGTAGTTATTCATCATGCTCCCGAAAAAAAAAAACAGGTACTACGGTATCTCCGCAATTTTTGTTTTAGAGGGCGCTTCTTGACGCATCAAGAGAAACTCCGAGATGTCGGAGGTAATACAAATGCAGGGTTAGTTTGCGGTTCGTCGGTGGAGAACGACACGCCATCCGTGGTCGGACCGTTCTGTTAGGCTTTGACACTTCGTTGACCCTGTATTAGAGGGACCCATTGTGGCACTTATCAGAAGCTAAGGATTGAATACACATCGACTGCGCCAAGCGCCCAATAATCACAATGTATTTATTTGTTGCGGGACAGACGCCTCTTAATTTTGACAAGATTAGGTTTGAAACTCGCCGATGAATTAGCCGGTAATTGGACCCAAAAATGGTCCAATGAAGGATGAGAACGTGAAAGTAAAGATAGACCCGAGTATTTGGCTGATAAGGCTAGAGAACAGTTCACCTTGTTATTGTGGGTCTTTTATTTTTATGGGACCCCAATAAAGTTGTGAGACTTCAATAAAGAGGGAGTAGTTAATAGGCGGAGGAGTGCAATTGAAGCCTGAGAGATTTTGTTGCGGTTTATTTGGTTTGGATAGGCGCCTCGGTTTCACGTGACCCAGCCACTCGGCAATTTCCGGTGGTGCTAGTCAGTTTTACAGCCACACGATCAATTGGTAGGCACCGCCATCGCCATCGACATCCTCAAGACAAGGTAAGGAAATTATTGCTCTCCGGTCATTCTAGGGTGTATTAACGAGTCCTGTGTAGACCTATCCTCAAGTCGGTCAATGTGAGTGAAAGCCCTGCTTTTGTGGACTATTTCAGTGGCGGGTTTGGACGATTTGGGCACAAATGCACGGTGTTGAGGAGAGCTCGATCTTTTCTGAGCGAGGTTGATACTAGGCGGTGGGAATGAAAGATGGAGAATGCCAAACCCCTCGGAATTCTGCTCCGTCAAGGTGAACTATGGTCGCTAATAACATTTCCTTCCCTTTTAGTTCCAGCAATGGCCCAACGTGTCACTCTCCGCAAACGCCAGCCCTATAACACCACCTCCAACCGCAGACGCGTAGTGAAGACCCCCGGTGGCAAGCTCGTTTATCACCATCTTAAAAAGCCCGCCTCAGCTCCTAAGTGCGGCGATTGCGGTATCGCACTCCCTGGAGTATGTTCTTCGTTATTCTCGCTGAAGTGTACGAGCTGAAATCTCGCTTAGATCCCCGCCCTTCGCCCCCGCCAATACGCCCTCATTTCTAAGCGTCAGAAGACTGTGCGACGGGCATATGGTGGTTCACGATGCGGTGACTGTGTGAAGTCACGGTGAGTCCCCTTCTGATCTCCTATGAGTATTATTTTTAACTCGTTGTGACCAGCATTTTGCGGGCGTTCTTGGTTGAGGAGGCGAAGATTGTGAAGAAGGTGATCAAGTCGCAACAAAAGACCGCATCTGCACGCAAATAGACGCGTCTTGGTTCGGGGCTGGTTCTATGTTTCGCTTTCATGCACGCATGTATTTCATGATAAAACAATGACCAAGAAGGTCATATGCCTGCTGCCATCTGTCGCCGTTTGAATTCGAGTTCACATATCATATGAACTCGCGCCTGGATCTACCTCCAATTCAACTGTTCACCGTTTTAGCACGACATTTATTGCTTTCGGGAACTTTTTTCCTGATATTCAAATATGCTCTCCAAGATGCTTAATTGATCAATCTTTAATTTCCTCCCATTCAACGAAGGTTCGTGTAAATCCCAGTCTGTTTAACTCTGTTGTAGAGGTTCTACTGAAGGGTTTAGAAAGTGCCAAAATTATCTTTGTACTTACAAAGCCTAGCTCCGGTGGGTTCGGAAGTGGTCCAACTCGACCTCGAGTCACCGCAACCTATCCTTTGAGGAGATATATATATGGCGCGTTCACAGTCTCGGTCATTGCTCTGCGCTAAGGTTTGGGAACGGAGTAAAATTAAGCTTAACGCATATCAAACCATGGGAGGACTTGGGTGATAAAGGATGAAATCGTAATTGTCTTCGCCCTGTGCGGATAACCTCCGCAGCAGGCCTTGACTTCTCCAACCACATACCTGGATATACCCAAGCCGATTCGTTAGTCATTCTTGGCATGTTCTATGTGACTCGGGCACAAATGCATCTAAGTACTTCGTTTCGAAGGTTCAAAATGGTCAGTACCCTAGAAACGATCCAATGAAAAAGAACGGTGATTAAGGCTATTTCGCAAGAAATGTTAATCCTAACGATAAAGAAGCATGCATCAAGTAGCCGCCAGTCTGACTGCGTTGGCCTCTACTGTAGCGGTGCTTATAAACTAACACACGGCAAATCTGGGTTAGTCTCCTTAGCTATTTAAAACTCCAAGACTAGATTGAGCCCAATTATACCGTCCACATCGTCGCTTTATTCGGAGCCAAGCTAAATTAGAAGGTTATCAAGGCCAACAGAAGGCTGTAAGTTTCTGGAAAAGGAGATAAGCGCCGGGTGTGACCGATCCTTGGCTCTTACAGTACATGTACTAACGATCTACTTCGTGTGATCTGTCTCCCTTTCTACTCAAGGGATGAAGCTTCGAAAAGCTTGAAGGACACTAAGAAGTCGGGTGGGGCATGTGAAAGTCCATTCTCTTCGAAATCGCTACCGCTCGGCCTTGTTTTGTGCAGGTCGCCCTGGACCCCGCCGTGGAATAATTTTAGTTCTTCCATAACGATTATCAAGGTCCTTCAGCATTTCCGATTCGGAGAAGCTCTGAATTTGCGCCAATAATAAGTTCTGGGTATCACTTCCGGCAATAAAGCTCCTAAGCTGTTTGGGGTAAGAGGCGTCCGATAGCCAACATCGAACGTTCTTGGACCTTTTTTTTTCGGTTTGCCCAGATCCCCAATTTGGATATCGTTTTTCGATCACATTTTTCGCCGTCAATGGACCTGGCCCGGGTAGGCTAACCGTGACGCTAAGCTGGATGCACACCAATCTTTCTGAGTATCCTGGCCACCCAGTTCTGACACTTGGCCAGATTTGGGTGCCCTGTCACTAGCGGCCAGACTCGGAGGTACAATTCCGTCCGAAGCACCCCAGAAGAATTTATTGAAAAAAGGACTGTATCCCACCTTCCCCGAATTTTCCCAATTTGACTTAAATAAGCGAAAATGGGCCCACTTGTAATCTGGGCGCTTGTTGAATTACCACAAAGAGACCATTAATTAGGCGCCGATCGACTGCTGAGAGGTTGGTGACTTACTTCCTTGCCTTCACCCAACTTTCATTGATAAAGTCTACCAATCTCTGACGTTCCTCTTACAGAGTGAGGGCTTACCACTGTGGCTTTCAATTGCGTGGATTACGATCTTCGCTGAGAATTTACATCCAAGTTGAAGCTAAACTCAGTCACTGTCAGACACAAAGATTTTGAAAAGAATCTTGAAAGAATCTAATCATTGACATGTTGTTGCGTTGACTGGAAAAGCATGAACAAACACAAGGCCTCCCTCAACAGATGTCAGACTGACTCTTCAGAGGAAACGCAAAGGAATGACCATCTCAAACCTTCCTACAGAACTGATTTTCGAAGTTGCAGAATATCTCGGAGACCAGGATGCTTCCCAAATTCGCCTCGCCGTAACATGTCGACGCCTCTATGAGGTCTTGATGCCCCAAATCATTCAAGGGCAGCTTATCCACCTTCAAACCCTGATACTTTCAACCCGTATTTCTCTGCATACAGATTCCAATACTCCAAAACTCTTCATTCCCGATTCCGTTTTGGGGGCTCGCTTAGAACCTTTCGGCGGATCCTACCTGCGGATCCGCTACGACGTCAGGGACAATGACAAAGACAACCGCTGCGTGCACAGTTTGATAGCGCGTGCAAGGCGAGTGGACAACGTCTTTTTGCATCTGCAGAAACCGTACAGTCTAAAAAAACTTGCGTCCATCCTCAACGCATGTGCTGGACATCCCAATCTTGGGGTATCAATCACCGGGTACGGGGGACGCCCCGAAGATCGTGGAAGAGGACCATTTACGTTTTCATTCCACGAGCGCCATACACACCCCTACGTAGAAGATATTGGGGTGAAGGCTGTCGGGAATGGACCCCACTGGAATATATTTCCGCCCCTCCTCAAACGTATACCACTCGTTTGGCGCTGCTTTAACTCAAAGCAAGGAAAGAAAGAAGAACCGCCGTCAGCACCGGAGTCGGAGCCCAGCTCATTGACGTATGCTGTAACTGCCCGCCAACCCAAATATCCATTGTCACTCGTTTCCGAACCCCGGCTCACCTCCATTTCCATCGACAGTGATACCCTATTCCTTGCAACAATGTACCCATTTACCCTTAATCTGTTAAACTTGTCGCCTATCACCAAACTTTCTCTATCGCATATTACGTTGAGCGTATTTGACTGGTCCCTCATACTCCCTTCCATTCATATGAAATCATTGACGCACCTCTCCGTCGCTGATCTCCAAATTCCGTTTCCGGATCTGCTTAAATTCTTTCAAAGGCACCCTTCCATTACTACCTTGGACCTAACCAGGAATCTTCCTATTGGAATCGTGAAATTCCCCCCTGAATCGGTCCTCCCTCTGCTCAGCACATTTACTGGGAGCTCGGGATACCTCGTCCCTTTGTTACAACATCAAAATTCAGGATATCTTCCCTTGCTCCATCAGCTTTACTTGAACCGCGATTCTTCGGATATCCCAATAAGCCATATTCGTATTATATATGAACTGATCGCTCAAGGAACCCAAAACAATAACGGTCCTAATCTCATCATTGTCGAACCATGGGCTTCACACCCTTCACAAAGCATAGGAAATTCCAACTAAATACTCAGCGTATGCACACTGATATTTGACCAAAATGAGGATTCATTCATCCAGCTCCCAAACTGAACAAGGACATCGCAACACCCCGGCCGGTCCTTCGCTGACATGGCCGAATTCAATTCGAACGAACAGATAGAGACATATAATGGTCGACCATTCAAGTTCGACACTCAGTCCACAGTAATCGATATCACAACAGAGTTCTTTGGTTGGGAAACCCAATATAATTTGACTACATACAATGGCCTCCGTCAAACTCCCGGACACCTACGAAAACTTCATTAGTTCTTCCACCTTCTCCCATTGTTTGGTATTAGGCCATCCATGTCTAAATGCCAGCAACGTGAGATTAGGAAATACTCTCTTTATGAACTTCGCTATCTCCTCCGCGCATTCAACGCATTCAATTTTCGAGAACCCAACATTGAATAAGCTCAAATTGTGGCTTTCACCCAGCACCATCTCGTTCTCCGTCAAGTCCTCCACAGCACCACAGCAGGCATGAAAAGGGAATGTTAGAGAATGGAGCTTGCGACAGTGCGTCGCAAGCCATAGGAGGCCTCTAAGCGACGTCTTCGGGACGATGGTGATCAAACCTTCGGGTGACATGTATTCATATTTCCAGTAGGATAACTCCTCGAGGTTCGGCCATGCCATTGCCATATCCTTGATCTCCACATCGGTCAAGTCGAATGGGTGGTCTGGTAGTGAGATAAGCCGTAGATGCACGAACTCCAAAAGGGGCTTCAGCATCTTGAAGTCAATTACGGCCCCCGCCATGCACCTGGACCCTATGGAAATATCTGCGAGGTGTTCTGGCGAGCAAGTGTTTACCAGCGTTGATATCAGGCCTGTCAATTCCGTCGCATTGCACGACCGCCCGTAACGCGATGTGATGCTTAGCGCCTCGAGCTTCGACAGGTGGAGGGAGGATATAATGTATAGTAAACTGGATGGGATGAGCAGGGGAGCACACAGGCTAAAATTCCGGATACGCGCTTCCTGGACCGGGTGGGTATGCATGGCTTGAGCCAGATCCGGTATCGCAGCGTATATGTCCACTGTGCTGAGTTTCGGCATACCTAGCACCGTGTTGAGCATGTCCTGTGAAAGGGGAAACCAGTTGCAGACAAACTCTTCCAATTGGAAGTTCTTGAGTAGCTCAACGAGTGCGTCGATAACTTGAGCCTTGTCAGATGCATTCCTAATCCTGCTTGTGCTTTCTACGAGATGGAGAGACCGTAGGTTCGGGGAGCGGAGGCGTACTTCGAGTGCCAGAGAGGATAGGGCGGTGACTTGCCCTGGGTGCATCACAAGCTCGAGGTGGTGCACCCTCGGTGTGAGGAAGAGAGAAGTGAGGGGAAGGTCTTTCGTCCATACAACAATAGTACGCAAGTTTGGGAGTAAGGAAACTGCTGGGGTCCTGGATTCTAACTGTCGTCGAACCCCATCATCAAAAGTAATGGGGTTCATGGGTGACCGCCCTTGCATCTCACCCACTCCAAGGTGCCGGACAAACGATGCACAGATGTCGAACCTCTCCCAGTCATCAGGTCGTATCTCTCTTTTGAAACTCTATAACGTCATTCGCTTTGGTTTTTCTCAGAACACACTTTTGGTCACTCACAAACGTTCGGGGCATAGCAAAGGCTATCTTTCCTTCTTCCACATGCCAAAGGTCTTCCGGCATGGTAAGAAGGAGTGGAATGGGGCTAAACAGGTTCTTCCACAAGACCCGGAGCGCAGGCACATTGAAGGTGCGGCATGTCTTCACGAGGGCCAAAACACTGCGTTTATCGTAATAATCGTATACTAGTCTGCGTCCTTTTCGAGGTACATCACAGAGCACAAACTCGAAAATTGAAATTAAAATTTCTTCAATATGAAGACAGTGATGCATTCAACAGGCCTGAAATTCGGGTGAGAGGGTGAGAGTGAAAAAAGAGGGGAAACATGCGTGCATGGGGGTCAGTGGTTGAAAAGTTCCCACAAGAAGGGTTCCAATTTCATCGTGGTTGAAGCATGGACTTCACGTCCTTCACGAGACATAGAAAACTTGTAGAGAATTGAAAATTCCAGCCGAAAATTCAGCATATGCACGCCAATATTCTGGGACAACGGGGTTCCAACCAATAGCTCTTCAAGTCAGACAGTAATTTAACAGTAATTGCATTAATTGATATCACAATAACTCGAATGGCGGCCTCCAAGTCTAGCGGGGGAATACAATTATTTCTATCCAAATTGTCGAATACCTACGAATATTATTAGTTCTTGTACCTTTTCCTATCGTCCGTAATAAGGCTGTCGAACTCTAAATACCAACTGCATAAGGTTAGGAAACACGAACAGTGCTACAAGAACCCCATATCGAGGATGTTCAAATTTATGGCCTTCAGCCAATGCTATCTCGTCCTCTGTCAAGCACTCTGTATCAGCACTCGAGGAACGAAATGGGAAGGTTAATCGATGTCACAACAGAGGCCCTTGGTTGGAGGTCCTAATACAATTTGACTACAATTGTCTCCGT
>Ga0307513_10012299_pt1 | contig 10577 bp, 8 predicted proteins | sample 15_EM_MG_FD_202174 | JGI IMG/M metagenome (GOLD analysis project Ga0307513, IMG submission 202174) | Populus trichocarpa ectomycorrhiza microbial communities from riparian zone in the Pacific Northwest, United States - 15_EM | ecosystem: Host-associated > Plants > Roots > Unclassified | place...
AAGAGTGCTCAAAACGCCTAACGGAAGGCTCTTGGTGTGGGAAGCCGAGGTCTGCCGCAAGGTACCATCAACTGTCAGAGCTTTCACAGAAAAAAGGTGCGGCAATTATACATGCAAGGCACTGTAAAGTCCGAATTCGCTTTTTACTGAGAATGACCTTCGACTCGGTGTACTGGCGCGTCTTGAAATTTCTTCATGGGAGATGGCCCATCTGGCACGGCGGTAATGTTTTTGGTGAAAATATCTGATGTTTCCTCCTCAAGTTCCAGATAAATCTCAAACTGAATGTCAATGTCCACCTCCAAAAATTCTCGTTCCAGAGCAAGAGCAAGGCCAACTTAGGAGTCGGTGAGGAAATGTTGGGAAGAAAACTTGGGTTGAGAAGACAAAATGCTGGAGAATTTGAAATCTGGGGATAAATGAATCCAATATTGCACGAACCAAAACATCACTCTCCTCTGACAATTTTGGATTGAAAATTTTTATTGGAGTTCTTTATTGCGTTGTCCACAAATAACAATTCCTAAGCATTTGTCGCTTCCCAAGTATGGGATTTCGTCGCATTCGGAGACCACCCACGCCAGACGCATTGGAGATGATTTTTCAACGTCATACGGGGATTGGATTTCCCGTGTCGGTGCTGGGTCTCGGGGTTCGCCAAAAAAAAAAGGATCGTAACAAGTCCTTTAACGTATGTTAGTACATCACAAACCATGAGGCGGATGTTTAAAGACCACCATCTGGGTTCCAAATACAACGAAAGTCAAGAGAGGAACTTACCAAAGCAATTTCAGAATATGTTGTATATAAATGTATATAAGATGACTCACAGATAGCAATGATCAGGTCAAAGGTCATATTGTGCTTATTTATGGTTGTAAACGTTACCGCCATTCTAAAAGAAGATCAGAAAAATTCCCTGGATGCAAAGGAATCGAGGATATTACACGAGAGTTATGACCCCAAGCAAAGCGAATATCATTATTCTTATGGCGTTTAACCCAGAATAATCACGAAGAGCCTGTCGAATAGATCGATGAAATAGCTGGATAGCTATTTGACCTGTCAGGAGATGAGAGTAGAGTTAAGTAGACTTGGAAATAAATAGAACCACTGGCACCTGTACCTTGGACGAAGATTATGGCCATGGCGACAACAGCAACCACGCTGTACGACACTCGTAACCTGTTGTAGGGTGTCATGGTTAGAATGGAAGTTAACGCGGGTACGGAAACCATACCAAGAATGGTTCTCTGGTTGGCAGTAGGTTCCCCGACGCGCTTTTCGGGCATGTTTGCCGTCACTTTGACTCTGAATATAATTGCAAAACAAACCGTGGGTTTAACGTGTGGACGTACCACTAGCTGTCCTACGAACATCGCCAGGAAGATTGTGTATGGACCAAGCAGGAGCTTACACGATTGATCAGCCACATGCACCAGACGCAGAACTTCGGTATTGTGGTCCTTACCAGCCAAGACATGCCTTTGCTAATTTTTATCTCTCCAAGAGAATTTGGGATGATCAACAAAACCTTTGGCTATGAGTTAAAGGTGCAGAAGTAAGCGAGGCGGGTCATTCACATGAAGAACCAGCGCTAAAGTTGTGCAACTCGTTCTAGATAGTTCATGATCAGTAGCCTGTTCAATCGCCCGTTTACGGGACTCACGTAGGCGGAAGCGCAGAAATGAGGACGGCTTGGGTGGAACATAAGGAATGTGTGGGCATAGGATTTGTTTGTTCCCCCGCAAGAAAGAGCAGCGAGCACGAGACGGCATAGAGGACCCAAGAAAAGCAGAAACTATACCAGGTGGGGATCCGTTTGACCTTGCTGGATAATGCCGCAGTTATCAATACAAGCACCAATCCAATCCCCCCTGCGAGGTTCAACGCAATGAAGGCGCGCACACGGGCCTCATGTGAGTGAGAACAATTCCTGTGTGGGTGTGAACCATTTTCGTGTGGATGTGAACCATTCCAATGTGGATTTGAACCTACCCCAACTCTTAATGGGATATCCTAATTTTCCACAGCCACAAACATACTTACCCGTGATGTTGCGGGAAGGATCGATATTCATAGTGGCAAAGCGATGGACAAACAGTCAGAGTTTGAAGAGGGCTACTTATAGTTTTATCATTGTTGTTCATTCATGATGCCTCAGGCGGAACAGAGGCAATACTTCGTTCTGCTGAAGGCTGCATTCATCATAGTAACAGCGGATTAGGGTGATCAAATGGTGACCTAAGTTGAGTTGAACTCGGAGGTGCATCACTAAGTGTTCTAAAATTGTAACTCCGGGAGAATTATCCTACTTATGACATAAGGTGACGATCTCGGCATGGTGTCAACTTTTCATACGTAGATGGAAAATCTATAAATGAAATTCCGGCAGGAGGGCACGAGGCACCAGAACTATAGATATCGAGGTCTGGATGATTTCGTCGACTTCTTTTGAGTTGCATAATAGACATCCAGCTTGAGCCCATCTCTGACGCCCTCAATACAGAAAAGTTATCTTGTGAAGACAAAGAGGAATATAATTGTGACGAGCAAAGAGTCGATGTAGATCTACGACATGGGAGGTCCAATCAAACTGGGGAACAATTACTCAGCATGTCGAGACGTCGTCCTAACGGGCTACCCACCCATTTGTCCTTGGTAGTCGGATATCAATCATTACATAATGGCAAGGGAACTGAACTTGAGCGCTTACAGAGGTGATAAGATGAGATCTTGTAAGTGTTCGGGATACTTCTGCCTTCTGTATCGTTATTCATTCATCAAGCCCAACAACGCCTGCCCCATAAATAACCCAAGAACAGTGAATTATCAAAAAATACAATTCGGTGCGGACATGTCAAAAATGTAAAAAGGATGGTCCTATTTGCGCAGTACGCGCGGTAGGCGGTATCGATAACGGCCCTCGCCCAGTGAAAGATGGTCGTCGTAGTGGCATGGCCACAGGCGACTTCTGCAGTTCCACGGTTGTCACTGTCTAGGTGCTTCGCTCGGCCAATGGTGACGGGTGCCTCCTCCAAAAAAACCATCCTCTTAGTAGATCCTGGAAACGTGGGTTAGATAAGAGGAAGGGTGCTCATGGTTATCTCATACCATCTGCACACCGATGGTAAGGGCCGCGCCGGGAGGTACTGTCAAGAGTACGTATGAGTTTCTTGATGGGTCCAGCTGACAACCCGCTTACAGAATGCGATCAGGATATGGAACTGAACGCCTCTCGTCCGGGTTATGGCAAACACCAAGCCAATGCTATGATTTCGTCAAGTCTCATGTATACGAAGACGAACAAAAGACATTTTACCTTAGAGCCACAAAGCCGAGGATTGTGAAGATGAAAATACGTATCGCCATGCCCAATGATTGGCTAAAAATACCCGCTCTAGCTCGGTTACGGTACAACAGAGATGAAATCATGACTGAGTTGAATATCAGCCGCATTGGTTGCCAAAGTAAGGAACGTGAACACATACATTCGGGGATCAGTATGGCGATGCTTGCAACGATTGTTGAGATGGCAGTAACTTTGGGTCTTGGGAAAATGATGAGGGCTAATAGGACATGTAATATGATAATGATAATCATACATGGTGGGTTGATGAATCGTGCAGTATGTCTGATTATGAGACAAGTTAACCAGCTTGTTGTGCGAAGTTTCGAACTGGGGGGATCGACATTAGATCAAAAAGAAAGGAGGGGAAAAGATGATGGCGTACGACGATGACGCCTACCAAAACTGCAACCCAGATGATCCACGGGAGTGCAACAAGCTAGAAAAAAGGATAAGCCTCGGGTTCTCCTGGCAGTCATGAAAGGTAATTACAAGATTCATGACACCACGAGAAATCTTTGGCGTTGACGATTGAGATAAGGCCAATTTTATATTGAGAAGCAACTACCAGAGAGTTAGAATGCCTAAATTGGTATGTGGAACACGAACATGGAAGATAAGACCCAAGGAAGTGCCCATTACCCTGGATCAGACGGTATTTGTCAGTTAAACCTTCAAAAGGTCGCGACACCTACAAAAACGGCACCGCATATATCAGTCCCGCTTGCGCGATACACAAGGCCTTCGCAGGGCTGATCCATTGCTGACCAGCAAGGAACAGGAAGGAATAGGAAATGGGAAAGACGATCCAAGATACGCCAAAGCTGAACCAAGCAGGGTGCCTCTTGGCACCGTCGCGGAAGATCCATGCAGATAACAGGATCAACGTGAAAATACAAGCGCCAGAGATCTGCAGGGCAAGAAAGGTGTACACCATTGCGGTATTTTTTCCCGCAGGAGCATATCAATTTTCTGTCCACAAAAGTAAAGCAAAGATTGGAGCTCGCCAGACGCCATGAGGAAGAACTGGTCAAGTAAATGGAACTAGAAAACACTCGCTAGGAAAACACGGGAAAAAGGAAAAGATAAATAGTAACCACGAGAGAAAGGAAGAGAAGGGGGCGGGACAGCCTGGCGCAGCATGCATTTGGCTGGGGCTGAGTTTGGTTTCCTGTAGAAAAATAGAAAGAGCAGGCCACGAGACAAACCCCGAGAACAAGGGATAAGCATGGACGTTGACAGATCGATGACAGAACCCCATGGGAGGTAAAACTCTCCAAAAGATAAGCTTAAAGCTTCTCGATATTTCATCCGTGGTCGAGTGAAAAGAGGAAGAAATTGAAATCAACACCGGAATTGGAGGGTGAACATTTATATTTCGAAAGCATTAAACTGGACAATCTTCCCCGTCCTGTGCGAAGCATAAGAGGTTCTCACAGCGCTCCATTTGCATAGATGTATTGATAGAAAGATATTGAACGTGCGCAGCCACGACTGGAGCATTGTGAGAATTTTTTTGAGAGCGTGGCAGACAGAATATGCGATGACGTCTGTTTGAATGTGTCGAAGCTTGACTGTAAACGAAATTCAATAAACTTCATGAATTGGAATACCAAAGCGACGCCGGGGATGAAAAATAAAAATAAAAGGAATCGGCCATCGATTGGGGATCCGTTAAGAGGGCTGTGGCGCATTCGAAGTCTCCTCATCCACAGACGGGGTTTCGATAGTAGGGTGCGATATCAAGGCTGGGGCAACCTCCGCCTTTTCCGTTGCAGTAGTGGCAGTTGCGTCAACGACGGGTTTGGGATCGAGGTGCCGGATGCTACTGGTGCAGGGGCCGGAGTGCTTGCCTCTACGCTGGAAGGCGAGATTTCGATCGTGGATGAGGCCGATTCGTCGATGTCAAGTTGTGGTTCTAGTTTCAACGGAACCGTCTCAGTTGTGGTGGATGGCGGGAGTACCTCCAAAACCTCTGTAACAGGTTCCGGAACGGGTGCCGATTCTTGCAGTAACTCTGCGTCCTCGACAGACTTTTGGATTTCGGGTTCGGCTTGGGAGTGGGCTGCTCGACCGCGGGGGATTCTGCAGGCACAGCTTCAACCAGTTCCAATTCGAAAACCAGATCATCAACCCCGAGTTTCTCCTCCACAGGTGCTGCGTCCTCGACTGGAAGAGGTGGCGCCTCTTGCACTTTCTCCAGGGACAGAGATGACTCGTCTGGTACGGCGGTAATATCCTCAGTGATATCGCTTCTTCAGGATCCAGGGAAATCTCAAGCTGAGTGTCCGCGTCCACATCCACTTCCAAATCTTCTTGTTCCTGATCTGCAGACCGAGCGGTCTTCGCCCCCCCCAGCCTCAAAACCAGGCTCAAAGTCACCGACCTTAGCTTGAGCAGCAAGCTCATTTGCGATAGCTCTGGCCTCGACCTCTGCAAATACCATCGTACCAGTCCTATTCCGTCCGAAACGCGACCGCGAAGATGTACTGGGGCTTTCGCCAATTCCTCCGTTGGTTGAAGTTGACCCTCAGATTGGAATATCTTCTTCGATGAGATGATTCTGCTATTCCCGTCCCTCTGTAATAGCGGACAACCCGTGATGGTCTTGTTGATGAGATTGTTGTCGTGAATTTTCATATTCTTCCCTCTGAAATCATCTCCAGAGAATTGGGGGGATGGAATGACGAAAAATTCGGCAGGTACCAGGTCAAATTTAGCGGTGAGGGCAAGGAAGCGAGCGTATAATGATGACTCGGCCTCTGCTTGTTCGAAGGCGTCGCGGTGGTGGAAATAGGCATGGCCAAAGATACGCCCGAGAAGGCGCGCCAGCGAGGAGAAATGGCGGTGCGAGGTCTTCGGATGCAGCCTGTAGTCTCTTCAGCCCGTATCCTCTGATTTTGTAGGTATTTTCTCACCGTGAGGGAGTTTAGTAATGCGGTGGCACTGTGTGCAGAATGTAATCAATTACGCAACATTGCTAAGAATATGAAGTCGGTCCTTTAATAATGCACATCTTGATGGAAATACACGTCCTCACCTCCATAGGGCCGTCGCTTCCGTGAGCGACACAAAGATAAAGCCATTCGCCAGCCCTCATCTCTGGACACGAAGCCCGCATACATTCCTGATGCAGAGTCGTAATAGGGGGATAGATCCTGCGCCTGGGGCCTGACGCTCTATAAGTCCTTCGCTTGTTTATTGGGACAAAAAAGACGTACCTAAACTGCTCATAAACCCAACACGCCTCGCCCACCGTAACTTCGTTCTTCCCCTTCTCCTTTCGGGAGATCGTCGAATGAGCAGTGAAATGTATTCTTGGAGTTGGAAAGCACTGTCTAGCGAGGCAGGCGAGGGCAAATTTTCACTGGGTGAAATGTGATGTGGAGATTCGTGAGCCGCGCAGAGGTCATTGAATAGCAGCTGCCATGGTCGAACGTGGAGGTCGAAGTCCATGTTGCTGAATACATTTGACCACGTGCAGACTTTGAATCGGAGTTTATATTAAAAAACACACCTACTTCGGGACCAATTTAATCCCCTGATCTTGGTACTAGTTGTATTTTTCGTGCTTGATTCGTGCACTCCCTATTTATTCAGGCAAAGCTAAATATCCCATCCAGTATCAATTCCGTAGATGATTCGAATCACCACCTTCAGTAGGAAAATTACTTGTAACTTCAGTGCGCAAACGGTAGCAACTTTATATCAGTTACCGAACAGTGAGAGTACTTAAGACCGACCAGTGATCACTGATGGAAGTGGAACTGTCAGTAGGTCCCCAAAACTTGGATGCAATAAACTGTAATATTCGGTGAGTTGGAAAATCGAACTAAGTAATGGTGGCAGATCATCAGATGAACGACCATTGGGGCATCAATTTAAAAAAAATCATTTAACTCCTTCGATTGCTCATTCATCACCACCATCACCTGAGTAGCGTAAACAACGAGGAGAAGGGTAGAAAACAAGAAGCTTGAACCCCTACTTTATCTCTTTTCCTTGGCCAGTTAATGGTTCATCGTATGCGATCGGCCAGGCGGGGAAGGAGCCAACCCCTGATACGGTGGTCCTTCAGAAATTTGTGTTGGGTGTTCCACCTCGGCGATTGTCGTGATCGGGTACGTCAATTCAGCCGGTGACGTGCGAAATGAAGTACGCCTTCCGCTTGAGAGCAGGGAAGGGTCTCTCAAATTAAGCATAAAGCGTGATATCATCACAGAGGATATGCTAGGATGTTAAATCACCATTTAGTCTATCACTGAGGACGATGAAACCATGAACGTACACATTGGCAAGCGTCGCTGCTACAGCCCTCGTGCCGGCCTATGCATAGGAATCAGCCATCACTTCTAATGAAAAGGCGAGATGAGAAGTTTCACTCCACCAAGCTACGCGAAAAAAACAGGGGAATATTTCAGAAACAAGATGATGATTTGGAACTTGCTCCTACCGTAAACGTCAAGATAGTAGCCAAATGACATGCTGTCATTACCCTGTACACGCTTTAATCCAGAATCAAATTAGAAAGAAAAAGTCAAGCCTACCCGAAGTAGATTGCCCCTTGGATATTGATTAGAAAAATGAGTTTCTGAACAGGTAAAGCTCACCATCGCGCAAAAAAATGTCCAAAATGTTTCCTCTGTTTGGGCGAGGGAGGACGATCGATTTGTACAGCGTCATACCGAAGACAAGTAAATCGAAGACGAGCAATCCAGTCCAGGCTATTCCAAAGTCTGTGTGGGTCAAGGTCGGTATATCCCCTCACGATCGAATGTCCTCTGATAGCACGTACGGATGCCTCTGAAGGAAGGGATGAAGAGTTTGAGCTATATGAATTTGAACACTACGTCACGGCGAAGTACTTACGCTTCCCGATTGAATGCTGAATCGCAGCCTATGGGTATGTGAATTTTCCAAGATTTTTCGTCTTTTGCGCTCAGCGCCACCCACTATATGCAATAGAATCAGCAATGGAACGTAAGGGCAAATCATTATTCCCATCCAGGTTGAGACTCACACAGTCCACGGCCAACATAACAACGCCAACGATGATGTACAAAGCCAGCACCTTTCGGCTCCGCTCGTACAAGGCATACATGCGTATGATCAAAATACCTATATCGAGGGGGAAATATATATATATAATCAACATCGTCTCAAAAATTTTCGGAAAGAATAAGCGTACAAGCGACGACCACCTGAATAATGATGACTAGGTATACGTGAAACGATTCCAAGTAATAACAACTGGAGAAAAGATTAAATTTTCGAGTGCTAGAGATGGATGAATACTGACATCTGAGAGGCTGCACATCAGTAGCTTTCCACCTTGCCTTAGCCTGGGGATTTTGTGCAATAGAATACTCACCTCGACTTTGTTTGAATTGGAGGTTGTCCAAAAGTACTCCATCATTATTGGAATATGGCCGAAGAGCGCCAAATAACGATTCAGATAGAAGAACCCTAAACCCCAGCTAAACCGGCGAACAACCCAACACCTTTCCACTTCGGCGACAAATGTGAGGCAATAATCGTACAGGAGGATGGCTTCCCATATAATCGGCATTGTGAGCGAAAGGCGGAACACGACACCATGAAATGGACCGAACATAACGTACAGAAAGCAACAATTTTTAAATGATGATTGGCATCCCTATGATCAAGACACGAAAATTAGCTAACAAAAATTTCTCCTGGTACGAAGTGGGACCGCAAGCAAATGACTTACATAGAGTCGAGCCCATCTAATATAGCATAAGAGGCCATTCCTGAACTCCCTATCGCTCGGTTGCAGGCTTCGTAAACTACGTTGAAAGCCGGATGGATATAGGACGGCTAGGTGCAGTGACGAGCCTCCTATTATACCTCAATCTTCGTCATGATGGTTAAACTTCCCAGCCAAGCAACCATCCAGGTTCGTTTCAGTTCATGATCAACTGATCACGCCTTGGTCAATATTAACTGTCACACTCCGAGATCTGTTTGAAAGATAACTTAGATATGTTGTTTGTGATGAACCATGCTGTCGAGAAAGGCACGCGCGCTCTGATATCCAGACGGTGTTGGTTCGAGTCATGAGGCGAGCTTGAGCATGACGTCGGACCAGCCATTCAAGTACCCGTCCAGGAGCGAGGAAAAAATCGACCGACTTCAAGACCGCCAGACACTCACTCTCCACAATGCGAGGAAGATGCGCAGTTCAGGAGAAGCCAGGCGTCGAGGAACCTCCAATCCTCGAACCTGGAGGTATAAGAGAGGACCCAACGGCGCGATGAGCGTGAATTACAAGACCAGAGTTGGTTGGGCGCATATCTTGTTCTCGGAGGTTCAACAACCCAGAATTGTGAGATGGGCCAGAAAACTGTCCGCTTCTTGAATTGAGCCTTCCGTGCTGAGATTGGGGCTCAAAAATACATTACAGAACTCGCCAAAACAGCGAGCCCAACGGAGATTCGGTGTCGTTCCATCCTTGTTCCATCCACAACCATATGGCCATGAAGACGTTCAATGATTGTCTCTGCGCTTGCGCGAGCTTCCGGTCTACGAAAGGGTATCAACACGAAGACTGTCAAAGAAACGGCCGAGAGCCACAAGACTTGCCGAACAAATGAGATGATTCTCGGGGAAGTATTTAACCTGATCTGGAAGAACCAACTGCTGGTGATGTGGTGTGGAGACACCAACGCAGAAATTGTCTAAAAGCAATCAACCGAGATCGTAGTTTCGGAAATAGTAGCACTGATGTAGATGGGTCGTACTAACGGTTCATCTGTGATCTTGAAAGCGAGGCTAATCGAGACTAAAGCCAGTATCTGTGTTTAGAAATAACAGACAGATATCAACCCACGAGTTCGTGCTCGTTGGATCGTCTAGACATTCCGTTTCGTCCTGAACGAGCCATCCCTCAGAAGATCGACCATCAGGCCAAATTTTGGATCGAGTCGTCGAATTTACCAGTTAAAGAGTTCTTGACTCTTAGGTAGAGGGTGTACATAGAGCGGCACACTTCATAAAAGAAGAAGTACTACACTGTCAGATCGTCGACACACCGCCGATAGAAGAGACAAGATGGAGAAAGCCTTGGAGAAAGCGTGACACACCGTCGTCGACTATGGATGCTCTATGTTTGGTTCGTGCGAGACAACGGCCCGGGCACATCAAGGTCAACTTCCGACTCAAACAAAACTGAGGTGAGTATCCTGTTGCTCAAAATACCCGGTCCTGA
>Ga0307513_10012300_pt1 | contig 10577 bp, 7 predicted proteins | sample 15_EM_MG_FD_202174 | JGI IMG/M metagenome (GOLD analysis project Ga0307513, IMG submission 202174) | Populus trichocarpa ectomycorrhiza microbial communities from riparian zone in the Pacific Northwest, United States - 15_EM | ecosystem: Host-associated > Plants > Roots > Unclassified | place...
CACCTGGCTGGCGCCTCGCAGGGTGTACGCAACACCGGTGTAGCCGGACAGGTGGCTGAGCGGAGCCACGTGCAGCACGACATCGTCGCTCTCGATTGCCGGGAGCTCCGCCATCAAGTTGCGTGCACAGGCCAGGATCGCACGGTGGCTGAGCATCACACCCTTCGGCTCCCCCGTTGTTCCCGAGGTGTATGGAAGCCACGCCAGATCCTCTGGCTTTGGCCGGACCGGTCTGATGGCCGACGCTCCGAGAAGCTCGCTGTAGGGGGCGTCCGCCTTACCGGCGCCGGGGTCGAGTGCGACTACCATCGTTCTAAGGCCGACGTCTTCCAGCGCAACAACGACCTCGGCCTGGCATTCGGCGTCGACGACGAGCACACTAGGCTCACAGTCGCGGGCGATATTGGCGACCTCCCGAGCGTGCAATCGAGTCGATAGTGGCACACGAACGAAACCGCCTGCCGCAATTCCGTGATCGACTACGAATGTCTCTGGGCGGTTCGCGGACAGGACAATGACCCGGTCGCCCGGGCGAACTCCGAGCTCGGAGAGCCCACCCGCGAAGTGTCTGGCAGCCTCTCCGAGTTCCGCATAGCTCATCGATCCTTCGCTACCGGCTATTGCGGAAAGCCTGGAGAATGACTCGTACCCGCGCTCGTAGCTAGAAGTAAGAGTTGCGGTTATCCTGTCGCTCATCTCTTTGACTCTTCCCTGGTGCGCGAGGGGAAACTGACAGCAGGTGAACCAAGGCCAGACCGCGCAGAGAGCACAATCGCCGTCAGTATCAGTGCTGCACTGTCGGGCGAGGTCTGGGTTGTTGTCCCGCGCCGAGGGTCGCTACTGTCGGTTTCGATCTTCTGGTGCGGCAGCACGGGCCTCAACTCCCGTCGAAGCAGCCGACTCCGGTGCCTGCGACCTGGTGACGGCAAGCACCGGAGTACGGCCAACTCCCTGCTCAGTGTGTTCCGTATCGGCAATGCTGAACGAGCGGGTCAACAGTGAATCACCTGATCCCGGGTCGGAACCGCCGCTCGTGCCGGCCCCACTGGGTTAGGAGGGAAGCGAGGTGTAGATCGACTTGTACTCGAGGTACGCGTCGATTGCCTCAGGCCCCAGCTCTCGGCCGATACCTGAGTCCTTCATGCCGCCGAACGGGGCTCCCAGGTCGATGTTGTAGCTGTTGACGCCGACGGTCCCGGTCCGCACCTGCCGCGCGATCGCCAACGCCCGGTCCGAGTCCTGTGACCAGACAGAGCCGCCGAGTCCGTAGTTGGAGTCGTTGGCGATCCGTACCGCGTCGGCGTCGTCCTGGAAGGGGATGATCGCCATGACCGGGCCGAACACCTCCTCGCGGGCGAGCTGATCGGCGTTGTCGACGTCGACGAACACCGTTGGCTCAACGAACCATCCGCGGTCGGCGTCCTTGGGGCGACCGCCGCCGGCAACCAGCCGGGCTGCGGAGCTCTTGCCGATCTCGATGTACCCCATGACGCGCGCGAGATGATGCTTGGAGGCCATCGGCCCACAGGTCGTGTTCTCGTCGAGGGGATCGCCGACGACGAGGTCGCGCGCGTACTGCGCGACAGCCTCGACAACCTCGTCGTAGCGCTGCCGCGACACGAGGATGCGGGACTGGGTCGTGCAGGTCTGGCTGTTGTTCATGAACGACGCGTTGCCGATACCGGCGAGGAGCGTGTCGAGGTCTCCGTCGTCGCAGAAGATCGCCGCCGACTTGCCGCCGAGCTCCAGTGTGCAACGGCGGACGAGCCTGCCGCACTCCGCGCCGATGATCCGCCCCGCGGCCGTCGAGCCCGTGAAGGCGATCTTGTCGACGAGCGGGTGCGTGACCAGGGACTGGCCCTCGTCCCGGTCGGCCAGCACGATGTTGAGCACCCCGGGCGGCAGCTCGGCTTCCTCCGCCGCCTCGCCGAGCACGTACGAATCCAGCGCGGTGTCCGGCGAGTGCTTGAGGACGACCGTGCAACCCGCTGCCAGGGCCGGTCCGATCTTGTAGATCGCGACGGCCTGGGGGTAGTTCCACGGGGTGATCGCTCCGACGACGCCCACGGGCTCGCGTCTGACGAAGGTCGTTCCCGAGGCACTGGGCCTGGGTGCCTCCACCGCGAGCGTCTCGGCGAGATCGGCGTACATCCGCAGTAGTGCTGCGGGCGCTGCGCCGTTGAAGGCGTGGGACAGCGCGATCGGCATCCCGTTCTCTCGGCTGACGAGAGTGGAGGTGGCGTCCGCACGAGCCTCGAGGGCGGTGGCGAAGCGGCGCATGGCGACAGCCCGCTCGACCGGCTCCGTGCGTCTCCACGGACCGTGGTCGAGAGCGTGGCGAGCCGCCCGCACCGCCCGGTCGATGTCCTGCGACGTCCCCAGGGAGGCGCTCGCGAGTACCTCACCGGTCGCCGCCTCGACGACCTGATGGCTCTTCGTCGCGCTGGGCTCCGCCCACTCGCCGTTGATGAAGAACCGGTGGCGGTCCAGCTCCTGGTCGAGCTTGACGGTGGATGTCACGGTTCACTCCTGTGTGTCGTTGATGGTTGCGTCGATCTCGGGGCTTCCCTCGAAGGGCGCGCTGCGCTGGCCGCCTCGGCCACGAGCGCCCAAGAGTCGCGCTCTGATCCGCAAACGGGCGACCCTCAGCCGGCGGCCCTGGTGGGTACCTCGAGGGTGATCTCGCCGAACTGCATGTCGCAGCCGGCGTCGGCGAAGTTGGCGAGGTCGGAGACCGCGCGCTCCCCCGCCTCCGACGCGAGCGAGGCCGAGGCCGCGTCTTTGGAGTCCCACTGGACGACGGCGGCCAGGAACTGGGCCGGCCTCGACCCGTCCAGGGTCTCGCAGACGTGCCAGTCGTAGAAGCGGACGTCCGGCAGGTCGGCTGCGATCTTTGCGTGGACGACCCGATAGTGCGCGACGAAGGCGTCCGGGTCGGCCGGGTGGGCGTAGACGGCGGTCAGCTGGTAGATGTTTCCGCCCCTCAGTCGAAGAGGATGACGCCGCGCATGTTCTTGCCGGCGTGCATGTCCTCGTAGGCGGTCACGATGTCGTCGAGCCGGTAGGTCTTGGTGATCAGCTCGTCGAGCTTGAGCTGTCCATCGCGGTACATGCGCACCTGACGCGGGATGTCCGCGGCTGCGTTGCAGTCGCCGTAGAGGGTGCCCTGGATGCGCTTCTGCAGCATCGCGATCTGCCATGGGTTGATCGGGAGGCCCTTGGTGTCGTTCATGTCGCCGAGTCCGGTGACGACGACCGTTCCGGCCTTTCGGATGGCCTGGAAGGCCTGGGCGACGTGCTCGCCGGTGGTGACCCCGACCGTGACGATCGCCTTGTCGGCCCCCTGCCACTCGGTGATCGACTTGGCGAACTCGTCGGCCTCCTCGATGGTGGCGAACGAGTGCGTCGCGCCGACCTGCTCGGCGATCTCGCGCTTGAGCGGAACGGGATCCACGGCGATCACCGTGCTGGCTCCGGCATGGGCTGCGCCCTGCACCGCGTTGATTCCGATGCCGCCGGTGCCCATCACGATGACCACCTCACCCGGCTTGACCTCGGCGGCGTACACCGCAGAACCCCAGCCGGTTCCAACACCGCAGCCGAGCAGGCAGGCCTTGTCCAGCGGCAGGTCCTTGTCCACCTTGATCGCCGACAGCGTCGAGACCAGGGTGTGCTCGGCGAACGTTCCGAGTCCGCAGAGCTGGCCGACAGGCTGGCCGTTGAGGCTGAACCGGAAGCTGTCCTGATCATCCCAGCGCGCTCCACGCAGGGTGTAGGCGCCGAAGTTGCAAAGGTTCGTCAACCCCTCTGCACACCAGCGGCAGCGCCCGCAGCTAGGCAGGAAGGAGAAGATGACGTGGTCGCCGACCTCCCAGCCGGGCGTGTTCGGTCCCACCGACTCGACGACCCCCGCGCCCTCGTGCCCGGCAACCATCGGATAGTGCTCGACAGGCAGGTCGCCGGTCTGCATGTGGTCGTCGGAGTGGCAGAGCCCGGTTGCGGTGAGCTTCACCCGGATCTCGCCCTGGCGCGGATCGTCGAGGTCGATGTCGACGACCTCGAACTTCCCCGGAGTCTCACGGATGATTGCAGCTCGAGTCCTCACGAAGTGCCTCCTTGCAGCGTGAGCGGTCGCCCTGGTCAGCGGGCAGCTGGTCATCGACAACGGCATATGCATACCATCTAGTCGGAATGTTGTGAAGGTGTCCGCTTCGCCGTCCCCTCCGCGCTACCGCCTCAACCAGCGCAGCGGAGCGCACCCCTCAACGCTGGCGACGCACTGACACACCGTGCCGAGCTCGCCGACAGCCCCATGGCGGACCTCACCACCGTCCAGCCGATGCGCGAGCGGCCCGTTCATGAGGCAGGAGCGGGCGTGAGGTGGGCGCAGGACGGTCGCCGCGTTTGGGCCAAGGAACGGGCTCGACGGCAGTGTCGAGGAACGTTGACGGTTGCGGGTGCGGTCGAGACCAGACACCGAGGAAGCGGCCGGACCGCGCCCATCCGTCGACGCACGTCTCCGACACGAACACCCGGCCGTGGTCGATCACGACCTGCTCGGGGACGATGAAGGGCGTGTCACCGACACGACCACGACAGAGACCCCGAGCCTCAGACCCGAACGGGAAGACCGACACCAGGCCGAACGACGACGATCCCGTCGAGCTCGGTGATGAATGTCGTCGCGTCCACACCGTCGGGAAGCTGGAACATACGAGCTTCCAGCCCGCTCGGGAGCACACCCCGCGGGGTCGATGGAAGAGTCTGTCCTTGCTGCGCAGCCACGTAGTCGAAGGTCTCAGGGTGTCCGAACAAGGCCACAACGCCGGCTTCGACCAGCTGGTCACCAGGCACATACAGGGAGCGAGCGCGCTTGTCCGGTCCAAGTTGCTGAACGTGGATCACTGACTCGACCGGCAGCGAACGCTGCGCAACCTGCCCAAGCTCCATCCGTTCGCCGTTCGTGATGGCTCGGCACCGATGCTGGACACCGGGCCACGTCTCGAACCACTCGCGGTCAGACACCATCAACTCGTCGGTCGCCAGCGCGACCGGACACGTCGGATCGTGGGTCAACTGTCCGTTCACTGATACGGCGCTGCAGTCAGCGCACCGGAAATCATCTCGCCTGCGATCCCGCTTCGCCCGCTTGCCGCTCACACGACGCAGCCTAACGGCTACGCAGCATTGCATCCTGAAGCGACGATCCCGCAGCAAATGCGCGAAACGAACATATCGCTAGTTCAGAGAACCCCTGTCATCGGACCTTGTGGGCCTGTCAGCGGAAGGGATGAGACAACGGTGGATGGGTGCTGGCGATCCGGTTCCCGCATGCGCCGGTGTCCACGAGTTGTGGAAGTAGCCGGTCCGGCGGGGTGAGGTCGACCAAGGCGCGGGCGGCGGCGAGCAGGTCGGCATGGCGGGGTGGGCGACCCGCTGCCAGCGCGACGCCGAGCAGGATTGGCAGCGCGAGCAGCGACATGACCGGATCGTCCACGGCGATGATCGGGACACGTATCGCATCCAGGGTGGCGCGGTCGGGCTCGGAAATACCCAGAAGGTCGATGACCACATCGACTCGGCTGAACAGGGCCCGCAGGGGAAAGTCCTGAGCGTCGTCGAGGCCCCACCTGGTGATCTCGCCGATCCCGGTGGCCGCGGCGAGGACCGCGACCAACGGATTGCGGGCGTTGCCGGTGATCACCATCCGTGCATCGCCGATCGGTATCCCGGCGCGCGAGAGTGCGGTGGTGGCCGCGGCGATCACCGCGGTTGCGGTGGTCTGCAGGTCGGTGATGATCGGTAGCTCCCCGGCCAACCTGTCTTGGGCGGCGTGGGAGCGTTGGGTGGCGGTGCGCGCGAGGTAGACACCGCAGACGTGGCGTGCTGCACGGCGCAGCTCGGCGACCAGTTCCTGATCGTCACCCGCGGTGACCAGCATCACCGTTGTCGCCATGCCGGCGTGTTCGCCCAGCAGCGCCGCAGCGTCGGACAGGCTCGTCAAAACGCTCGATTGCATCCCGCGGAGAAAGCCGCAGCTGTCGCTGATGAGCGCCAGCGGCGCTCGCGCCGTGCCGACCACGCTGTCCATACCGACCGCACTCGCACCATCCACACCAGCATCCACACCGCCGTCGATCGGGCTGTGGGCGGTCATAGCAGTTCAGTGTCTATCGGTGCGGCGTTCGTGGTGTCGTCGTTGGATGCGGCGGCCGTCCAGCAACCGGCAGTCTGGATTGTGATCGCTGATCTGCCCTGACCGGGCGGCAGGCCCGATGGCCGATGGCCCGTTGGCTGACGACGCGGGGGCGGAGCCGATTGCGCTCCCTCGATAGGGGCAGCCAGGCCTGCGAGCGCCTGGAGCAGGATCGAGGCCGGCGCTGGCGGGTCCAGTGGTTGTTCGGGTCCGAGCGAGGTAGCCATGGCGGCTCACCCCTCGGACAGGGCGGTCGGCGCAATCAACCCACGATCCACCCAGGTGCTGGTATCGATGTTGTGGCGTGCGGCGATGTCGATCAGATCCTGCAGCCGCGCCTGATGCAGGTGCGCCTCATGCAGCAGGCCGGCCTCACGCGCGAGGACCAGGTGGTGCTGGACCGTCTCGATCTGCGTGCGTAGCTCCCCGATCACGACGCTCATCTCCTTCGACGCCCGCCAGGACACAACTGTGTCCGCACTTTAGAAACTATGCAAGTACTTGGTCCATGACTCTCAAGTGGGTTCAGAGGTCGTTGCCGGCGTAGGAGAGGTTGAAGCTTTTGTTGACCAGGGGGAAGTCGGGGACGATCGTGTCGGCCAGCGCGACGGGTAGCGCCGGCCAGTTGAAGAAGCTGGGGTCGACGATCTTGACCCGGCTCAACGTGCCGTCTGAGCTCAGCTCGACGCGGTGCACGATCGTGCCCCGCCATGCTTCCACGATCCCCACGCCTGAGGACGGTCCGGGGCGCGCCGGTGTCGGCGGGCCTGACTGTCGCTGGGGGTGGTCGTCGAGGTCGCGGGTCAACGCCGCGAGGATCGCGACGGAGTGGCTGAACTCCTGCGCGCGGACGCGGAATCGGGCCAGCACATCACCGCCGGCGTTATCGTGGATGTGACGGGGCAGCGGTGCGGGCAGTGACGGGTGGTCGTGCCGGGCGTCGATCGGGACACCGCTGGCACGGGCGACGTAGCCGAGTGTGCCGATGTCGGTGGCCTGGGCGGTGGTGAGCACGGCGGTGCCGGTGAACCGGTCGCGGATCACGCTGTGATCCAGCGCGAGCGCGACGATCTCGGCGACGTCGGCGGCGATCGCGGTGAGCGCGGCGGGGTCGGGCAGGGCACGAAGGGTCGTGCTGGCGGGGTGGATCGCACCGCGCAGGAGCCGGTGCCCGGTGACGTGGTCGTTGATCCGCAGCAGTTGTTCGCGAAGCCGTTGGGCGTGGCTGTTGAGGATGCTGTGTGCGACGTCGTTGCACATGGCGCCGATGTCGGTGACGTGGTTGTAGAGCCGTTCCAGCTCGAGCAGCACCGCGCGGTGGCGGTGCACATCCTCGGTGACGGCGATGTCGAGCGCGTCCTCGACGGCGGCGCAGAAGGCGAGGGTGTGCCCGACGGAGGTGTCGCCGCTCACGCGCTCGGCGAGCTCGATGCCCTGGCTCGGGGTGCGGCCCTGGAAGAGCTTCTCAACGCCGCGATGCACGAACCACAACCGCGCCTTCAGATTCAGGATGGTCTCCCCGACGACGGAGAACCGGAAGTGCCCCGGCTCGATCATGCCGGCGTGCACCGGGCCGACCGGGATCTCGTACACCCCGGGGCCTTCCACGGTGCGGAACGGATAGGGCCCGTCCACGTCGGCGAAGGCGGGCGGATCGCCGGCGTCGGACAGCATCGGGTACCAGCCCTGTGGCCAGTGGAAGTGCCGGACCAGCCGACGAGGAAGCGGATGGTCGACCGGGGTGATGCCGAACAGGTCGCGCATCTCGCGCTCGAACCGCCCCGCCGGGAAGGACACACCGGCCAGACTGGGTACCCGTGGCTGGTCCGGGTCGAGCGCGACGTGCAACTCGGCCCGGCTCGGCGGCGTCGTCGCGGTAGCGGCAAGGGTGAACAGGTACACCGCGCGCAACCCGCGGCCGGCCGGGCGGTCGTCGTGCCCGGCGACCAGCGCGAGACGGAAGCCGTCGGCCAGCAGCGTGGAGGCGCGACCGGGGAGCTCGTCGGGCACGACCGCGTTCGTACTGGTCGTCGGGGTCGGGATCGGGGTGGATGTCATGGCGTTCCGGTGAGGGTGTGGGCTGCCGCATCGAGCAGGGCGGACAGCGGGCCGGTGGTGATCCCGAGCGTCGCGGCGGCGAGCAGGCCGGCGAGCAGAGCGGCCGCGGTCGATCGGGACAGCCGCGGAGCGGTCCTCGTCATGGTGTCCCCGATCCTCGCTGCGCCGGGCGTCTCGGCGCGGTAGGCACCGTCGCCCGGCTCACCGAGCAGCATCCGGCTGGTGTGGTTGACCAGGGCTGCGGCGATGACCACGACGAGGATCAGGGCAGCGGCCGTGGCCCAGGCGAGCACGGCCGAGCCGGCGCCGAGGCCGGCTCTGGCGATGCCCAGCTCGCTGGCGAAGATGCTGAACGGGGGCAGCCCGAGCAGCGCGAGCACCCCGACGCCGAGGCAGCCCGCGAGCACCGGCTGGCTCGCGGCGAGGCCGCGGATGTCGTCGATGCGGCTGGTGCTCTGCAGCAGATGGCCGGCGCCGAGGAACAGCACGCTCTTGACCAGTCCGTGCCCCAGTACGTGCAGCAGCACCGCTGCCGTCGCGGCGGGACCGCCGGCTGCGGCGCCGAGGGCGAGCAGGCCCATGTGCTCGATGCTGGAGTAGGCCAGCATCCGCTTGTAGTCGCGCTGGGCCAGCAGCAGCGACGCGGCCACCGCCAACGATGCGAGCGCGGTTGCGATCAGCAACGCGCGGGTGAACCCTGGCCCGAGCGCGATGTCGGCGATCACCTTGGTCCGCAGGATCGCGTAGAACGCGACCGAGAGCAGCACTCCCGACATGAGTGCGGAGACCGGGGCCGGGGCTTGGCTGTGGGCGTCGGGCAGCCAGGCGTGCAGTGGTGCCAGCCCGGCCTTGGTGCCGAACCCGACGATCAGCAGGACCACCGCGATCCGGGTGACGCCGGGGTCCAGCGACGGCGCCGCGCCGACCAGCCGAGCCCAGTCCAGCCCGGCCCCGGTGCCGCTCTGTTGGGCGGCGTAGTTGAGCAGGACGAGGCCCAGTAGGGCCAGCGCGATTCCGGCCGAGCAGATCACCACGTACTTCCATGCGGCCTCGACCGCGGCCCGGGTGCGGCGCAGACCCACGAGGAATGCGGTGAGGATGGTGGTGGCCTCGATCGCCACCCATGCCACGCCGAGGTCGGCGGCGAGCACGGCGGCCGCCATCGCCGCCAGGAACAGCTGCACCAACGCGCTGTACCGGGCCGCGGTGCGGGCACTGGCCCGCCCGGCGGCGATCTCGGCGGCCAGGTGGGCGGGGGTGGCGATGGCGGTGAGCAGCGCGACCGTGGCGATCACGATCAGCATGAACGCGGTCAGTGCATCGACCCGCAGCAGCCCGCCGACCGTGACGGGCATCCCGTTGCCGATCACCTGCGCGGCCAGGACGATCGAGGTGAGCAACACGATCGCGGCGGAGAGGGTGCCGACCCATACGGTCCCGCGCCGGTACCCGACGATGACGTGCACGATCGCGCCGGCTGCGGGCACGGCAACGGGAAGGAACGCGAGCAGAGGTGTCACGGCGACTGTCATCATTGCTTCCGGCATCAGTCGTGCAGCTCCCGCAGCTCGTCGAGGTCGGTGCCGCCGAACGCCTCGCGCATGCGGCCGGTCAGCACCTGCAGCACCAGCACGGCCAGCAGCACGTCCAGCGCGACGCCGACCTCGACGACCAGTCCGATCCCCGCGGTGGTGAGGAACCCGACCGCGGTGATGCCGTTGTCCATCAGCAGGAACCCGACCAGTTGCGACACCGCGCGCCGACGGGTGACCAGCACGAAGAACCCGATCAGCACGACCGCCATCCCGATCGGGACGGCCTGGGTCGCGGGCGAGGGCGCCAGCTGCACGAGCGGCTGCGACACGGCCAGCGCGAGCAGCGTCAACACGGCCGCGGCCAGCAGCGAGGCCGTGACGTTGACCAGCGGCCGAACCTCCCGCACGTCCCCCCCGGCGGCCGACCGGTTCGTCGCCAGAGCCCGCCGCAACACGGCCGGCAGCACCCCGGCACGCAGCACCAACACCCCGAGGGCCACGCCGGCCAGCTCCGGTGAACCTTCGTGCATCGCCACCACGGCGACCAGCCCGGCCAGCGCCACCCCCTGCGCCGCGAACACCCGGATGATCACCGTCAGCTCGCGGCGCCACAACACCAGCACCGCTGCCAGCAACAACCCACCCGCGGAGAGGTTGAGCAACTGGACATACAGACCCGTCGTCACGTCGGTCCTCTCATGCCAGGAGGTAGGAGGCGGTGACGGCGAGCAGTGCGAGCAGGAAGGAGCCGGCCAGCAGCTCGGGCACCCGGAACAGCCGCACCTTGG
>Ga0307513_10012301_pt1 | contig 10577 bp, 11 predicted proteins | sample 15_EM_MG_FD_202174 | JGI IMG/M metagenome (GOLD analysis project Ga0307513, IMG submission 202174) | Populus trichocarpa ectomycorrhiza microbial communities from riparian zone in the Pacific Northwest, United States - 15_EM | ecosystem: Host-associated > Plants > Roots > Unclassified | place...
CGCCGGCAGGCGGCCTTGGCTGAACATGATCCCACCGGCCTATCCTTCCTCCTAGTTTCCGGCGACGAACTTTTGCCGGGCTTTCCCGGCAGCTTCCAACGGCGTTTTCGTGACATTCTCACGAGGCGCGGGATTGATATCGCTACCAATGCGCGGGTCACGCGCGTCATGGCCCAGGGAATGCGCATCGAGGGGCGCGGTGACCTTGCCGCCGACGAAATCCTTTGGACGACCCAGGCAGAGCCGCCGGACTGGTTCAAATCGACCGGGCTTGCCCTCGACGACAGCGGCTTTGTGAAAGTGGACGAGACCTTGCGCGCGCAAGGGCGGGAGGACATCTTCGCTGCCGGCGACGTCATTGCCTTCACGCCGCGTCCGCTGCCGAAATCGGGTGTTTATGCGGTGCGCGCCGGCCCGGTGCTGGCGGAGAATATCCGCCGGCTGCTGACCAGGCGCAGGCTGACCGCCTTTAAGCCGCAGCGGGATGCCATGTATCTGGTTTCCACGGCCGAGGATTATGCGGTTGGCACCCGCAACGGCATCGTATTCGCAGGGCATTGGGTCTGGCACTGGAAAGACCGCATCGACCGCCGCTTCATGGAGCGGTTCAACACGCTGCCCGAGATGACGCAAGCCGCCGCGCCCGTCTTGGCCGTAGCCGACGCCGCTGCGATGAAGGAGATCTCGGCCTTCGCCATGCGCTGCGGCGGCTGCGGCGCCAAGGTTGGGGCAACCGTGCTCTCGCGCGCTCTCGGCGCGATCGTGCCCGCGCCCCGCGCCGACGTGCTGGTGGGACTCGACGCGCCAGACGATGCTGCCGTGGTCGATGGCGGCGGGCCTAAGCTGGCGGTCCACAGCGTCGACTATTTCCGCGCCATCATCGATGACCCCTATCTTTTTGGCCGGATCGCCGCGAACCACGCGCTCGGCGATATCTTCGCGATGCGCGCCGAGCCGCAATCGGCGCTTGCGATCGCCACCGTGCCTTATGGGCTGGAGACCAAGGTCGAGGCCGATCTCGGCGCGATGATGGAAGGGGCGAACGAAGCCTTGCGCGAGGCGGGCTGCGCTCTGGTGGGCGGCCACACCTCCGAAGGCGCCGAACTGGCGCTGGGCTTTGCCGTGAACGGCCTGGCTGCCCGGGAGCGTTTTCTGCGCAAGGGCGGAATGCAGCCGGGAGACCTGCTCATCCTCACCAAGCCGATCGGCACCGGCACGCTGCTCGCGGCCGACATGCGCGGCAAGGCGAAGGCGCGCTGGGTGATGGCCGCGATCCAGCATATGACGCGCTCGAACGCCGCCGCCGCGACGATCCTCTTCGCCCATGACGCGCATGCCATGACGGATGTGACCGGGTTCGGCCTGCTTGGCCATCTCGTCGAGATGGTGAAGGCAAGCGGCGTGGATGTGACCCTCGCCCTCGATGCCGTGCCGCTTTTGCCTGGCGTGTGCGAGACGCTGGCGATGCAAATTTTCTCATCGCTCCAGCCGCAGAATGTGCGTCTTCGCCGCGCCATCCACAATCTGGAGGAGGCGGCGGGCGACCCGCTCTATCCGGCGCTATTCGATCCCCAAACCGCCGGCGGGCTGCTTGCGGCGGTTCCGGCAGCCCGCGCCGCATCAGCCCTCGAAAAGCTGCGCGCGGCGGGCTACGGGCAAGCCAGCGTCATCGGCGCGGTTTTGCCTCAATCCGACGTGATCGAGCCGATACGCATCGTGATCGGCGGGGGCGTAACGGCCGGACACCTGTTCACGAACGTCATATGCGACCACGTCAGCGAAAACCCGTCAAAGGAACCAGCCTACGCGCACCGCCCCCTTCTATGATCCCCTACTACCACCATCTGCCGCTATCGGTGTTCGCCCAAACCATCGCCGATCTGATTTCGGCCGCGACGACCTCTCGACCGGTCTCAAGATGCACCGCCAACTGGGTATCAATCGTTACCTGAAGGCCCAAGCCGTATCCGGTGCAGAATTGACCGCGATCAATGTGCTATCCGAATGGAACAACGCCATCCATCAAACGGCAAACCGCCCAAAACGAGCCATTGGCTCCTGCCAAGCTTTTAGATGCCGTCCGGCAATGCCGGCCGCGGACGCCGGTAGCCCGCCAGATACAGTGCGATGCCCAGTCCGCCAGCCACGGCCCAAGCCGGCAGCACCAGCAGCGTCATCAGCAATGGGCTCCAAAGATAGGCGTTGATGCCCTCGACCGCCACGCGGGCGCCGTTCAAGCTTGCCGGAAGCCACATCGTCCAGTGATCCAGCACCGAGGTGAAGCTCAGCGCGCCTTTATCCGCCAGCATCCGCGCGCCGTCATAGGCCGCCGCCGCGAGCGCGACGCATAAAAACACATATCCCGACAGCCTGAGCAGCATCGCGACGTCTCCTTAACGTGCCGGCTGGCCACAGATCGACCGCAAAGACCGCGCCGCCGCGAATGTGAGGGGCTTTCCGCTGAGGGTAAAAACCCTGCGCAAACAAGGAACTTCACCAGACACTCATCGGCTTTCCAACAGGCGCTTGCTTAGCAGGGTTTCCCAAAAGTGAGCACCGGTTTTGGGATAAAAACCCTGCTCAAACAAAGGAATCTAAGCAGCCATTCCTGGCTTCGCCAACGAATGGCTGCTTAGCAAATTGGTGACGATCCCGCAATATCGAGGAATCCGTCACCTCGCGACTTGCGATCCGGATGCAGCTGGGTATATTACGGCTCCTGTGGAGGGGTGGCCGAGTGGTTGAAGGCGCACGCCTGGAAAGTGTGTAGGCGGGAAACCGTCTCGAGGGTTCGAATCCCTCCTCCTCCGCCAATAACCGTTGATTTTCGAGGGTTTTTTCGACATCCTGCCGGATCGGCCATCCTTTTGGCTATCCTTTCGATGCCAGTAGCGAACGGCTTCTGTTGCATATCCGCCGGCTTTCTTCTCGCTTGCACCGTCGGCATGCCGCTCGGCGTGCTAATCGGGCGCTCGGCCGATGCCCGCGCGGTGCTGCTGCCCTGGATCAGCATGTTCGTCGTCACCTCGACGGCGGCGCTGGTGCCTGTCTTCATTCTGCTGCTCGGCACCGGCTTGGTGCTGCGCTCCACGATCGTGTTCCTGTCCTGCGTCTGGTACATTGCGCTAACCACCTATAACGGCGCACGGACGATCCGCCCGGAGCAGATCGCCGTTGCTCGATCATTCGCCGCAGGCCGCACCCAGATCTTCTGGAAGGTCATCCTTCCCGCGCTCTATCCGCATCTCATCACAGGCGCCCGCATCGGGCTCACCCACGCCATCCGCGCGATGGTGATGGCGGAGATGTTCGTCATCGTCGGCTATGGCGCACTCATCCATCGCAGCGGCTTCGATGTCGAAACCGGTCCGTTGCTTGGCCTGTTGCTAACTCTCGTCATCGTCAGCCTCGTGTTCAACTGGCTCCTGCGCGCGGCTGGCCGCTGGCTTGCGCCCTGGTACGAGCAGCAGCGCATCCTGACCTGATCCTTCACCCGGAAATCCAACCACTCATTTCAGCGAGGGCGCCCTTTCATGTCGATGACACGCCGCAATGCATTGAAGTTGCTCGGAGCAGGCGCATCCGTCGGATTGGCGGCCGCTCCGCGCTGGTCGGCCTACGCCGCCTCGGACCGCGCACCAGGCGGTCATATCCTCGGCTTCACTCTCGCGATCCATATCCCTGCCATCGTCGCACTGAACGAGGAGCTGCCCAAGCTCGGCTATGGCAAGCCAGAGCTGAAGCGTATCGAGAGCATGCAGGTCGTGACGCAGTCGGTGGTCGCGGCGAGCACCGAGGTTGGCGAGGCGGACATCGTCTCGGCAATGCGCGCCTCCGATGCCGGCGGCAAGGTCAAGCTTATCGGCCTCGTCTACAACTCCACCAGCCAGGTGCTGGTGGTGGACAGCAACAAGATCAAGGATTTCAAAGACTTTGAGAAGCCGGAAAACATTATCGCCCTGAACTCCAAGGGCGATTTCATCTATGCCATGCTGGCCGGCGTGTTCCAGAAGCAGGGCGTCGATCTCGACAAGCTGACCATCGTCGATGTCGGCGGGTCCGGTTCGCGGGTGAAGGCGCTGCAATCGGGGCGCGTCGCGGCGATCCCGGCGCATTTCGACCAGGCCGAGGCCGTCATGAAGCAGGGGCCGCAATTCACAGTGATGGTCGAGCCGTGGAAGATCTACAATCCGTGGCTTTCCGAGGCATGGCTGGTGAACTCCGATTGGTTGGAAAAGCCCGAGAATCAGCGCCTGTCCGTCGACATGCTGAAGGCGGTCATCACTTCCTTCCGCGCGGCGAGTGCCGATTTCAACTATTTCGCCAACGGCTATCGCAAGTTCGCGACCATCGATGGCGCGGCCAAGGCGACCGACGAGCAACTCCGCCCACTCTGGGAGCACCTGACCAAGAACATCAAAGCCTGGCCCAATGATGGCGGCTTCCGCCGCGACTATTTTAAGGAGCTTGCCCCGTTCTATCAGGCCGCCGGTGTTCTGCGCGCGGGCGCCAAGGTCGATGAGCTGGTCGAGCCGCGCTATCTCGAACAGGCGCTGAAGGAGCTGGGTGCGTGACGTCCGACAAGCTGGAGGTCCGGGGCGTCTCGAAGTCTTATCCCCGTAACGGCGCGCCGCCCATCGAGGTCCTGGAGAGCTTCTCACTCCGCGTACCGGCGCTGGAATTTCTCGTGCTGCTCGGGCCATCAGGCTGTGGGAAGTCCACGCTGCTGCGCATCATCGACGGCATCGAGACCTGCAACGCCGGCCAGGTCCTCCTCGACGGCGAGGATGTCACCGGCAAGACCGGCCATGGCCGCGGCATGGTGTTCCAGAGCTTCGAGCTGTTCCCCTGGCGCACCGCGCTGGAGAACGTCGCCTTTGGCCTCGAAGTGGCAGGCATGCCGCAGGCCGAGCGCAGGGAGGTCGCCGCGAGCTGCATGGAGCTGGTCGGTCTGTCCGGCTTCATGGACGCTTATCCGCATGAGTTGTCCGGCGGCATGCAGCAGCGTGTCGGCATCGCCCGCGCGCTCGCCATCAAGCCGAACATCCTGTTGATGGACGAGCCCTATGGCGCGCTCGACGTGCAGACCCGCGACCTCCTCCAGGACGAGCTCCTTGGCATCTGGGAGCGGCAGAAGACCACCATCATCTTCGTTCCCCACTCCATCGAGGAGGCGCTGTATCTTGCCGACCGCATCGTCGTGATGTCGCCGCGTCCCGGCCGGATCGATCACATCATCACCGTGCCATTCGCGCGGCCCCGCGAGGAAGGCATTGAAAGCACGCCGGAATTCCTGACACTGCGCCGCGAGATCTGGCAAATGCTGAAGACGGGGGTGACGGTATGAGCGAAGCACCCGCCGGCGCGGAGGATCGTTTCCATGTGCGGGCCGACGCACTGCGCGGCTTCGTGGCGGGTCTGTTCGTGCGCGACGGCCTCACGATCGACGATGCTGAGACGGTCGCCGACTGGCTCGTCAGCGCTAATCTGCGCGGCAACGACACTCATGGCGCCTTCCGCGTCCCTACCTATCTGAAGCGCCTGCGTGCCGGCCCGTCGCCTTGTCGAAAAGGTGAATGTACACAGGGGCAATGACGATATCGATGGGATTGCCACAGCGCATATCCAACCGCTCGCGAAACAGACAGGATATTTCCTCGCCATTGCAATCGACCTTGGCATAGGTTTCCAATCCGTTGTCCTCAACGACACCGGCGGTACCAGAGGGGCCATCTGCACCGACGCGAATGTTGTGCTCGGGCAGAACTCCGTAGACAAGATCTCGCCCGGCAACGCGTTCCGGCGCGGCGCTTGGCGGCGAGGGGAGTGTCAACCCTCTGGTCTTGCGGAAAATACCTTGCTCAATATGCCCATTGATGAAGTTCATCGATGCCGCTCCGGCAGCCAGCTCACTTTACGCTCGCCGATGTAGATTTCGCCGTCGTTAATCGCTTCCAATCTGGCGATCATGCGCAAGAGGGTGGACTTGCCGCAGCCCGATGGGCCAACCAGGATCACGAATTCGCCGTCGGCGATATCGATACTCATATCCTGGATTACCTTCACGGCACCGAATGCCTTCTGAACGTTGGTGATAGCGGCGAATGCGATCTGTTTCCCTTTTACGATTGCCCGAGCGGAGCCGCGAAGTGGGCCTCAGCCCCCCTTGACCGCGCCTGCCGTAAGCCCTGCGACGATCTGTTTTTGTGCGAACATGGTGAGCACGAGAACTGGCAAGGTCACCACAAGCGCGGCGGCGGCGAGTGGCCCCCAGCTCACCTGTTCGAAGGAGAGCATGTTGTAAACGGCAACCGGCAGCGTTCGTGTTTCCCGGCTGGCAAGCACGATCCCGAAGACGAAGTTATTCCAGGAGAAGATGACGGACAGAATAAAGGCGACGACAATTCCAGGCTTGGAGATAGGCAACGCCACAAGCCGGAACACCTGCCAGGGTGTCGCGCCGTCAATGCTGGCTGCTTCTTCCAGTTCCATCGGGGTTGTCTCGAAATAGCCGATCATGATCCACACAACGATCGGAACCGTGACAACCAGATGAATGATGATCTGTGGCCACAGCGTTCCCAAAATTCCGATCCACTGGAACAGGAGAAACAGCGGGATCAGAAAGGACAAGCCCGGCGTCATGCGGGCAATCATGATCACGACCGCCGACTTTTCCGCCTTTAGTCGCGCAATGCCGTAGCCGGCGGGTACGCCGAAGAGGAGTGCCAGAAGCGTGGCTGCGCCTGTTACGAGGACGGAATTCCACAGGTAAAGAAAGAAATTATTCTCCTGGAAAACCTTGACGTAATTCGACCAGGCAATCCTGTCCGGGATCAGCACCGGCGGATACGCTCCGTTGTCGATCTCATATTTGAGCGATAACGAAATCATCCAGAGAAAAAACAGGATCACGGGCGAGACCATCACCAACGCGACGAACAAAATGCCGATACGATCGAGCAATCTGGTGACCATGTCATTTCCCCTCGGCGTCTGACCACTGAGCACGCTGGCGCAGCATCAGGAGAATGAAGGACAGCGCGACGATAATGACGAAGAACACAACCGCCATGGCCGAGCCGTAGCCGATGTCGTAATAGGCGAAGGCCGTGTTGTAGAGATAGATGTTGATCGTCTCCGACGCCGTGCCCGGCCCTCCCTGGGTCATTGCATAGATGATGTCGAAGCTCTTGAGCGCATCGATACTGCGAATGATGACCGCAATCATCACGAACGGCATGATCATCGGCAGCGTCAGATAGCGGAATTTCTGCCAGGCATTGGCCCCATCGATTTCCGCGCTCTCAAAGGGCTCGCGAGGCATCGATGCCAGACCACCGAGAACGATCAGCATCACCAAGGGCGTCCACTGCCAAGTTTCGACGATTACAAGCGAGGGAATGACCGATTTTTGGTTGAATATCCATTCCTGTGGGCCAATTCCCACGAGCGAGAGGAGATAGTTCAGCACACCGAGTTGAGGGTGGTACATCATCGTCCACACCAGCGCGATTGCCACCGGCGTTGCCATCATTGGCATGACGAAAACGCCGCGCAGGAAGCCGCGAAATGGGAATTTCGTGTCAAAGACAAGAGCCGCCAGCGTCCCGAGAAACAGCGGCGCAACCACGGACAGCGCGGTATAGACCACGGTGTGCCAAAGCGATTCCCATAATCGGAAATCGGTCGCTAGCCGGATATAATTCTCAAACCCGACAAAACTCTGCGACTGGCCGAGCGTCCAGCGGTTTACGCTCATCCACAATGTGAACAGCCAGGGAAAGATGATGACCGCGCCGATGACGAAAAGCGCAGGGGTCACGAACGGCCAGTAGTTGGGAGCAAGCCTTGCGGGCTTGCCCATGTCCCGAAGCCGCATATCAGCCTGGCTGTTATCCAAGTTGATGGCAGCCATTATCCCTTCTCGCTTCTTTCCAGAATGGGTTGGAATTGCTTGGTCGCCCTGGCAAGCTCTTCAGCCGGATCGCCGCCGCCGATCATGTTGGTGAGGCCCACTCCGTAAATATCGCGGAATTCAGTAACTGGAATGATCACAGGCAGTGCCAGCCTGGAAATCTTGCCCGACTCGACCACCGCATCCAGCCAATCTCCCGGCATCTTCACGCCTTCGCGAACGGCTTTGTCTTCCAGAATCGATTGGCGGAAGGGAACGCCCGCGCCCGCTTGCAGCAGCCGGGCGCCCATATCATGGGAAATAGCCCACTGGCAGAAAAGGTAAGCGGCCTCTTTCTTCGCGCTTGCCGCAGCAACACCAAGGCCATCGCCGAACGTGCCGGCCACTTGCGCCTTCGGGCCTTTTGGCATCACGCCGTAACCAACCTTACCCACAACGCGGGATTTCTGAGGATCTTCCATCGGAGGCGCAAAGCCGACGCCATCGAGCCACATGCCGATCTTTCCCTGCAGGAAGGCCGATTGCGCCTCCGCCCAGTTGAAGCCGGAAACGCCGGGAGGCGCGGCTTTGGTCATCAGCCGCTGATAGAGCGCGGCAGCTTCCACCGCTTCAGGCGTGGCCGTCCGCAAGGCGCCGTCATCGCCGATCGGCGTCATCCCGAAACCATGCATAAGGGATGTCCACACAGGGGTGTTGGCATTCTTCAGCCCGCGCGCAACGAACCCGTAAGTATTCTTCGACGGGTCGGTAAGGGCCTCCGCGGCAGCGACCAGCGCCTCGAAATTCTTCGGATAAGAGAGACCTTTTTGCGCAAACAGTTCCTTATTCCAGTAGACAATCCAGTAATCGACCGAGAATGGCAGCGAACGTTGAACACCCTTCTGGTCTTTCGCAAACAACAAGCCCGCGTCGGCGAAATCGCTTTCCTTCAGTGAGGGCTCCGTCAAGGCCGGATCGGCGAGGAAGCTGCTAATATCGGCCAGCCATCCGCCCTTCTCGAACTGGCGCTTCTGAACATGATAGCTCAGATGCACCACATCGAAGCTCGGACGACCGGATGACAGTTCGATCGCCGTTTTCTGGCGCTGCTGTTGTTCTGGGGTGGCCTCCGCATTGACCTTCATGCCCGTCAACGCTTCGAACTCGGCGATGTATTTGAGGAGGATATCGCCACGCGGGCTCTTGATGAGATTGACTTCGAGCGTCGTGCCGGCAAACCGCTTCCAATCGACAGCGGCCAATGTCGGTCTTATGCCCAGTACGGTTGCTCCCCCCAGAGCCGCGGCGGCCGTCAGAAATGTCCGGCGTGTCGCCCTTGGCGTTGAATAGGTCATAAAGGTCTCCTCCCTTTTCGGACCGATGTTTTCCCGCCGGCCCTTTTTGAACAAAGTCAGATAGACAAGGCCCGATCTCTCGCATGGTGGATATGAGCGACCAGCCGATCCACCGCGTCCTCCACGGAGCGGCTCTTGATCGCGTGCAATACACTCAGATGTTCGCCCATGACCGGACCGACGCGGCCGTCGATACGAAATCGCTCCTGGCGGATGAGGCGCATTTTTATCGAATTGACCCGGTAGGCGTTGAAGATGATCGTGTTGCCCATGGCGGCGATGAAGGCGTCGTGCATGCCCCAGTCCACGGCCTGCGCCAAGCCTTCCAGGTCAGGCGAATTGTTTCCGGCGGCCGCCGCGTCCGACAATTCCTGATGCTGGCGTATGAGGATGTCGATCGCTTCATCGGACGCCGAGCGGGTGAACAGCGCAACGGCCTCCTTCTCAAGCACGACGCGGAACTGATAGGCCTCGCGAATGAGATTGAGGTCGATATGGGCGATCTGCAGGCCGCGCTGGGGCACGGTCTTGATCAAGCCCTCGGCCTCCAATCTCGGTATCATCTCGCGGATCGCTCCGAGGTTCAGCCCTGTAAGCTCGACCAGCCTGCGCTGGGAAATAAACTCCCCTGGCCGGACGTCGCGCGCAAGCAGGTGGCGTGTGAAGCTCTCATACGCCTTTTCTCGTAGCGTCGTTTGTGCCGCGCTGTCGTCCACAGCCGCTCGTTCCTTCTTGGGCTATGCGTCCCTTGACTGGAACAGGGCGTTGTAGGCGCTCTCAAGCGCGCTACGTTCCTTGGGCTCAAGCGCGACAAGTGGCGCGCGAGGCACCAGCCATCTCCCGTCACCTGTCAGCCGGGCCACCAAGGCTTTGACGGCGGGTATGACCGGATATTTCAGCAGTTCTTCGACGAGACGTTCAGCGCGCCCATCGTCCCGCCCCTCAACGGCCATGGCCCGCACCTCCGCCGGCAGGAAATTGGCCATGCCCGAAATGGCACCCTGGCCACCCAATCGGACAGCCTTTGCCAAGTGCCGTTCGTCACCGACGAGGATAATCAAATCGCGATGGGCGGCCAGCAGGCGCTCCGTATAGGACCAATCGCCGGAAGAGTCCTTCACTCCAACGACAATTTCAGGAAAAGCCGTTCTCAGGCGCCCGACGAGCTCCAGGGAGAGCGGCACCATGGTCATGGAGGGGAGGTTGTAGAGGATGATATCGCGTGCGGAGCAGCCGAGCATTTTGAATACGGACGAGAACCAGTTGAACACCCCATTGTCGCTGACATTTTTGAAGTAGGAAGGCGGCGCCAAGAGGATGTTGCG
>Ga0307513_10012302_pt1 | contig 10576 bp, 10 predicted proteins | sample 15_EM_MG_FD_202174 | JGI IMG/M metagenome (GOLD analysis project Ga0307513, IMG submission 202174) | Populus trichocarpa ectomycorrhiza microbial communities from riparian zone in the Pacific Northwest, United States - 15_EM | ecosystem: Host-associated > Plants > Roots > Unclassified | place...
TATCTCTAAAAAATACATGAAATACAAATGAAACAAATGTATTTACTAAAACAGTTGAATAAAACATTTAGAAAACAATTTAATATAACAAGATTTTGAAGAAAAAAAAAGCTTTCACAATGTACAACAAGATTTTAGACTTGCATCTAGCAAGGTTTAATCTAGGAGTTAAACATTGCTAGATGCAAGGTCAAAGGGGGTCACTGAAGTGTTACAACCCAGGTGTGGAAATGTTCATTGCATAACTCGGACGCCCTGGTGATATTCCAAGAGCCTTTGGGACAGCCGCAGTACTCAGTAAGTTTGCGAATTGGAAGTTACGGCGTGCATGATGGCGATCATTTACGGCGGCAATTTCCATGAGGAGAAAACATGATGACTACAGCTGTTCCAACGGTCCCGCCAGCCACCGGGGGTACTTTAACTTTAGCGATAGACTAGAGACGAGGAGCCAGGACAATATGGAACCTTGGGAGATGTCAGTAAGTACATTGTTAGTTTGCAGTGTCACCCCGCTGTGAATTATAACTTTACATTATTCTGTGAAAGTTTTGCTTCGCCATGTGGATTCTATGGCAATTATTATGCACATCACTTTCCATTCAATAGAACCTAGGTGGGACTAGAATTTGTTCTGGCCGAATTCAGTCACGATTAGCATGACTCCACCCAAAGCGACAGCATCAATCTGTCCTCCACCTGTTTAAAATTCACACTACTTTTATATTGTGTCCAATTCTCTTTGACGTTAATTCGAAAAACCCCCCCATACATCTGAATACCGTGACGATTAACAAATAAGATCAGAGTGGAAGAGGAAAGGAGGTTGATGGCGGGAATTTAGCTGCCATCATCTCCATTGTCCTCCTTCGTGCAATAATTTTCGAAATTTAAATGTAAATACACAAGTAAAAAAGGTGTGCGCATCGCTTGGGAAATAATTAAAGGGGACAAATGTGATCCTGGTGCTAAGTTTGAGTGGGTGTGATGACGGCGGGAATTGCCGCCATAAACGATCACCGGAATACAGCGCCGGAATTTCCAATACACAAATGCCCTCGCAGTACTGGTGGGATGCAAACATGACTTCAGAATTTTTAAGACCTAACCATGCAGACAATCCATGGGGAGGATTGCACACCAGAGGGGAAACAGCAATGAAGCAGGTCTTTACAGTGACAAAAGGGTTAAGGCAACATATGTTCCTACACGCAACGTTCAAGGCGACGATGATCTTGTATGCGCCTCTGGTTTTTACAGATGCTGACATGACGGATTTCATCAATAGATTATGGGGGGACCCGAGCCAGGTGATGACACCTGCAGTATGGGCCCTCGCAGATGCGGTTCTCCAGGCGCAAAATAACAAGACAAGTTTGACCTTTGGATCGTTCATGCAGCAGGGTGAAGGGATGGTTGTGTCATACAGCACAGAGTATTTATATCTCACCAATCCAATGGATAATTCATCCATCTACACAGCGATGAGGTTCGGGTCAACTAATATTACACTCTTGGATTCGGAGACACTGCTCAATGAACCCGTCCCACTAGCGGTGTGTAACAGGTCGCTACATCAGGAAAAGGCCACCTAGCTCTGTCTGTCTTTAGATGCTTTAGCTGTCCTAGGACATCCTAGGACATCCTGGGATGTCTTGGGATGTCTCAGGATGGTCTAGGACAGCTAAAGCATCTAAAGACAGCCAAAGCTAGGTGGCCTTTTCCTGATGTACGAACATCGCTCAAGGGGGCATAGTACGCTCGATGAATTGCATGCTGTCAACAATGCCCTCACAACCCCGGTTTTTGGGACAGGTCGATACAACCTCAATGGGAGTATATACAAGAAGAGTGGTAGTGGGATGTTAAATATACGCTTGAAAGAGTGGGATTGATATCCAAGAGTGGGATTGAAATGAGGATAGTGGGATAGAAATAGGAAGAGTGGGATCATGTCCAGAGAGTGGGATACGACACAAATAGTGGGATTGGGATAGGGGTCAAATGGGTGCTACCCGCCCAAGCATTGTTAAGGGGCGGGATGGAACATTTCCCCCCCAAGAAAACATGCAATTTGAAATACCCTTTGCACCCCCCACCACCATCCATGGTCGAGCTGGCCACTACCGGTGCTCCCAACGATGCCCTTGATAAACCTTGCAGATGTCTCTTTGTCCAAACTGCGTGGTTATCGCGACTTTGTGAGTTCATTATCCAAATATAGACTGTCACAGTGTGCTCAAGAGAACATCTTCTCAAGGCCTTCCAACCTGTCCTAGCCGATCAATCACATCGACCATTTTTTTCTCTTGATCGCCATGAAACCTGGACAACAATTTCTGGGTATGAACTATATGAAACCTGGCTCAAAAACTTGAAGGATTTAAGCCAGGATACTGCTCATGCACAAGCACTCATCGACAGTGCAACAGCACGCGATATCAAGCAGTTCCGAGACATTGTAAGCTTCTTAAAAATTAAATCCTCACCGTCTTAGATGTGCTTTACAGATTACGACACCAGAATATACAAAAAAGGACTATTTTTCAACTGACAACTTCCATAACTGGATTTGTCCAGTGGTGTTTGAAGCATGGATGCTTTGGTTTAGGGAAGCAGTAAGGGAAGGTACATCTTCTCGGATGTCATCATATACTGCAACGTCTATTTCTCGGTTAGTGCCCTGTAACATCCTCTTTAAAACAAACCTTTATTAATAGGTATTAGGCCTTCCTTGCATATGTCCAAGACAGCGGACTTGAGCTCAGACAATGAGAGGAACTCACGCTATCCTCCCTCATCATGGGCAACCTCGTCAGCTTACTCTGTAGCAGCAAGCTCTCCTGAGGTCATCGTCATTTTAGACTCAGACGACGATGAATATGAGAAGTGCCTGGAGTTGGTGGTCAGTTGTGCTGTAAAAAGAGAACCAAAGAAACGAGAAGAGATTACTACTAATACTAGAGCTATTAAATGTGAGGTCTTGTTTTTCTTATGTTGTTCCTTTGGTTTACTGTTAATGACAACAGGTTTGCATTCAATCTCACCAGAGATTCAATTTCTGTCCGATTCGCCAGTGGGTATCAGAAAGAAAACTGCGAAAGGGAAAGCCCAAGTACTCGACGTCTCACCAGAGGGTTCTGGTCCCATCAAAATCACATCAAAACTCACTGTTGACTCAATGTCGACTATTACCTCACTCCCATCTATGTGGACAGTTCCCTGAGATAATTCAGCCACACTTGTCGACCTTTCTGCATGGCACAGCTTTCCACAGAGGCCAAATGGTGATAGATATTTGATTGATGCACTAATTCGAGCTGAGGTATGTCTGAACTTGGGCCCTCGATCAGATAATTGACTCTTCTCATTCTATTGCAGGATCAAGACTCCTGGGGGGGTTCAGTTGGTCACTCTGCCAGAGAAGTCTATGTCTTCGGGTTCAATGAAGATGATCCCACAGAGAGCATCCACTGCCGTCGTGCATACCTTCACTGCAACGGTATTGCTATATGCAAGCACTTTGATCAGGATATCCTCGGAGGCTGCGAGCACTATGAACCTGATCCTGATGAGATGCGAGAGCTCTGGTATCATGAGCTTGATGCTAACTCTCACGAAGCGCTCCAGAAAGTGAACATTGTTTCGAGGTATAGATCAGTTGTTAACTTAGAAGTCACTCAGTTCATGATGACCAGGTTTTATACCAAGATACAAAAGCTCAAGTGCAAGGTTCCATGCACTGGACATCCCATGATGAGAAAATTGACTTCGGTATGTTTCTGAGGTTCTTTTATAATTCTCTTTGACTTATGACCTTCAAAGGGTTGCTCAAAGGTTGGGAAGAATTATTTCATTGGGTGTTCAGGATGGAAGTCTACTGAGCGCAATAAGCATTGGTTACTCCCTATCCCTTCAAACGTTGATGAGGATATATTAACAAAGGTTATGGCTAATGATGGGGTATTGCTGTCCAATGTTATGTCTCCTGTAAATTCGGCCTGTGTGTTGGCTGTTCACCCAAGGGCAGCATTGAAGACATGTCATAAGTAAATTCAAAGTCTCGTTCAATGTATATATCCCATATAAATTTCTTTCAGCATACTCGCATGTTATAGATGGCAAAATATCACCCGGAAGAATTATTGAGCAAAAATGTCCTACCCGCATGGCTATTTATATCCCTGTTGACGCCTCCATTCACAAGGCGATTGTTTTCCTGCATAACCCACATAATCATCCAATGTATCCGAAGACCAAGCCAAGTACTGAAGAGAAAAGCCAGCTCAGAAAAGCAATCAATGCTGCCGGGAAGCGTGGACTCACTGTTCGCAAGTTGATCAATGGTATTGTGTCGAGATTCTCAAGTTCGAATTGATACTTACCATTCAAAAATTCAGCACCGTCGACATCTTCCATTTACAATAGCATGGCACTGCCAATCGCGTCTCCAGCATATATGGATCGCTGCAAATTAAGCAATGAAATTTGTAAGGAAAAAATGAAGGACCACCCAAAGGGATTAGGTTGGGAAGGTCGGTGTGACCTTTCACCATGAGAAGAACTGATTGAATAATGAAGGCCTTCTACACGAACACATGCAATGGGAATCAAAGCTTCCAGTCAATAAACACTACATCCAAGCAGTCATGGTTACTCCTGAAGCAAAATGGGTCATTACGATGCATCCTCGGCTTGCAAAGCACTTTCATTCTGTTCTTTATCTTTGTATTGACTATACATTCAAAAGAGTGAAAGGCAATGTTGATGAATGGGAGATTGTTGCATTTTTGGATTGGTTTAAGCGCCATAAGTAAATTTTCTGATCTTGATTCAAACCTCCAACTTTGGTCAAACCCAGGTGTGACTCTTGCGCACTTCTATTGTGATAGAAATACTCAGAACGCCTTCAGTCGACTATTTTCCGAGCTCTTTCAAATTATTCCTGAGCTTACCGGATCAATATTAAAGTTCTTTGCTTTCTTTTCTGGCGATCCTGAGGCACTGCTGTGAGCAATCATTTTAGATGCCGAGGCTCCTCAAGCACAGGGATTAGGTGATGAACTGCTGGTATATGTTGCTAAATATGTGCCAGAGGCCCTGTCAACTGTCCCGAGAAATGTGCTCGATCTGTTGATGATAGTCCTAAAGACTTGTTAAGTTCGTTTTGAGAGGTTAGTATAAGATTTTTGAGTCATCTAAACTTCTATATTCACATGTCTACTATCAGAAACATCGACAAGCTTCCAGCTACAGTACCAAGAGGAACTATTGCCCGTTTGAAGGGATTTATGGGGCTTCAGAGTAACGAAGAAATTCAAGAGTGGCATAAATTCTGCTGAACTTCTCCAGACAAGTCAGTATGCGGTAAGCCAGTGGAAACCAGTTCTAAAAATACGATTTCACTTACTGCGCTTAGACTGGCACCAACAGAAAGTCAATAACCCTTGGCTTCTACCATGGCTTAATGAATTCCTGTCAAAAATGGATGGTACCAGCTGGAAACTGACACCAAACCATTCAAATCTTGTTGAAGGTGGTCACTCAGGCACAAACGATGTTACATCAATTGGAAAGAAAATTGGTGAAGCAGTAACAAGGTATTTTTCGAACGAAATTTATTGATCTTCATTTGACTGAGGACTTGGATTTTCCAGCACTCGTGAGCTTGATGATCAAGTTGCCAATGAACTTGAGGCAATGGAACGCAATGGCATTCTACCTAAGCGCTGGAATGGGTCAGCAGAGTGGGAGCACCTAAATACTCAGTGTCGGGCTTGGACCCATGCGAAGAAGAAAGACCGCGACGATAAACTTGCTCACTACGAGATGAGTTTACTGCCGAGCTTCAGACACTTTCAACTCAGCAGACTGAATCACTAAATCTAGATAAGTCACTTTAGGCACAAATAAAGGCCCTTTGGGACAATCATGATATCAATTGGAAGGAGAGAATCAAGGCTCTCCAGGAATGAGTTGAAGACAAGAAAGAAAAACAGTGAGGGTTCAAAACTGGCGGCAAGTAATTAACGTTGCTATCCAGGAACTCAAAGACAATGGCCTAAGTGGGAGTTGTATTAATGGGCATTGTCCAACCCTTTCAGTCAAAAACAAGGCTGTTGAAAATGAGCTGCGTGATGCGCCTGGTATGTTGTTGCTTGACAGGATCTTGGCGCCATTGAAATATTATTGTACAGGAGACAACGGCAATTTATCCATGGAACCTGTCCTCCCGATCCCTCTTGTGCAGGTTAATCTCGATGAACACCTTCCAAACGTCCAGGGTACACCACTGGTCGAGATTGAAGATGAGTCATGTGGTATGTTGTCGTTTGCCAGGACCTTGATACCATTGAAATATTGTCATACAGAAGACAACAGGAATTTATCCACGGAATCTGACCTCCAAGGTCCTGCAGTGCCGGTTAATCTTGACGAACACCCTCCAAATATTCATGGTACATGGGTCAAGTCCTTCTTGGAAATGCTAAATAGTAACGATGATGATCACAATAATCATGCTCAGGCCGCTGGTGGGTCTCTCATTTTTCTTAGCACGCAGTACACTGTTCACTGATATTACACCCCAGTTGGTTTGTTCCCAGACACGTCGAACACTATCGGCATGAATGGCATGAATTTTGAGGCAAATTTCGGAGTCAATTCCAATTTTAACTTCAATGACTTTGATTTCAGTGATATGGACAACTTCAATTTCAAAAACACAGACAACTTCGATCTTCGAAACATGGAAAACCTTGATTTCGGAAACATGGACATTGATACACTTAAATTCGATAACTTGGGTGTTGACACAACATTCAATCCCGAACAACCCTTCATTTTCCCTCCACAACCCACTCATTTTGACGCAGACATGGTATTGCCTATTGATCCTTCGACAAATCATTCCTCTCCTGCTTCCACATCCAACACTAGCACATTCAGCACACCAACACTTCCGAAATCTGACATGGTTCATGTTTACCAGCCTATGAAGCGCAAAAAGGTTGATGAAGTCGATGCTGCTCATATTCTCCCTGAAGGTCTTCAACATCGCCGAACAAAGAGCGCGAAGGCAGCAGCTGCATTGGAATCTGCAGAGGGATAATTAATGGATGTGTAGATTTTTTATTGAACGTTGAATCCAAACTAAAACCGTCTGTCTACCCAAACGCCGTTAGTCATATGAACAATTTTTATTGCATACAGTAACTCTAAATTAACATGTTAAATTCTCCATCATTTACCTTCAAATTTAGGATCGGTCATATTTAGAATATTTCTAAAGAGATAGAACTTTTAATTTTATTATCGTGCTACTTAGCGTGGATATTGAACGCAATCTTTGAGGGTGCGAGCGGAGTTTTAATTGACATTAATCACATCACAGTAGGTGGTGTTGGTTTGTCCTCATTCTTCCACCACCACCACGCACCTTCGCCACCTCAACACCCTTCTGACCACTCACATCCACCCGACCTGGAGCCCCTCCCCTCCCTTGAGGGATGTGGGCCCAAATGCCAACCCCCCACAAGCACAGAATGGATGCCAGCCACACCCCTTTCCACTAGGGAATGTCATGGGCTACCCTGGGGTTTTCCAGAGTAACCCACACCCGTACCCGTCAAAACCCACACCTGCGTCCACAGGCGCGGGTTTTTGTTGGTACGGGTAGTGGGTTTACAAAAACCCAGGGGTAACCCAACCAGCATTGGGGTTTGCCTCCAGAAATAACCAATGAACCTTGCAAGGGCAGTGCAAGTGTCAATTGACACTGCCGTGCAACCTTGCGAGGATCAGAAAAATCAGGGGAATGGTAACCGGGGCGCAAAGCGTGCACCCCATTGTTTCGACAGCACCATGTAATGTAGTGGTGAATGACCGTGTGTGACTCAATCACACCAACTGTGTTGGCGTTGGTCCACGAGGCGGGGTTCATTGGTGGGGGTTGACATTGCGGCGGATGATGTATCTGCCCCTGCCTTCCTGCCTGTCTTATCATTTGGGGGTTCCTCACTGGTTTGGGTGCTGATGTGGTGGTGCAGATCAGTGGGGTTGGTTACACCTGACGTCGCAGGCAAGTGGTTGGTCATGGAAACGGTGGGTTTTGTGACATTCGATTGACCTGGCGGATTGGGCATGGGTGGTGATGGCCAGGGTGGACGTTGTGGGTTGGTTGATACGACGTCAGTATGAGGGAATGACTTCATCAATCCACACCGGGTATTCCCCACCACCCAAAAAAAAAGACCCTTGCCGTTGTGCTGGGGCTGGTTAGGATTAGTAATAGAAACTTTTGAGTAGGCAGGTAGAGTGGTTGGCTTGCCGAGGGTGCTGGATGAGAGGGCGAGGGTGTATAATAGGGCGGGGCTGTTGTGCAGGGGTTGGGGGCACTAGTAAATACATGTAAACAATGCCAGAAACAGTGGTCGGGTGGTGTGCTCACTGTTGGGGGCTCATTGGGGGCGAGAAATTTTATATTTTGGGGGTAGCAGGGTATAATACACCCATCTGGGATGTTTTGGCGCTCCAGGGGGGGCAGGAGGAGGCTGGAGAACGTCTCCATGGTGCCAAATTTGAAAATTATGTCCGAATTAGGAAAGCGGTGCCAGTTGGGCTTCCTCGGGTTTAGTTTTGCTCCTGGGCTCATTGGGCTCAGTTTTTCATAGCAAAAAAAACTGTATTATAGTAGATACAATGTATTTATACCTATTGAACCAATTTATATAGGTCTGGGGAAGGGATGGGTGGATGGCAAGGAATGGGTTTGGATGACACTTTCCCAATTAGGAAAGCGATCCCAGTTGGGCTTGCTCCGGGGCTCGGTTTTGGCGCTGGGCTCGTTAGGCTCGGTTTTCCATAGGCAAAAAGGTGTATTACAGTAGATACAATATATATACATGAATCCTACCATTTATGTGGCTCCATGGAGGCAGGAATGGGTGAATGGCTTGGGGTGATCCCATTTTATAAATTATCTTATCCTATAATTCCATATCCCTGCTCTTTGCTTATCCGGATCGCACATGTGAAATATTATAATAAATTTATATATTTTCCCCAAGGAGGGACTATCCCCCCTTGGGTATGTATCTAATACACATATAATCGGGCTCTACCCTTGTGCGGTTCGCAAACCCGTCTCCTCCTGGTCGAAGCCGCCTCCTCCTTGTCGAGGCCATCTCCTCCTTGTCGAAGCCACCTCCTCCGCATTGAAGCCACCTCCTCCGCATTGAAGCCATCTCCTTCTTGTCGAACCGTATCATCGAACCCGATCGAACCAACCCCCGGCCTCATTGAACCCACGTTCATCCTTGCTGTTGTCCCCACCCAGTGGTGGTCTGGCTCTCGTTACCGTAGGGCAGTTGGATTGGCCATTGTTGGCCTGCACTCGCCGTCGTTGAGCTGTATTCGCTATCCTGGATTCGTATTGCCGCGGATGGGTTGGATTCGCCATGGTTGGGTTGGATCCGCGGTTGTTTGCCTCTGCTCACTGTTGTCGGCTAACTGTCGTGTTCGACTTGTCTGTCATTGCATTCCACTTGGCCATGCATCTCCCCAGTCCTCCTCTTCCTCATGTCATATCTTCCTCCTCCTCCTCCTCGTGTCATCTCCTCCTCCTCCTCATCGTTGTGTTGTCCCTTCTCCTCCTCCTCCTCGCAGTGTTGTCTCCTTCTCCTCCTCCTCGTCGTGTTGTCTCTTCCACCACCACCACCACCACCACCACCCATCGTCCTCACCATGCGTCATATCGTCGTTGGGTGTCATCCTCATCGTGTCGTCATTTGTCAACGAGCCTCCCAATACCTGGGTCCCCTGCGATTACTCCATCGAGCGTGAGTGAGCAAGCCGCCCACATCCCTCTTGGAAGGGGAGGGGCGCTTGTGGGTATTTTAAGTGGGCCAGGAGCGCTAACAATTGGGCCCACATCCCTCAAGAGAGGGGAGGGGCACCATGCAGTGTGAACGCGTGTGTATGGGCCGCAGTCGAGGAGGTGGGGTCGATGTGGTGGTAGGATGAGGGAGAATGAAGCGACATCAACCGTGATTACAGTTGATGTCGAATTCAAACTCCGCTCTCGAGCACAACAATCGTGCTCGATATCAATGCATAGTTGCGCAATTAGAAATATTAAATGGTAGGCAGTTTATAAATGTATTAAATATATTAGATCCAAAACTTTAGGATAAATGGTTTAAAATTCAATGTGTTATTTAGAAAATAACATAAATGGACGAACTCACCACGCTCTGCCAAAGTACCGCACATTAGTTCACTATCTTACCTACTGTATTATGTAGAAAAAATACTTGGATGTAATTTAAATGCACTAATAAATGATATCTGAATACTTTGCCCAAGGTACCTAAAGGTTGTGGAAGCTAGGATAATCAAAGTTTCCTTAGGATATGAACTTGCGGTCCATATCTCAAGCTCGACAATCCAGTTTTCCACAACCACTGGGAATGTTGGCTCACCTATCTAGAATCAATATATTAGTTTAAATAAATCATATTCCATCATTTTTTATACATAATACAAAGGTTATGATATAGAATTGACGAAAGAAAGG
>Ga0307513_10012303_pt1 | contig 10576 bp, 8 predicted proteins | sample 15_EM_MG_FD_202174 | JGI IMG/M metagenome (GOLD analysis project Ga0307513, IMG submission 202174) | Populus trichocarpa ectomycorrhiza microbial communities from riparian zone in the Pacific Northwest, United States - 15_EM | ecosystem: Host-associated > Plants > Roots > Unclassified | place...
TTACATGCTCACAAAATTATGAAAACTGTAGTTCTTATCGGCTGAATTTTATATATAATGGAATTATAAATAGTTTAATAAAATAATAAAAAATATTTTATATCAAGTATTATTTATTTCATGATATGACAGGAGTAGTTAATTCTATAATATTTAAATTTAAAACCATCAATATTAATATAAATATTTTAAAATTATTTTATAACCTCAATTTCAAAAGTATTTTTAACCAAACACATTAAACTACTTTTTTTTCAACCTCAATTTCAACTATAGTTTTAACCAAACATCTATTTTTTCAAATTAAACTCAACTAAAAATATTTTTTATAAAATAATTTTTTTCAAATTATAACCACAATACCTGCCTGCCTCCTGTAATATTAAATACATTTGAAGGTCGATGTTTGACCGCTACTTTTATTAATCTTATCCTATTCTACCCGCAAATTTCATTCAATAGTCAACACCAGATATGATTCCCTATCTTCTTCCCTTCACATTCTCTCTCTGCCCAGTTCCTAAAGAAAGAGGATAACAGTAGCTCAAAGCGCAGACCTTGAAGTCGTCCATTGTTGAGTTCTGCAGATAATGGCCCAAACATTGTCAGAGAAGGAGCTTTACTCTGTAAGGAGAAGAATGGCCTCTGTTGCCAACCATCTTATGGTACCTTCTCCTCCTACAGCTTCTAGTTCAAAATGTGACTCGGTTGAACTAGTACCCAATGCTGCTTCCATGAATGATAACTACCATAGAGTCCATGGTAATGTTTCTAATAAAGAAGTTGTTTGGAGAAATGTTGCTGCTTCTGATGGCAGTACTAAGGACTTCACTGACATTATTTATCAAAAGGCTGTTGGTGAAGGCATTGCAAAGGTCAGAAGTGCAGTGATATCTTTGATCATGGCTCTTGTGTCTTTCTCTTTTTGTTTGTTTTAATGTCGGTTTTACTGTGTTTGTAGATTGTTATTAACAGGCCAGAGAGAAGAAATGCGTTCCGGCCACGGACGGTTAAGGAACTAATTGCTGCGTTTAATGATGCTAGGGATGATAGCTCTGTGGGGGTTATCATTCTTACTGGCAAGGTTTTCCTCTTCTTCGTGCCTTTTTCAAGCCTTACGAATTAGTATAGTAGTAATTAATTTGGTTTTGTAGGCAATGTTAAGGATGTAGAACAGCTTAAAGCTTTTGGTAGGTTGGTTCTAAGTTAAGAAGCAAAACTGGTTTTCTTGCAACTTTTCTATCGCATTTTATTCTGCTTGCAAGAAAGTCATGCCATTTTCCTTGGATACGATTGACATGCTTGTTGTTTGCTATTGCAATTTTCAATTTGTATATAAACCTTGAATCGAGCATACTGAGATTCAAGAGTGAAATTTATAAGATTTCGAGATGTTTGTTTCTATAAGGAGGCTTGATTTGATTGTGAAAAAACAATGTTGCTGTAGGGAACCAAGGCCTTTTGTAGCGGTGGCGATCAGGCATTAAGAACCAAGGATGGCTATGCTGATCCTAATGACATGGGCCGCTTGAATGTATTAGACTTGCAGGTGCTAGCAACATTGTAATCTAGTATGAAGATTTTGTAAATTGTACATGCATTGCACCTTTCCAATTGAAATTTGTTGGAAGCTTGCCTAACATACATGCATTCTCATGGTCTGCAACTACAATTCAAAAGATCATTTCCATTTCAATTTCAGTTCAATTTCTTCCATTCAAATTTTAATCTTTCTGATATCTAGTAGCTTTCTTGGGTTCCACTTTCATCGCCATCAGAAATGGCCGAAGTCATATGTAGCAATATATTATCCTAGTCATTATTTTGTGCTTCATACCTTCTACCACATTACAGCTGTTTTCAATTCTTCATTTCAATCATCATGCAGGTACAAATTCGGCGCCTTCCCAAACCAGTAATAGCAATGGTATGGTATTCTTCACTTTTCACAATTGTTCTCTCATGGATATACTTGGTAACTAGATGAGAAGACATGAGTTTGTGGAAGATATGATTAGAACAAAAACATGAAATACTACGTCTCCGTGTCATGCTCTATATTTAATTACTTTGTGAGATTCAGGATTCTTATATCAAAGATCCAAATCCATGAGAGTGTAACTGTTTTATTCATTGCATCTTCCGTGCACATTACATTATCAGGTTGCAGGTTATGCTGTTGGAGGAGGACATATATTGCATATGGTCTGTGATCTCACAATTGCAGCCGATAATGCTATATTTGGCCAGACTGGTCCTAAGGTAGTCTTGTCATCTTCTGTCTCTCTTGTTATTTGCAGACTTAGAGTTTTGATTTGTAGGCTGGATTGGCTCTAGTATGGGATTCAGTTATGATTCAGTTGAGTTGAGCCAAGATTGGCAATGATCCTATAAGGCAAGGTTAATCGTATAATAGTATTGGACGCTTACAAATCACCTCTCACAAGTTCCATTTCTTTTTTGGTCCAAACTGTCTAGATCTGATTAGTGTCTGCTGTATTGTTTCTCTTTGCAGGTTGGAAGCTTTGATGCAGGTTATGGAAGTTCCATCATGTCCCGTTTGGTAAGCAATTGAACATATCTTTGGTTGACTCAATACTTGGCGTCATATCACTTCTTATCTTCTAGTAGGAAATTTTAATATATCATTTGATTCTTCTGAAGACCCCCTCTTCTAGTTTTAAGGCTGCCTCATCAACCACCAATGCTAGAATAAGTAGATGATTTTCTTGATCATTGTCCATTTGATATCTTTTATACCGTGTTGTTTTGCATCTGAAAATTTAACAGGTCGGGCCTAAAAAAGCACGTGAGATGTGGTTTCTGACAAGGTTCTATACAGCTTCTGAAGCAGAGAAAATGGGCCTTGTTAACACTGTTGTACCAGTGAGTTCACTATTCTCTCTATTTTTTTCCAATATATAGCGTAGGATCTGTTGGTATTTTGACTCATTTAAACATTAAACTGTCTCCTTCCAAACTGTATGATTCTCCCATTACCATCATTCTATTTTTGCTGCTAAATATTGCTAACGTTTAAAAACATCTTCTAGTTAGATAATTTAGAACAAGAAACAGTCAAATGGTGTCGAGAGATTCTAAGGAATAGCCCAACTGCGATTCGAGTCCTCAAGTCAGCTCTTAATGCTGTTGATGATGGTCATGCTGGACTCCAGGTACCCTTAGACCATCTACTTGTATTTGTATTCTTCAAGCTACTTTAACTAAATGACCTTATCTTGTTTCTTACTCTTTCATGTGTACTTGTATCATGCAGGAACTTGCTGGGAATACCACACTCATATACTATGGTACTGAGGAAGGCAGCGAGGGGAAGTCGGCATTTATGGAACGTAGACCCCCGGATTTCTCAAAATTTCCACGACGACCTTAATGTCAACTTTCACCTGTGCAGACCCAATTTGTTATCAATCTACCAGATAATTTTTTTCAATAAATCCTTTGTGGCTTCTTTGTTATGTATTCTTGAGATTAAGAATTTTATATTGAGCTCTCTTGGAAGCCACATTATCAGTTGTCAAAAGCATCACCCTCGCTTCATCAAATGAGTTCAGAAGAAATTACTCTCAATTGCCCACGACTCTTTTGGTACCTTCTTTATGTAGATTGCCTAGAAATAGAAAATGTCTTCTTTGGACTTGGAGCTAGGTACTGAATTTAATTGATCAGCAATAAAATCTACATCCTCCCACAAAATGAGGTATTGGTATTGAATTCCAATTTTAGATAAAAATCTTCACTACATAGGAAAACAAACAAAAAGAACAGACAAAGTTAATACTGTTACATCAGTAAAAAGCAATGACGGATTTCGTATTATATCTAGTAGCTTTTCTATGTAAATTACTACTGTCTGGTCTAAGAAGTGGAGGCTTGAGAACTATCTGGGGTTTTAGGAGAGAAGAATTGGTCCCTAAATGCGTAGCTTGTGCTTTCCTGACCTTTTGAATTCCCAGAGAAACTAGCCCTTGCCAACTGCCTTAGTTTCTTTAGTTCACTCTTTTTCTCTAAATTTAGTCCCTGTGAACCTTTTCCTTCCCCAACGCTCTGAGCACTATGAAGGGATGTCTCTGCAGTTGTGTAACTTGTTTCTTGAATAACATCTAGACTTGGCGAACCAGGACTGAGCACAGGAACCACTGTTGCAGATATAGTACTAAGTGCATCACCATGGTGTGTTCTTCTATCTACTGATTCTGGACTTAGAGGAGGGACAGCAGATAGGCCTGTTTTTGGTTGGGAGAAATTTGGAATAACTTTTGACCAGTGCTTCCTTGGTAGGAAAGGCAACACAAGACCTTTAGCGGCAAGCTTCAATCCGAATTTGAAAGAATTCCTCCGAGGCTGAGAAAGTCTTAGAAGGCATTTTACCAATGCATACCATTCATTTACAATATGAACAATGAAGGTTAGGAAGAGGAGAGCCAACATTGTGTATCCGAGTATGCTTTCTTCCATATGATTTGATCTTTCTGTAGCAATAGAAAAACCGAAGATGCCTGCCTCGCATAAGAGAGAGATACTTTCCACCAAATGGACTCTCCTTCTGATGTATGGTTTGAGTGTAAGCAGATAAATGAATTGTATCAATGTGATTGCCAACGCTAAAAGGCTTTGACTTGATTCTGGTGATCTGTATGCTCCGGATAGTATTCCCAAACCGATTCTTCTCACAAGATCCAGAATAACATAGGAAGATCTAGCACACCCCACGAGTCGCCTGGACCAAGGCATTTTAGTTTCTTCATTGCTGTCATCTGAGCTCACAGCTCTCATTCTTCCAATTCCACTTTGACCACTTTCAATCCACGTAGGCAAGGTGTTTGGGTCACAATGATCAACAATGACAAATAATGGAGGACCCCTTAGATTTTCAAAGAGAATTCCAAAGCGTGGAAGGAGAGATGTGGGCAACCCCTCCTTATAAAACCATTTACCAATTACTTGCTTACCAACAAAGACAGACCACAACTTTTTATACCATGGATCCCCTACAGCAATATCCCTGATTTCCTTGTACAGAGCAAAACTCCCAGAGAAGATAGCAATTATGAGAAAAAGGATGGTGAATAAAATAAGTGCTCCTGGGACTACTAGCAACAAAGCCCCGATGATGATTCCTCTAGGTGAGCCCCCTGAAAATGAAGCAGTCTTCATTTCAAGAAAATCTTTGACAGGCCTTAAACTAAATCAGAAAGAATATCGGTAAGTGCTCACCTTTCATAACAAATGCTGAGGACTGAGAGATACAAGGTAACATGAGAATTAGAAGTAGCAGCTCAAACCTGGGAACCGAAAATATCCCATGAGCTGGTGCTCCTGTCCTCCATCTTAGGAAAAGTAATGTTAGCACATGAATTATAAGTAAACTGCCTCCTCCCACACCAAGCCAGAACAAGTTCTTCTCCAAGTCTTGCCACCTATTGAAGAAACAATGTCATCCATGTTTTAACCATGAATATGTGTTAAAAGCAGCTGCAGTTTTATAACTTGCAGGTATTAAGACTTAATCTTCTGTGTTAGTGGAAGTGATTTTGTTTGAATAAGCAGATCCTAATTTAGAAGTTAAGTGTTGGGCTACCCTTTGCAGTTCTCAGTTTCCTTGATGAGATTGGTAGCAGATGATGGTTCCCCTCTCTGCAAGACAGATGAATACAGCTGATGTAAAATTCTCATGAAATCACAATATACAACTATGCAGGATGGTAAATACCAACCAAGAAATAAGTGAAATATTCTCTGGAATTGAGGGGTAGACCATATGGAGTACTTTTCATGCTTGTACTATATCCATGACGCCAACCAAAGTTTAGGTTGATTTCAGTCTGAAATGGAAGTTGATCTTCCATATTAGAAGAACTATTTAAATTTGTATTAAACCAATTGTGATATTCAAGTGATAAGATTCTGAGATTTTCTTTAGCCAAATAAACATGGTTGGGCCATATAGAAGTGCCACCATCTTTCCATGGAAGCTTTTGACGAGGTATGAGCCACCTCAGACCTTTTGTTGTCTCTGAGTACTCAATTGGATGACTGGCAGAGAGCCAATCAGAGAGAACAAATACTTGAAGGTGTCCAAAAAATCCCTACAATAGAGGAAGTTCATAATTATCAAATAAAATCACAAAACACAACGGTTCTTCAGTAATGACATATGATGTCTAGTACAAAGTTATTGGAAGAACTTGTATGCAGCTTTGGCCATTTCAGTGTTTGAACACTCACATGCAGATTCATAGATGGTTTAGAAGCAAAATTGTCAGTATCTCCGGCTGCAAGAGAGCGTATAGCTCCAAGATTTGCAGTGGACAGTGAAAGTGCAGCAGCTGTCAGCGATGTTGCTATTACTCCAGAAGTCACAAAAGAGTATAATGCCATTGATATTGCCGGGGTTGAATCTATTGTAAGGTTTAGATTTTTAAATTCAGATGCAAAATCAGTAGTTGAGCTCTGGAATAGTGAAACAGTACAATGTTCTTACAGTGTTTCACTTCAAGTAGGTTAGAAGCTAAATTTTGATTTCCTGAAATATCATGTACTTTCCCGGCAGGAATTGTGATGGAGACCACATTCTGAGTAACAGCAAGGACAGTCAGCGAGTATAGAGCTCTTGAAAGTTCCTTAAACCTAGATAAAGAAACACAAGAGTCAGGTAGTATTTAAACTGCTATTTCAAACTGTTTGCAGTTCTTGAAAGTTTGTGCTGTAACACTATGAACCAAGGTTGTCCAAAAAACTACACGGAATACATAGTATAAACTCGAATCATAAAATCGTAAGTAAAATATTTTAACTAATTATATATTAACAATTCCAATCAAGTAGTAATTAACAATATAACACAATAAAAATAAAAATAAAATAAACAATAGAAAAGTCCAAATATCTTTATTTTATTTACATTGATTCCTCTACTTCTTATACAAATCGATCCACTTACTTCGTCATTTACAATAAATGAGTCCCTTTAAATTTTGATAGACCATTTAACATTAATTACTCCAAGAGTTAAGCATGCCAATTTACAACTTTTATTCTATATATTTGCCCGTTAAAACAGAGTAATATATCAATTGATATGTTACTAGTTTACATAAGAAATTGTGAAGAATGAATATGTATTTTAATTTTACGGAAATGAAATCCACAAATAACTTGTATCATTTAAAAAATTATAATAATTATAGTCAAAATTAAGCTCTTGATTATCAAATTGCACAAGTTTTGCAAGATATAAATTTAAAACAATGAAAATATTAAGGTGCAGATTACTAAAATGCACAATTTTATATTTTTTTAAAACTTGTAAAATCGATCCGATTTTACCGAGTTTGAACGAGTTTGACCGATTTTACTAGTTTTTGAGTTTTAATCTGATTTGACATATTAGATACATGTTAACTTATAAAATCATAAGATTTTAAAATTTAACTGGCTTTTTTAACAACATTGCTATCAACTATAACAGTAATAGCTTTCAGAGCAAACTATGCACCTGCCTTGTAACTTTTCCTCCTTCCACTTGTACCATGGAGGCCGCAAAGCCAAACACCGGCTTCGTAAACCCTACTATCACCTTCATGTCAGATGCCTCTGTAACATTTGGTGAGCTGGTGCTCAGTCTCACCTCAGGCTTTGTTGAATCTTAAAAGAAACTGCATGAATTAGTAAATCTATGAAACAGAAATGAAAGAAACTAGTTTGGAAAGCACAAACAATGACAACTGCAGTACCAAAGAGAATTGTCAGTGAGGCCGCTTGTGAAACAGGAGTGCCTGTTCTGCCAACTAATCCAGAATCTAGTTCAACCGTAATGGTTTCAGCTTTCGATGCATTCCTGAGCTACAAATATGAAAATTAGAGTTTTGAAAATACAAATTAGATTTTCGAGTATTATTGAAATTTTCACAGGAAGTGATTATGAACTTAATATTATTATTTATAGTATTGATTTCTTTTGAAAAAAAGATGCCCGTGTCATTTAAAGTCTGCTTACTTCAAAAAAGAACTTGCGATTCCAATGATTTCCAATAAGAACAGGTAAAACATTATCTGAGTTTACGTGCAAGGAATTTAGGACTTCTTCTGTTGAATTTCCAATGGGAATGCTGAAGTCCAAACAAATTTTCATGTCCCCAATTTTGTTAGTTGCCAGAACAGTTCTTGGGACCCCATTGATCTCCATTACATAGGATGGAACTGGCATCCACAAATCTACCAGCACTGGTCTTCTATCTAAGACAGAAATTGAAGTATAAATAACAGAAGGATCCATACGCAAATCTATTCATTTATCTCCGGCAAGTTACAAATGATGAACGATAACTCACCAAAGTGAATAATTAAAGAGGAACTGTTTGTCCTTGTAAAAGAGTTTCCAGCCTTATCTGTACAAAAATTATCTGCCATTCTGACTAAGATGCGGCCACGTAAACTTTTCAAGGAGAGAGTCAAGTCAAGTCTGTATTTTATATTAGGTTTGATGATGTGTAGAGAAGAAGCATGAAGATATGCTGGACCATTCAAAATGACCTGCAGAAGTGAAATGTTACCTGAGTTCACATTAGTAGACCCTTTGATAACAATCTAAGTTCCCTCTAACAATTAATAACACACACAAATGCATGTTTTCTGCAGGGGAACTAAAGAGTAGTTTGGACCTGGAAATGCACTTACATCGCAATTTGATGAGTTCGCACACTTGAATCCACCCAACCCGGTGCAAGCTTCACTGAATGTTACATCAATGGTTATATTTCCAGCATTTGTGTAATTCTGTTCACTAAATATTGTTGCAGTTGGTGGAATTGTGTCTGGACAATGCAATCATGAAACAGACAAGTAAAGTCCCAGCAGATAAAAGTCTTGGAAGAAAAACACTTCAGTGAGTATTCTTCCAAGACCAGACATTGTCTAAGCACTAGACATCTGAAAGAATAGAAAAGGGACAGAGTTACTTACCTATGAACCAAGAATAAGATGATGAGTTTCGCTCTCCATTACGAGTTGTGACACTGAGAAGAAAACTGTGTTTGTGGTTTACAGTTAAGTTCTTGAATACTATTATATCAGCAGGACATGATCTCAAAGTTCGGCCATCGAGCTGTGTTCAAGTCAAATTTTGTAATGATTCAAACAAATTCAAGCTGCCTCGGAAAAAATAAGTGCTACTAATCATATTTTACAAGCAATATACTTTCCAAAGGGGAAATTTATTTACTTGGGGACCTTCTGCAGATCAATATATGAATTTATCAAGAAAGAAAAAAGTCCTGAAAACATTAAATAATCTCAAGAAGAGCAAAAGCAAACTTGCAGCATTACTATTTACAGGAGTTTTACCGGTTCAAATTAAGGAGAAAGAAAGAAAGATGTTTCAACAGGAATGTTACCTCACAGGACATGTGGCAACTGTTATTCTTGCAAGCGTTGCTACCATCTGGAAACTCTGTTGAATACTGGAAAACAGCAGTAGAGATCCTTGATTGTTCAGGAGGAGCTTGATGAAAGTTAACGATAACTATTGACTTAGTTGAGTCTAATGCACACAAAATCATAACTGCAATACACATAACTAGTTTGAGAAGTTGGAGTAAACCAATTGCAGAAGTTGCCATGTACTTCACTTCACATTTAAGCATGAATCAAGAGAGGAATGAGGAGAAGGGAGATAAGCTTTGTTTGCTGCAGAAAGATAATAGCAGTTGAGAGTTTGGATAAAGAGACAGCTTGCATCCAACGTCCATTATAAATGTATGCTGAGAAGCTAGAAAGAGTTGAGGACAACTACCACCAACAATTGTTGTCAGTTTCATTACTTCTTACTTAAAGATGCTCACATTTCCTCATTAATTGCCATCAAACTGGACCAATCCTGATAATCTTTTTCTTCATTTCTTCTTGTACTATTTTCTGTTTTTTTTATTGTCCTTCCGTTTTCCTATACGGGGAAAGTTTATGTCATGAATTGTCAAAGCTGGTCAAAACTTTACAGTGCATGGAAAAATATTGGCTAATTGATTGAGTGATTTCAATTTCTACTTTCAAACGTATTTCAATTTCTACGTTCTCCATGGTACATATCTTTGACACAATGAAGAGAAAAATGGATTTACCCTTAATGCAAAAGGACGCAAAACCCTAGGCTGGTGCACTGATGCCGTGGAAGACAAGCAGAGTATACAGAAACTGGCAATCCCGCGTTATCAAAACAAAATTTATGATAGATGAAGCATGTGGTCCTCCACGTATTAATGCTCCGCTCCTCCTTTAATGTTGAGTGATAAATGTCCATTTAATACTGACTTTCAGAGTGACAAAAATTGAATTGTTTATCAAATGTGGCTATGTTTCTAACAAACATACAATTCAGAAGTTCAAAAACTTTATTGGTGACATGCACAAAAGCATGGCTATGATACAAGGTTCTCTTCTGTACATATGCCGTATCGTTGCACTTGCTATAAATTTACATAGCACAGATGTTTTGTGCTAATTTGTCAGTGGAAGGTGCTAAATATCCAACAATAAACTGAAACTTCAGAGAAGGCAA
>Ga0307513_10012304_pt1 | contig 10576 bp, 12 predicted proteins | sample 15_EM_MG_FD_202174 | JGI IMG/M metagenome (GOLD analysis project Ga0307513, IMG submission 202174) | Populus trichocarpa ectomycorrhiza microbial communities from riparian zone in the Pacific Northwest, United States - 15_EM | ecosystem: Host-associated > Plants > Roots > Unclassified | place...
GCTAATGACGGCCGTCCTAGGAATTCAAGGACGAGGACGGACTACATTTTGCCGTCCCGTCCCGTCCGGGGGTCTTGGCAGTCCCCCCGCCGGGCCCTACGGGGGCCCCGGACGGCTGAGAACACTGATCTAATCTGCAGGCGACTGGGAAACAATCCTGTCCATGACACCCTCGGAATCACCCTGATTACCTCGTTTCGGGGCGACAGAGTCCAATTCGTCGAGGAACACAACGCAAGGCCGTGCATCCCTAGGGCGCTGGAAAACTCTCCGGACGTTCGCTTCTGACTCGCGCCGATGTACATATTTAGTAGTTCTGGCCCCTTGATGGAAAAGAAATTGAGGGAGAATTCCGTACAGATCATCTTTGCTAGGAGTATCTTTCCAGTTCCGGGAGGTCCGTAGAAAAGCACTCCGGAGAGCTTCTTCATCCCCGTTGCGAAGAGCTCTGGGCGCTTGAGCAGGAGTTGGATTGTTTCCATGACGGCGCTGTTTACATTTGCGAGCCCTCCTACATCATCCTAGCCCACGTTCGGGGTCTTTTGCGCGCCGATCGAGTCTGAGAAGTTCCTGCGCCCGGCTTCAACGGCTACTCCGAAGTCGCATTTTAGAACACTGATGGCCCCGCCGCCGCCGGCCATCCCCAAGCCCCCCCACTGAGACGGGGCCCGCGGGGGAATTAAGATGTCTTTAGCGAGCGCGGCATTTCTTCTCGAGCCTTAAAATGCGGTCTTGGGATGCTGCGACCGTATGCTCCACCACGTTGACGAGATCTCCGGCTACCAAAGTGGCTGTTTTAACAGCGATGTTCCCGGGGTCGGCTTCTTTGCCCGGGCGGACTCTTCGTTCATCTACTGTTCCTTCCAGGAGCCCCACTCTCTCATTTTCGTCCGGAGCTCTGACTTCCATCTCGTGGGTGAAGACATTGCGGGTGTTCTCTGATAGTTTGTCAACTTCTGTCGTTGTAGCGATGAGGGTACGCATTTGGCCCACAATGTCGTTCAATTCTTCTCCCATTCGTGCCGCTGTAAGGGCTTTAAGGTGAGAGAGAGTAGTAGGACGCAGCTTTCTTTACCGTGGGAGAGAGCTCTATCAACTCTAGCTGGCAAGAAACCCTCTGTCTTTACGTCCCCGGCGCCACCATCGGAGATGATATCGTAGGCGTCTATGTGGAAACGTGAACCCCAACATCAGCCGCGGCTCTCATTGCAAGTGTTCTTTTACCAATAGATATTTGAGTGCTTGTCAATAGGATAGCGACCGATTGCAGCCCTAACTGAATAGCTCTCTGCTAGGTAGCCGCAGAAACTAATTCTCTCAGGCGTCGCTGAGTCAGATTGACAAAGCGCCCTGGCACAATCAACGCCGGTGGAACCCCTTGAACGGCGGCCAGTCGTAGAAGAGGCGGAGATAGTCCGAGATAGTGCTCCCAAGTACTGATAGTAGGCGGTATCTTCCGGCTCCCAGACCCAGCCTGAGCCATGCTAGTGCTTACTGGATCAACAAATACTACTCCACCCCAGATACTGTCATCTTTTTTGTTTCTCTTATCCGGTATTCTCTTCCCAACCGGGCTCTTCTCGTGGGCTTCTTCTGATGGGCCAATACTGCCTACTTTGAACCATGCGGCGCAAGTTCTTTTGTCACCCGTTTCTTCCACTCCCCCAGTCAAAAGTTCCTCCGATATACCGTCTCCGGCCCCACCCCAGTAAAGGCTCCGCGCAAGGGCTTCGTCAATTCCCACAGGAATCACATGCCCCATGCGGACCAGATATCTACAGCATCCGAAATATGATTTTAGCTGCAAAAGTAGTGAAGACTGAAGAGCTCTGTCAGTCGAGATTAGTGATGCTATTCGAGGCAAAGTGACATCCTTGGCAGCGGGAGGGAACAGGAGGGGCGGGCTTAATAGAGAAGTAGGGGCTGTGGGGAATGGCGAAGGAACCACACTAGAAACAGTTGTAGTTGGAGAGGATGACGCTAAGTTTGCGAGGAGGATGAGGGAAAGGTAGACAACCGGATTCAAATCCTTCTTGGAGTCACCATCAACGGCAAGTCCCTTGACTTTCCCATCTGCCCTTCGGGGTCTAGTGGACAGGCCGGAGGTCTCCTAACCCTCTGGAGGAGGATATATATCTTGACCGGACGTCCAACCTCCAAATCGGGCCCCTCATCACCTAGAATTATAGAGATGTCTCCTGAGGACCTGGAACCTGACCTACTACCCTTCACGGGCGGAGGGCTGATAGTCGCTCCATACCCACACCCCCGAGCTACGGCCTCCACTACCTTGGTAAGAGCCGGGGAAGGCGTATCTATCGGAGGAACAGGCAGAGAAATCCGAACCCGGCGCCCAGAGGAACAACCCAACTTTGCTAAATCACCAACTTTGACGAATACTCTAGCTGCGTTATCGTCTTGTTATTTTGGTTTTGGGTGTAATAGGCCAGATGGTATGGGCCGAGTTAAAGGCTGGGGAGTGAACTCCTTGCTTGTGCTGGTCGGGGCTGGTGAGGCAAGGGTATTCGGGGAATGGTAACCATTCCGTAAACGCGGAGTGGTAGAAATTGAAGGGAATGGAATACTGCTAGAAGTCAAAGGTATAGATAGGAAACATGAGAATGCTAACGGGTCATCCTCATTTTTATCGCGGCCAGTAGTGCTATCCTCCCCGGATAAGGATACTCCGCCACCACCTTCACGTTCGCCATCAAGCCTCGCAATGGGCCGGCCCGGGCCGCAAATTCTTAAGCCCGGCCCAAACCCGGCCCAAACCATGGCGGGCCCGACCCGAACCCGACCCGACCCAAAAAAGCCCGGGCCGCCCAAACAGCCCAAACTATTCATGAACAGGGATTAATCCAATTCTACTTAAAGATGTTAACTATTTTAACTTTAGTACTTGAGAGACTTTCAAGCATTGATTCTAGGAAAAACAGGTGATTAGAGTTGAATGGGGGTTAGCCACCATGACGTGAATGATGCAAAAGAAAAGAAACTGATAGTATTGATGGTTTAGTATCAAGACTTGCGATATTCCGAAATCTTGTTCCTCAACCGAGATCACTTGTCAAGAATCAAAGTTCAGCTACGCGACTGGGATGAAAAGGGGTAATTAAAAATGTGAGGCTGAGAGAATTTCTCAACAAAATACTAGCTTGGCGACGACACAAGTCCTAGGTTTATAGCAATTTTGGAGGATGTGAGTGATATCTTGTGATATGATAACAAAAGTGACACTTCTTCGGGCTTTATTTCGGGCTTTTTCGGGCTACCCGGGCTTGCCACTTGGGCGACCCGACCCGGCCCAACCCCTTTGACCCCCGGCCCGGCCCAACCCGACCCGATCTAAGCCCGGGCCGGCCCAATCAGCCCGGGCCCAATTGCGAGGCTTGTTCGCCATCCAAGATAATTCCGTCGACGTTATCAGGGCCTCGTCTTCCTGTATTCAATAATTTCTCCTTAACAATCACAACCTTAGTTTCCAGTAAAAGTAGTCCTTTCTCTACAGTTGATTTCACGAGATTTTACGGGTAGTAAAGTTAAGAGCAAAAGAGGTATCAATTGTAGCTAGTAAACATGATTGATTGATGGCGCCTTGTTCCGGCCCCCCATTTTTTCGACTGAGCCACGTTTTTGATTAATTACCCCCTGATTTCTGCGGGGGAGTGTATCCGGCTAGGCTGGCCTCCGGGGTGTCCGGGTGTGCGCGGATGTAATGGTCGGAGTGGACGACCGGGTCGTGGCGGACCACGGTGTCGGGGCGGGCCAGTGGGTTGGGGCGGGCGACTGGGTCGGGAGGACCACCGGGTCAGGGCAGACCACCGGGTCAGGGCCCTCCCGACAGGGTGCATCCGAGAATAGATTGACTGAATGCTGGATGCCGGGGGAGGAGATGTTGACTCCATGATAAACGTTAGGGCCGGCGGGGCAATGGCATGCGGGGCAATGGCATGCGGGGCAATGGCATGCGGGGCAATTGCATGCGGGGCAATTGCATCCACTGGCAGAGCAATCGCCTCCACTGGCAGAGCAATGACATGCTGGGCAATTGCATGCGGGACACTTGTAGGTAGGACAGGCAGGTCCTGGGTGGCACTGACAGGAGGGGCAGGCAGCGCAAGGTGAGAAGGTGGGATAAGGGGGCAAGGTGGGCCAGCCTGAGGGAGGGTAGGCAGGGAGGGTAGGGCAGGGGTGGAGGACTGGCCCAGTAATGTTTCCAAAAAGGGGCTCCTTGAAGGCGATATTGTGGTTAATCGTGGAGGAGAACACATGGGGAAGAGTGTTCCCAATAACGGTCCCCAAAATTGCGGTAATAACGGGCACCAATGTTGCCCCATACCTTTCCCACCATGCTAGAGAATATGAAATTACCTTGTTAGTGATCCATGTTTGGAACTTGCAAATGGTTTGAACTTACCACCAAATCTCTTCCAGACGCCAGCCTTCTTCGAGTCCCCATTGGCAGCCGCTTCCTCCTCCTCACCATCTCCTCCCCCTGCTCCGCCTAGTGCTTCCTCCTCTCCTCCGGCTCCTCCTCCGGCTCCTCCTCCGGCTCCTCCTCCGGCTCCTCCTCCGGCTCCTCCTCCGGCTCCTCCTCCGGCTCCTCCTCCGGCTCCTCCTCCGGCTCCTCCTCCGGCTCCTCCTCCGGCTCCTCCTCCGGCTCCTCCCTCCAATCCGCCACCTCCCACTATCTCCTGTCCCGCATTCAAGTTGCCAAACGGTCTTAGTTCAAGATCAAAATCCATCCTAGTCAAGAACGGAGTTAGTATTGCCGCTTTCAGTCTATAGATTTATCTATATTGTACAGCCTCCGGTAGAAAAAGGTGGTTTTGATTGGAGGTTCTGTGTGCTTGAGCCAATTAAGCAACCGTGTTTCTGACTTTTAATTTCCACATTTCCCTATTTTTTCGACCGGAGGCTGTATTGTTCCATAGCAAATAAAAAACTCAAGATTTCACTCACCTGATAAGCGTTCTTTCTTTAGAAAATTTTTGTTGCGCGTGAGTATGTGGGTTGTCGGTTGTACCTGTGTAACTAAGGAAAACATGAATGGCAACTTTTATACAAAAACTGTGCGCTACCAATCAGAGCTTTTAGTGCGTCCCAAATAGGCTACATGACTGCTAATACTACCCTACCAGAGCGTTCCAGGGCTCAAAGGTTCACCTAAGTATTGAAAATTTGGCTAGTATCATACAGGTGTCCCCTCTATGATTATAATACCCTATTTTCTTTTATTCCATTCATCTTTTCTATGATATTATTACATACTTCCCCATAATCCCCCCATTATCAAGCTATACTTCTCAATCACCTCTTCCACGTCTTGTTGTTGCCCCTAGAGTTCCTTCTTATACATTACGAATATCTCTCTCGTTTTTCCCGCCATTGGCCTTTTTACCTGCTCTGCGTTTGCTTTACGAAATAGTACTATGTTTGGCGGTAACTTTATGCATCTCAATCGTGAGTTTCCCATTGGAGCCTTTTTTTGGTTCCTACCACCGCCACTTCTATCTTAACCCGCTGTCTATTATCTCTGGGATGCCTACTCTTTACTTAATTTATAGTGAGTTTTGTTGATTACTGATTTTAAAGAACCCTTATTGATTCCAACCTACTCCTTTTTTCTTGGCTAATGTTCATCTGGTAGGGTGCAGCAGGGACCATCGCCGAGGTCTCCACCCCTCATTCTGTATCGTCCCTCCTCCCTCCTCCCTCCAATTCTCAATCACGGGCTACTCGAGCACTCCATCCTCATCCAAACCACCCTTCACTATGAGGCAACCGAGCTTCCCTAGCTGTTTGCATCTTAATTGTCATCCCCCGCCGATGAATTAGCCCTCCATGAGGAGTCATCATCGACCCCTGAGCTTCTTTCCTGGCTTTTGGTATTTGTGACACAGCAGGTTACAGAAGGGGAACGTGACTCACAGGAAACCAATGGGGACGTCTTACGACCTGTTCTGACTGAAGCTGAAGGCATGTTTCTAAGATGCAATGAAGTTCATCCCGTAACCGCTCAAGCACCTGGCACTCCAGGGAAGATCTGGTTGTGGTCAAATCTACTATTGCGCGCGACAAGCGGCTAACCGATCCACCAAGCACACAAATTCGGCTCTGTTTCATTCTGCGGTGGAAAAACCACTGGTGTGTATGGAGTCTTAGGTGGGCAGTGAAGAATACTTTAATGAGCTTCGAGACATCTTCCGTCTTTATAGTGGATTGGTGGAGAATTATTTGGTGTATTCTGCCCGAGTACTTTTGCTTTAGTCTCAAGATCCCCACGCAAGCAAAGTACATTCCAAGGAACCAGATGTCATGAGACAGCTACGAGATGAGGAATGTACCCTTGATCTTACCTATCTGGTTTCTAGTCGTGCTTCCTTCCCCTTAGTTGGGCTCATTGGGTTGGCGGGTTGCTACGTAACCTGCATAATCCTGGACAAAGAGCCTAGGGAACTCTTAGCAGAGCTGGCAGGTAGAATACAGTACAGCACAGCTGGCCACTCTCAAAGTATCGTCACCGCGGCCGCGATTGTATCTCCATGACTTGGGATTTATTCCACCATTCTCGCCCGACACTCTCTGAGTCACAATATGTTTTTGGATCAGTTACTGTCCCTAGGAAACCTACCGCCAAGGAATTCTTTTCTTAATTTTAGCTAGGGTTCCTAGCCGTCCGGTGGGGCCCGGCGGGGCCCAGCGGGTGGACTTTCAAGAGCCCCGGACAGGACGGGACAGCAATCTGCGGTCCGTCCTGGGCGGCCGGGGGGGAAGAAGGCCGTCCTGGGGCAGGACGGCGGGCCCTACAGGGCGAGACATGTTAGTTCAGAGAAGGGGGGGTGGACGGCGTGGGACTGCAGGGGACGGTCGGTTATAGTGAGGACGGCCGGGGGCCGCGGGAGACTGTAGGGGACGGCAGGGGACGGCAAGAGTGATGTCTCATGATGATAAAATGATTTGTTCGGAGGTGTGGGTCTGAACTTAGGCCAACAACGGAGTGAAATAACTGGTTTGAGCATACTGTGCGTGAATCGTGATAAATAGGACCTGGTAAGCCATGTTCAGACCAAGCCAAACTCCATGGAAACGAGTATTTTCTCTACAATATTAACGTCCCTTCTACCTTAGTTCTAAAATCCCAATTTGGAAGGGCATATTCGAAAGCCTATTTTCAATAGGAAATAAAGTTTCAAGCCGAGTGATTACAACATGTTTTAACCCTAACCTTAATACGCAGAAATGGCCTTCTGGATATTAAGGTTAGGGTTGAACTCGGAAGTCACGGGTATCAACCCTATCCTATGATCTGCCGGGGCAGGGGGAGGACGGCGGGGGATGGTGGGGGACTGCCGGGCACGGCACGAGTGATGTCTCATGATGTCTGATTTTATCATGGCTAGTGTCTGAGGTCCAAGGGGCTATAGTCCCCTACAGTCCGTCCGGTCCTCACCTTCCCGGGAATAGTCCGTCCTGTCGCCCTAAAAAAGACGGACTATGAGCCGTAGTCTGTCCCGTCCTCCCCTGAAGAGAGACAGACTGGCAGGGTTCCGAATAGTCCGACCGGTCAAGGGCAGGACCAGGCTGGCCGGTCATGGTTATGGTGATGACTGGACCCGACTAACTTGGGTGGTCCGATTCGGTTTGGACTGGTCCCAGACCAGTTTTCATAAAAGATCGCCTGAGAGTCTGAATGGCACCCAGCCCAACACTTGTTGAAAATAGAAGTATAGCTATAGTCGGATCTTGAAGTCACTTGTCACGTTATAAATCAATGGCCCATCAATAGAAGTTGATAGAACATCCTGGAGAGGACAATATCAGGTGGAAATACGATCACCTGATGGATAAGTTGCATCCAATACCTGTATTGTGGCATGTGGTCATGTAATATCAGTTAGTGAACCAAACATAGTTCGATACTTGAGAATCAGTTTTCACTGCCTACCCTAATCTGAGCGAGGCACTATCTCCACCGTATAATTTATCGAAACAATAGGTTTAATTAAGAAAAGCTTTATTTGAAGGTAATCTATTGTCCTAGAAATATCATATCCTATTACTTGGCAGGCCTGGTCAGAGGAGTACTGGTGAAGTCGGTTGCTATTATCCTGACTGTCCAGTCGGTCTATATTTGACCATAGGGCTAGACTTGACTTTTGACGTGACTAGCTAGTTCAGTCCAGTCCTGAGCCGACTATTCAGAACTCTGCGGACTGGAGAGTTGAATAGGACCGGCGATCACTGTGCACACATGTAAACTTTGTCTTCGCAGCTTGTCTATCTTTCTTAGAGTTATTTACTTGTGCTTTTGTCAGTCATTATCAATCACGGAGGAGGGGCGAGTAAACCTGGTTTGTATACTAGTTATAGAGTTAACTGAGAGCGCCGGAAATGCGCGAGCAGCACGGCGAGGAATGGGTTGGAAGGCTGTACATATTGGGGATGGGGATGTCTCCGCAAGGAGTCTGAGTATAGTAAGATTCTCTCTGTTTAAACTCTGCGTTTTGTGGTATGTAAATCAATAGGCAGACAAGAAATGAATCGGAAGAATAGACAGCCCTCTCCGCTATCGCTTCTTGGTATTCTGCCATCTGCCTCACCCATCTTTCTCCTATTAGGATCATAAAACAATAGGTTATGAGCCCGGACAGCGGATTCTGTGAGTCCCATAATTCAGCATACCTCCTACTCCCATGAATTCTCCTCGGCAAGATCTGAGAATACCTTTGCCAGGAATCCTGCTACAAAGAAACATCCAATGTGAGTTTTCACAGCAACAGAACAGGATGGCCTAACAGCATATTCTACAACCTCACTTACCAAGTCAATCGAGGGGTGGTTGGAGCGATGGGTTCGGGTCAGAGTAACTACCAAGCCTTAAGGTTTAGAGTGATTTGGATGCTCAAAGAGAAAGGGTTACTGACTGTGATTGTGGAGGACTCGGACCTGAATAAGAGTAACAGTAAGGCAATATCATGGGATAGTACAGCTTTCACAATCCTTACTGTGAATGTTGGGAACTCACAAATAACAGATATTCAAGAGGGGAGTACAGGAAAAGGAGGTATGGGACGCATTATGGACTGTGCATGAAGGTATTGAGCCGAGTGGTCGTAGGGTCATGATGCAATGACTGTGGGTGCTGAAGATGGTAGAAGGGGACGACATAGCGGATCACCTGAACCTGTTCTGAGAATTAGTAAACCAGGATGATAGCCTGGGAGGTGACAGAAAAGTGATTGAAGAAAATGAACAGGTTACCTTACTGAGTCTCAGTCTTCCAGGATACCACAGGCCTATCATTATGGCTCTGCAGTGATGGACCGATTACTAGGGTTCGTTAGGGGGCAGGGCAGGGGGGGTTGTCACTTGCCAGGCCCGGCCCTTACACAGGGCAGGGAGGGTATTCTTTGTGTAGTGGTGGGCCCAGGTTTGGTACCACTTATTTTTAATGGAGACCCTTCAGGGCTACGCGAGGGTGGGGTCCAGAGTGGGGACAGGGGCGGGGTATGCCGAAAAGGCCCCCCTGCAGGAGGCCAATCAGTGGGGTGGGCCAGGGAAAAAGGCCGGGGGCACTCGTGTGGCGGGGCCCTATCTGTCCCCTAATGAACTCTACAGATTGGCTCATATTTGATAACTTCGCTGGTAGACTATTATGAGAGTCCACACAATAACAGGTTGCACAGGTTAGGTGAACATATCCGGAACAAGACAATTCTCCAGCTACAGTATTTGCAGCTGAGTATCCACTATGACGTAGAACGATGGCAGAATGATACTGTATCCGAAGAGGAGGAATGTGAATGGCTGGTACATTTGGTGTTGGGAGATCTGACAGTGTGGGTAACCCAGGACTTCCCAAACCGGCCGGAATACTGCAAGTGAAGGGACTCTACAGTTATTGACAGAAAGATGGCCACTTGAAATAAGATTCCCACAAAAGAAAGGCGGACTAGGTGAAAGAAGCGACCGAACCTCGCACCATTGGCAGGGACCACGGAGGTGTAGAGTTTATGGTAGTGTATCGTACCTTGGAGGTACTGGACCACAGACACTAGGTAGAAGACTTCCATGTAAGTCAGCATCTGTGCCGCAGTCGGAATGCTTTTGAAAAGCAACTTACGAGAAAATCATCCTAAAAGGGATAGAGATAGCTGACCGATCAAAAATTGAAGCTGTTGGGACAAGTGAGGTTGTTATTGGACAATGGCGATTGTCAAATGTACTGTTCGTTCTACGACTAGGAGGTAATCGGTTATCTGTATCTCATGTAATTGATAGTGGCAACTAGGTAGCATTATTATCAGAGACATGCACGATGTCGAAGCATGTATATGCTTGGAGGGGGAGCACGAGGGCAATCTGTACTACTTACAGACTCAGCCCTAGAGTGAGACTGTAACATGTGTACATGTTCCGGTAACGGTACACAGGAGCGGGCAGTGCACGATCTCCTATGTTTAGTTGATTTATATTTGGTTTATTTGATTTGATTTCAGCTCCGCCACTGCCTCTGAGTCAGATAGGCTATGCTATCGTATTGCTATGTTTAGTTTGCTTTGCAGGAAGT
>Ga0307513_10012305_pt1 | contig 10576 bp, 5 predicted proteins | sample 15_EM_MG_FD_202174 | JGI IMG/M metagenome (GOLD analysis project Ga0307513, IMG submission 202174) | Populus trichocarpa ectomycorrhiza microbial communities from riparian zone in the Pacific Northwest, United States - 15_EM | ecosystem: Host-associated > Plants > Roots > Unclassified | place...
GGCGACGCTGCCAAGGTCGATGGGCCCGGCCGGCCTTCTCACCTCGGACGCCGCCGACCTGCTCGCGTTCGCCCGCATGCACATGGCCGGCGGGGTGGCCGCCGACGGCACCCGGCTGCTCGCGGAGCGCAGCGCACTGGCGATGCGCACACACCAGGTGGAGTGCCCCGGGAAGAACGGGATCGCGGACGCCTGGGGGCTGGGCTGGTGCCTCCACGACTGGGGCGCCGACGAGCTCTACGGCCACGACGGCACCACCATCGGTCAGTCCGCCTTCCTGCGGATACTGCCGCGGGCCGGGCTGGCCGTCACGCTGCTGACCAACGTCCTCGACGCCAAGGAGCTGTGCCGCGAGCTCTTCGGCGAGATCTTCGGGGCACTGGCCGGCACTGCTCCACCTGCGCCGATCCGGATCCCTCGGCAGCCGGTCGAGGCCGACATCGGGCGGCACCTCGGCACGTACCGGCGGGAGTCGTTCCTGCTGGAGGTCTACGAGGAGGACGGCGAGCCGCGGCTCCGCGTCACCGTGACGGGGCCGTTCGCGGCCATGGCCCCCGAACCCGTCACGACCTACGTCCTCGCCCCGGTCGCCGAGAACCTCTACGCCGCCACGGCACCGGGGCAGTCGTGCCCGTCGCCGGTGCACTTCTCCGTGCTGCCGACGGGCGCGTCCTACGTGCACCTCGGTGGCCGGGCGGCGCCGCGGGTGGACTGACGGTGGTGTGCGGTCGTCAGGCGAACACGTCGGCGACGTAGCGGGCGTGGTCGCGTTGCATGGCGGTCATCCACTCCTGCGCTTCCTCTTCGCCTGCACCGGTGGCCTCGGCGTAGATGCGGGCGCAGGTGTCGAAGACGGCGGGTGCCATGTGCTTCCCGTCGCCGCAGACGTAGAACGTCGCGCCCTGCCGGACGAGGTCGACGATGTCGGAGCGGTCGGCCCACAGGCGGTCCTGCACGAACGGCTTGCCGTCGCCGATCGCGGAGAAGGCGGGGTGCACCTCGACGATCCCGGCCTCGGCCCAGTCGGCGAGCTCGTCGCGGTAGAGGTAGTCGACCTCGGGGTCGTCGCACCCGAAGAACAGCAGCGCGGGCGCGGGCTTGGTGCCCTCGAGCTGGGCCCACAACGCGCGGTCCTGCAGGAAGCCGCGGAACGGTGCGATGCCCGTGCCTGCGCAGGCCATGACGATGGGCGTGGCCGGGGACTCCGGCGGGTGGAACCCCACGTTCGAGGGCCGCACGGTGATCGCGATCCGGGTGCCCGGCCGGATGCGCGCCAGGTAGGTCGACGCGACGCCCTCGTAGGTGCCCGTGCCCGCGAACGCCGGTGCGGAGAGCACGGCCACGGTGATCGTCACGTGATCGGGGCTGTACCGCGGTGACGACGAGATCGAGTACTGCCGTGGTGTGAGCGGGGCGAGCATCTGCAGGAACGTGGCGAAGGTCGCGCCGCAGGCGGGGTAGCGCTCCAGCAGGTCGAGCACGCTCACCCGCGTGGCGACGATCTCGGCGGCGTGCGCGTCGGCGTCGTCGGCCAGTGCCTGCAGAGCCCGCTTCTCGGGAGGGCAGACGGTGGCGTCGGCGAGCTGGGCGATCTGCCGGCGGGTGGCGGGCTGGGCCAGCTCGACATAGCTGGACAGCAGCTCCCCCGCGGTCACCGGCGTGTCGACGGGCAGGAAGGTGTGGTCGCCCTGGCCTGCGCGGATGACGGTGGTGGCGTCGTAGGCGAGCCCGAAGCGGTTCAGCGCGCGATCGACGAGCGCGGTCGGGTTGAGCGGCAGGACGGCGAGGTAGTCACCTGCGCGGTAGGTCGTCCCCTCGGGGAGGGCGATCTCCAGGTGCCGCTTGGAGCGGGCACCGGGCGCGGACATGTCGACCAGTTCTCGGTTCGCGACGACGGTGCCCAGCTGCAGCTGGTTGCTGCGCAGGATGGGGTCGCGCACCGCGCCCACGAACTCCACCGCGAGCTGCGGTGCCGGCGCGGGATCAGGCCCGGACTGCCCGAACGCGGCGCCGACCGGCGCCCAGAACCCGGCGTACCAGTCGTCGAAGTCGCCGAAGAAGTCCCCGCGCGCGTTCGCCTCGCCGCGCGGCACGAGTCGCGTCGCGCCCGCCCGCGCCAGCTGCTCGTCGATCGCGGTCGGCACCGCCTGGTACGTGCGGGCCCAGTCGCGGTTGCCGTTGCCGAACACCGCGAAGCGCACCCCGGCGAGCGCGCCGTCGGGAAGATCGGTGAGCCAGCGGACGAACGCGCGGGCGTTGTCGGGCGGCTGTCCTTCGTAGGACGAGCAGACGATCACCACCGCGCCCTCGGCAGGCAGGTGCCCCGTCGCGCTGTCGAGCGTGTCGACGGTCGTGGTGTAGCCGTGGCGCCGGCCGTCGTTGGCGATGCGCTGGGCGAACGCCTCCGAGGTGCCCGCGTTGGATCCGTAGAGCACCCGCAACGGCACGCCGTTGGCCGCGACCGGCGCCCCCGCGGGCTTCTCCGAGGTCGGCGCGTCGGTCGCGGCCACGATGGTCATCGGCCGGCGGCGGACGTTGATGAACAGACCCTCCGGCTTGATCGTCAGCGTCTGCTTGATCGTGAGCTGGTAGTCGGGATCGGCGGCACTGATGTCGAAGCGCTGCAGCAGCATGGCCAGGAACAGCGTGGCCTCCTGCAGGGCGAACCCGCGCCCGATGCACGAGCGCTGGCCGTTGCCGAAGGGCTTCCATGCGTTGGGTGGCAACGCCTTCGCACGGTCGAAGTCGAACCGCTCCGGCTCGAACGCCTCCGGGTCGGGACCCCACACCGCCGGGTCGCGGTGCAGCTGCGGGGTGAGCACCAGCACGGTCTGCCCGGCCGGGATCGCGTAGCGGCCACCGAGCACCTCGTCCGCGTGCGGCTTCACCGCGAACGCGGGCGCGGTCGGCCACAGCCGCAGCGTCTCCTTGAGGATCTGGTCGAGGTAGCCCAACCGCGAGAGGTCGGCGAAGGTCGGGGCGCGGTTGCCGAGCACCTCGGTCACGTGCGCGTGCGCCCGTTCGAGGATCTCCGGGTTCCGCAGCAGCTCGTAGAGGGTGAAGGTGAGCAGGCCGCTGGTGGTCTCGTGGCCCGCGATGAGGAACGTGACGAGCTGGTAGCGCACGTTCTCGTCGGAGAGCCGCTCCCCGGTCTGCGGGTCGGTCGCGGTGAGCATCGTGTCGAGGATGTCGTGCTCGCCCTCCGGCGACGGGTGCCGGCGGCGTTCCGCGATCAGCCCGTCGGCGATCTCGTACATCAGCCGCTTGTCCTCGTCGTACTGGTGCGCCGTCTTCAGCATCAGCCGGGTCTGGATGGGCAGCCGCTGCGCGCGCTCGCCCGACTCCACCAGCGACCGCACCATCGCGCCGACGAACGGGTGCATGTCGTCGGAGTACATGCTGTTGAACCGGTAGCCGAACGAGCAGAGCGCGATCGTATCGAGGGTCAGCCGGGTGGTGTTGTCGGCGACGTCGATGCGGTGCGCGGGCCCTTGCCGCTCCCACTTCAGCAGCAGCTGGTCGGCGATGTCGACCATCCCGTCGAACATCGTGCGGAGGGCAGCGGGGCCGAACGCGGGCATCAGGATGCGGTGCGCCGCACCCCAGCCGGGCTCCTGGGTCTCGGCGGTGAACAGCCCGTCACCGGCGAAGTCGCGCACGTTCTGCAGTGGTCGGGACAGCGCCTTGTCGAACCGCGACTCGTCGCACAGCTCGTCGACCAGTTCCTGCGAGCCGGCGACCACGAGGTCGTTCCCGAGCATCTGCAGCCGGTAGAGGGGGCCGTAGGTGTCGGCCAGCTCCGTCAGGCCGAAGATGCCCTTCTCCTGGTCGAGGTCGAGCAGGTTGCCCACGATGGGCCGGAGTCGGGGCTGCGGGATGGACGTCTTTTCGGTGGACACGAGAACCTCCAGCTGCTGTGTCACCCACGAGTCTGCTGATTCCCCGTCGTCACGACTTACCTCTACACGACAAGTTGTTACCCTTGGACGACATGGACCCGATCGTGCGCACGTCCGCCCTGCGCGGGTTGTCGGCCGTGGTCGAGGAGCTCGGTGGCGACGCAGCGGCGCTCCTCGAGCGCTTCCGGATCCCGCCCGACGCGGCCGACAACGAGGCCGCGACGATGCCCCTGACCACGCTGAGCCGGCTGCTGGAGTCCGCGGCGGCCGAGCTGGGCTGCCCCGACCTGGGCCTGCGGCTCGCCGAACGCCAGGACACCGGGGTGCTCGGGCCGCTCGCGATCGCGCTGGAGAACGCGGCGAACCTGGACGAGGCGCGGCAGGTGGCGGAGCGCTACCTCTACATGCGCAGTGCCGGCCGCGGGCTCCGGCGGGCTCCCGATCCGCTGGCCCAGCCGGGCACGGTGGCGGTCCTGTTCGACACCCCGGATCCGGACACCCCGCAGCTGGTCGACTACCACCTCGGGTTGCTGCACCGGATCGTGCTGCTCCTGCACGGCGGCTGGTACGGGCTGCGGTCGGTGCTGCTGCCGCATCCCGCGCTCGCTCCCGTCACGCGCTACACGGACTACTTCGGTGCCGACGTCCGGCTGGACGCGCCGGTCGCCGGGCTGCGCGTGCCGCAGGGGCTGCTCGACGCCCCCCTGCCGGGCCGCAACCCGGTGCTCGCGGAGATGGCCGTCGACTACCTCGACCGGTACTTCGCCGGTGCCGGCCGCACCGTCGCCGCGCAGGTGCGGATCATCCTCGGTCGCGCGCTCGGCATCGTGCCGCCGACCCTGGAGACCGTCGCCAGGCTGCTCGACATGCATCCGCGCACGTTGCAGCGCAGGCTCGCCGCCGAGGAGACCAGCTTCGACGACATCCTCGACGCCACGCGCCGTGACGCCGCACGTCGCCTGATCACGACGACCGACATGCCGATCACGCAGGTGGCGGCAGTGGTCGGCCTCGCCGGTGCTCCGTCCCTCACCCGCGCTGCCCACCGTTGGTTCGGAGCGAGCCCTCGCGAGCTGCGCCGAACTCCTCGGTGACAGCGCTCCTCGGCGCCACGGCGGGTTGCCCGGATCAGGACGGCGAGTCGTGGAAATCGTGACGGCGAGTTGGCCATCCCGGCAGGGTGAGTTGGCCGCCTCGAGGGTCGTTCACATCGGTGCCCGACGGCCGATGCGGCCAACTCACCCTGTTGAACCGGCCAACTCGCCGGGATCGGCTGACCGTCGGCCCGGGGATCAGCGCCGGGCCGTGGCGCCCGGGCCCGAGCAATCCCACGGGGCGCCGGCCGGCCACGGCGCGTCCAGACCGAGCTCCTCGACATCATGGGTGTCCGCGTCCGGTGCGGCGAAGCGCGCCAGCACGAGCGCCTCGTCGACGACGGCGTCCCGCTCGGCCGCGGACAGGCCGTCGAAGAGCCGGACGACCACCGTCGCCGTGCCCGCGTCGCGGCGGATCCGCCACAGCCCGCGCACGAACCCGTCCACGGTCAGGGACGCCTCCAGGAACACGTGCTGGCGTTGCTCGTCGGTGACGACCCGGCTGCGGTCGTGGTAGGCGAGCAGCACGTTGTCCAGCGCGGCGAGGAACCGCACCGGCGCCTCGACGTCGCCTCCGGGCCGGGGGGCGTCGGGCAGGTCGAACAGCTCGCGACCCGACTCGTCCCGGAACGTCACCAGTTGCGAGCGCAGCCCGTCGACGACCTCCCGGAGCCGCGTCAGACCGCTCCACGCCGCGACGTCGCGGACCGCGGCCGGCCCGAACGCCGCCAGGTAGCGCAGCACCAGCCGCTCGAGCGGGACGTGCTCGTCGAGCTCTGCCCCGAGCCAGTCCTCGGCGAGGACGAACGGTGTCGGGCCGCGCCGGCCCCAGGTGTTGTCCGGCGGCGGGTGCACCACCGGCAGCAGGAACTGGGCCGACCGGGCCAGTGCCGCCGGGTCGTACCCCGGGTGCAGGACGACCAACGCGCGCCCCACCTCCGGCCGGGTGATGCCCTCGCGGGACCGGATCAACTCGCGGGCCTCGGCGAGCAGCCCCGGCAATTCGAGGCCCTCGGTGGCCCGACGGAACGCGCTGCGCTGCAGCCGCTCCAGCACCGGTTGCACCTGCGGGCGCATCCACAGGTAGTCGCTCGCGGTCATGGTGTGCTGCGTGCCGCGCCAGAACGTGCCGCGCACCACCGAACGGTCGGCCATCAGGGCGGTCAGGTCGTCGTGATCGAACCGGCTCAGCCGCGACCACAGCCCGATGTAGGGCGGGTCGGGATCCTGCGCGTTGATCCCGACGAGGTGCTCCACCACCTCGAGCGGCGCGCGGTCCTCGCGGGCCAGCAGCAGCTGGCGCGCCAGCGTGGCCCGGTTCAGCTCGCGCCGGGTCAGTACGTGCACTCGTCGGCCCTCTCACTCGGTGGTTGCCGCCGTGGCCGAGTCTTCCTGCTTCGGGGTCGCCGCCGGCAGTTGACCTCGATCCGAGTCGAGGTCATAGCGTCCTGTTCGATCGACGGGATGCCGTCCGCGGCGTGGGGGAGAGGTTGCTGCATGGCTGGCACATCGCAGGCACGCAGGTTCAGCTCGGCGATCGGCGAGGACGCCGTCCGCTTCGGTGACGGGATCCTCATCGCGCCCGCCCTCGGCAAGGAGGCCGGCGGGTCGATGAGCGCGTACACGACGTCCCTGCGTGCCGGGGCGCGTGCCGACCTGCCGGCCTCCTACGCGGAGGTCTGGGTGGTGCTCCGTGGAGCGCTACGAGTGGGCGCCGGGAGCGCCGCCGTGACGGTGCGCACAGGCGACTTCGTGCACGTTCCGGAGCAGGCGCCGGGGGTGGTCGAGGCCCTCGAGGACACGACGATGGTCTGCGTGTCGACGCCAGCTCATTGACGGGGAGCCGCGCCGGTGGCGAGCCGGATGGTGTCCTCGACGCTCATCGCCCGACCCTGCTGGTGGGCTTTCGCGAAGGCCTCCGCATCCGTCTGCGCCCGGGTCACTGCCAGGTGGTGCTCGAGGTCGAGGCGGTCCGCGGGCCAGAGCGAGGCGCCGAGCTCCTCGATCAGCGCCTCGGACGCGCCGAGGAGCCGGGCCGCACGCAGGGGCTCGGCGTGGGCGGCGGCCACTCCGCCCAGACCGAGCACGGCGATCGCGATGTCGATGGTGCTGCCCAACCGCTCCGCGATGGACAGCGCGTCGGCCAGCACCGTCGCGGCGCGGTCGACGTCGCCCTCCCGCAGTAGCGCGTTGCCCAGGTTGCACACGATCACGCCGATCCTGCTCGACGAGCCCTGGCCGGCTTCGACCAGGAGGGCCACCGCATCGTCGTTGAGGCGGCGGGCCTCGGCGAACTCGCCCTGCGCGCGCAGCAGCTCGCCCAGGCAGCCCATCAGCCGCGCGGTGTTGAAGGGATCGCCGAGCCTGCGGGTCTGGAAGAGCCCTTCCTGCAGGTAGTTGTGGGCAGCGGTGAAGTCGCCCAGTGCATAGGCGGCGTCCCCCACCTTGCCGAGAGCGAACGCCGCGCCGGCCTCGTCGCCCGCGAGGCGGGACGCCGCGACACATCTCTCGAAGAACGCCCGACCCGCGGCGTAGTCACCGCGTTCGACGGCCAGCTGCCCGGCACCGTGGAGCACCCCGGACCAGGCCGACGCGGGTGTCGTCCCGGCCTTCTCCAGCACTGCAGAGAACCAGTCGGCGCTCTCGCTCCAGTGGCTCCGCAGGTACCAGAAGCGCGCCATCGCGGAAGCCAGGCGCAGGGCGATCGCGGCCGGCTCGGCCTCGTCCCGCTCCGCGCCGGCGAGCGCGAACTCCAGTGCTCGGCGGATGTTGGCGTGCTCGACGTCGATCTCCTCCAGGCCGCCCGCATCGATGCGGTTGCCCGCCGCATCGATGCCGGCGGCCTCTGCGATGTCGAGGAAGTACCGCGCGTGAGCGAGCCGCAGCTCCTCCAGCTCGCCGAGGGAGGCGAGCTTGTCCGTAGCGAACTCGTGGATCGTCTCGAGCATCGTGAACCGGGGCTCGAGGACGGATGTCTCCTCGTGCCGGAGCAGGCTGCTGTAGAGGAGCGTCTCCACACCGTCGACCACGTCGATACCCAGCCGCCCGTCGGCGTCGCAGACGGCTTCGATCGCCCGGAGCGTCCGCCCGCCGACGAACACCCCGAGCCTGCGGAACAGCCGCTGCTCGGCCTCGTCGAGCAGGTTGTAGCTCCACTCGATGGTGGCCCGCAGGGTGCGCTGCCGGGCGTCGGCATCGCGCCGTCCGCCCGTGAGCAGGTCGAGGCGGTTGTGCAGCCGGGCGGCGATGGCCGGCGGTGTCATCAGCCGAGTGCGGGCCGCGGCCAGCTCGATGGCCAGCGGTAGCCCGTCGAGCCGTACGCAGATCTCGGCGACGGCGCGCGCGTTGTCGTCGGTCAGCGCGAAGCCGGGATTGATGGCCTGCGCCCGCTCGACGAACAGCCGCACGGACGCGTTGCGCGACAGGTTCTCGAGCTGCGGCAGCCGCCGCGTGTCGGGGAGCGTGAGCGGCGGGATCGGGTACTCGTGCTCGCCGTTGATCTGCAACGGCACCCGGCTGGTGACGAGCACGCTCAGGCCCGGCGCCGCGGCGACGAGCCGTCCCACCTGGTGGGCGGCGGCGGAGACCTGCTCGAAGTTGTCGACGAGCAGGAGCATCCGCCGCTCCTTGAGCGTGCTCTCCAGCGTGGCCATGAGCGGCTCGCCCGCCACCTCGGCGACCCCGAGCGTCGTCGCCACCGTCGACGCGACGAGATCGACGTCGCTGATCGGGGCGAGATCGACGAGGCAGGCGCCGTGCTCGTACCCGCCGGACAGCTCCTGCGCCACCTGCAGCCCGACCCTGGTCTTGCCGGTGCCGCCGGGACCGGTGAGCGTGACGATCCGGGCCCGTGGCGGCCGCATCATCGCGATCACTTCGGCGACCTGTTGCTCGCGCCCGATGAGCGGGGTCGGCGGGACGGGCAGGTGGTGGGTCGCGGCGACGGGCGTGCGGAGCGGTGGGAAGGCGGCCGGGAGCAGCCACGGCGGATCGGTCGCGACGACCTGGTGGATCCACTGGGGAGTGCGCAGGTCGCGCAGGCGGTGTTCGCCGAGCGTGGTCAGCGCGACCCCGGCGGGGAGCTGGTGCTCCACCAGGTCGTGGGCGGCTGCGCTCAGGAGCACCTGACCGCCGTGCCCGCACGCGAGGATCCGCGACATGAGCGACAACGCGTGCTGCGCGTGGTAGCCGTCGGGCCGCCGCTCGGCGGTCCCGGTGTGCAGCGCCATCCGCACCTTGATCGGGCCCGGCGGGTCGGGCCATTCGGCGTGGACGAGCGCGAGCTGTGCATCAAGCGCGGCGCGCAACCCGTCGGGTGGCTCCGCGAAGACCGCGACGAAGCTGTCGCCCGCGGTCTCGAACACCGCGCCGGAGTTCCCGTCGATGGCGCCGCGCAGGATGCGGTTGTGCGCCGCGAGGGCGACGGTCATCGCCTCCGGATCGCGCTCCCACTTCGCGGTACTGCCCTCGATGTCGGTGAACAGGAACGTGACCGTGCCGGTGGGGAGCGGGGGCGAGTCGGGCTCGCGTTCGACGGCGGGCATGGCGCGACCTCCCGCGTCGGATGATAGCGGCCTGACCGGCGGAAGAAGCATTCCCGCGGACGTCCGCGGGACGCCATAATGCCCCCGACATCAAGAGCGCCCGGCAATTGAGGGTCCGGGCTTGCGGCGCCCAGTTCGAGCTGCGGGCGGCAGCCATTAGGAACCGCCTGGACACCGCAAGCCGCACGAACCCTCAACTGCCGGACGCTCTAGGCCGGGCCGGGGGGTTTGTGCGCATGATGACACAACGACGTCAGGGCCCGATCGGCCGGACGGTGGCGGCCGCCCGGATCGTGTTCACGAACCGGGCGCTGCGCGACTGCCAGATCGCGCTCGCGCTGGCGCGCACCACCGACCTGGCTCAGCTCGTGGCCGTGTCGACCCTGTTGTTCCAGCTCGGTGGGCTGGGCACCGTCGCCGTGTACGGGGTGGTGCGCACGATCGTGCCCGCGCTCGGGGTGCCGTTGGTCGCGGCGGCCGCGGGCCGGTTCGGCCACGGCCGCATGCTGCGGGCCATCACGGCGACGGCTGCGGTGGCGTCGGCCGGCATTGTGGCGGCGATGCTGACCCTGCCCACCGGGGTCGAGGTGGTCGTGGTGCTGGTGCTCGCCGCGGTGATCGGTACCGCGCTCGGTGCGTTCCGCCCGATCACGTCGGCGCTCATGCCGTCGCTCGTGCGCCGCCCGCAGGAGCTGGTGGCGTGTACGGCGTCGGCCGGCTTCCTGGGCGGCGCGACGACGATCGCCGGCCCGTTGTTGGCCGGCCTGCTCGTCGCGGTGGCCGGCCAGGAGTGGGCGATCGGTGCCACGGTCGTGTTGCTGCTGCTCGCGGCCCTGTTCGCGGGCCGGCTCCCGACCCCGCCCATGATGCGGTCGGATCCCGCCGGCCGACGCCGCGGTGGCGCGGTCGGCACGTTGTTCTCCTCGCCGCAGGCCGCCAGCATCGGCGTGCTGCTGCCCTGCCAGACGTTCGTGCGCGGTGCGTTGAACGTCATCGTCGTCGGCTACGTGGTGCACACGCTGGACCTCGGTGAGGGCGC
>Ga0307513_10012306_pt1 | contig 10575 bp, 9 predicted proteins | sample 15_EM_MG_FD_202174 | JGI IMG/M metagenome (GOLD analysis project Ga0307513, IMG submission 202174) | Populus trichocarpa ectomycorrhiza microbial communities from riparian zone in the Pacific Northwest, United States - 15_EM | ecosystem: Host-associated > Plants > Roots > Unclassified | place...
TTCTTAGATTCGTCAAGATTGGTCTTCATCAATTTCCACTCTTCACCTCAAATTGTCCATATGATCGGGTGTCCAGAGTGTCCCAATTTTGCCTTCCCTCAAGGCAATTAAAATTCTCCCCACTTAGTAGTTCAGCACATGTAATTGGGTAAACATGTGCACCTTCTTCTTCTTCATTTCCATCGACCACCACGATGACCTTTAGATGCCTCCTCATCGGGCAATCTCTTTTGTTAATTCACCACTGTCATTTTTTGTCTTAAATCTCAACGATCGGACCGTACCATTGCATCCGGAACGATCAAATTAGCTGGAAAAAATTCTGAAATCGTCCAAATCGCATTTCAGATGGCTAAGATTTGATCAAAACAATTCTAGCCTAATCAACGGCCTAGATTCAATCTCAGATCCGGTTGCACGTAGACTCCGCTGCACAGAATCTTCTCCCTCGACTCGCGGCTCAGCTCAGCTCAACTTGGCTCGGCGCGGCTCGAGTCTGATGACATGGCAGGTGGGTCCCAAGGTGCTGACGTGTCTGATGACTGGTCGCTGACATGGCACGCTGACTGTGCATGATGATGTCACACTTACATCAGGCTGACGTCATCCTGGGCATGCCTACTGTGCATGCTGATGTCACTATTACGTCATGCTGACGTCATCATTATCCGGGTCAATCAAATGGGTCGGGTCAACTGGTATTCGGGTCGGGTCAGCCCATCCGGGCGAAGAAGACGCGTGGCACGCGTGTGGCGCGACTGTGTGCGTGGGCCAGCCAACCCGCCGGCGCGTGCGGCCGTTTCTGACGTCCGATTTCGACTCGGTTTTCAACATTGGCTTCGTCTCTTCCTCCTCTACACAGTGGTATGGTCAAAACACAATTTTGACAACTTTTATTTTTGAGCAAAAATCAAACACCCCTTTAAACCATGTGCTTTTATACCAATTGTTGGGGATTCCGGCTCCCCCATGCGCGGACCGGTGGTGTTCTGATTGTTGCTCATTGAAGGCTAAGCACACTGGCTCAATATTTTACGTGGTTCGGCAAATCACCTACATCCACGGGAGAGAGTCATTGTATTAGAGATAGAGAAAGGATTACAACACAATACATGGAGGAGGAGGATCACATCCACTCAACTCATCAACTCATCTTTGCTGCACTTGCAGCTGCTGCAATGGCAGCAAGGCTGCTGCCATTGCAGCTCTCTTTCTCTCCACTCTCTTGCACACACTAACGTTCTCTCTCACATTTTTCTCTCAAATATAAGCCTCCTTTATAGGCATTTCATGGTCAACATGGAGGGGCCAATAGCCTTAAAGCATGGCATGAATTGTGGCACAATTCATGCTTCCACTTGCTTAGTGGTGGGGTATTGCCACAAATGGCAATATCCTAACAGGGGAGGTGTTTAGCATGGTGATCTGATGGTTTTTGAGGAGATATCGTGGCCGTGAGGGCGATGGTGGGTTGAGAGCGAAACATGGTGTTGGTAAATGTTAAGGATGGCTGCCTCTTGGTTGCTTGGAGGAAGAGAGGATCGCTCTGTTGCACCTCAAAGATTCTCCACTCTATGCTTTGTTGCTCTGATGCTATTGTTCTAAAAAAAAAAAGCTTATACTATAAGTATCTATACTATTCTTATTGTATTCCTTAATTATTATTTAATTGTGTGTATATATTAGCTTCCTTAAATATATATATAGCTTATACTATAAGTATTGCACCTTTGTACTCTTGGATACTATAAAAATACAAGTAGTTATATGGGTTACTTAATCGTTAGAGAATTCTTTTTTGGAAAAATACTTTTGTTTTATCCTAACTAATGTTTGTATCTCCAGATTTCTTGGTTCTTTTTTTGGTGATTTCATCTTTGCATTGAAAATGGGGGATTTCTGGATAGCAAAGTTGGATCTTCGATGGTTTTCAGATGTTTTCCGAGTCTTCTACTGCATTTTTGTCTCAAGCCTTGTTCTCTACCCATACTTCTACTACATTTTGGTTTCGTCAAGATGAACTCTCCCTTGCTTTTGAATGATCTCTTAAGGTGACTTGACGGTGTCTGATAAATGGTTCTTTCTAGCTACGAGTTAATGTATTTGGGTTTGACCATAAGAATGGTAGTGAGAATAATGAGGTTCTGATTAATAAAGTGCGGCAAAAGGGTAAGAAAGTTATAGCGAGTCCAATGAGATTTCGAGACAACAAAACATGTGCAGAGGTTGTTCATCAAGTAGAATCTCTCAATCACCAAAAAGAGATACCATTGAACTTTGTGTGCACTAAGAAGGTCATTAATTATTGGATGAAAAGAAGTTTAGTTGGTGTCTTATCTAAGGGTTTGGATTATGGATCTGTTCTTCATGATCCAAAGCAGAGTGGGGATTGAGCTAGATAGTTTCACCTTTCTAGGTAATTTGATGTGCCAGACCTGACAGCAGTTTTGATATTGTTTTTTTGAGGATATTAGATCTTATATTGTCTCAAATAGTCCTTATGATAGATTTAATAAGATTAATATATCTGGTTTCCCTATGGTTGCATAGTCAAGGGATTGTTTTTCAAAAATAATCTCTCATTTTGGTAGGGTTGTTAGTTTTGATTCGTATATTGCTACTTACACTAATCTTAGCACAACAAGGATACTGATTGGTACAACATGTAAGGACTCCCTAGTAGAAGAGGTGGTAGTCATGGTTGATGGGATTTAGCATAAGTTTTTCATTGTGGAAAAAAAAAAAAAAAACCTTGAACTCCCCGACCTCAAAAAAGATCGTTACTCCATGGACAGGGTTATTCAAATCAGAGAATAGATGATGAGGTGGACGGTGACCACGATGCAAGTTATGATGTGGTGCCTGAATTGGATGATGCCGCACTCGACATGTAAAAAATCAAGAAAATATATAAAGTTTAAAAGGCAGAGTTGCCACTCAATTTTTTAAAAGGCAAAAACTAAGAAAAGTTTAGAGTTCGACGAGGATATAGCGGGAATTCAAGTGGTGCCCGGGGGGCGTCCTACGTCGGGTAGTGTTTGGATTGGTGGCGCTGGGATCGCCTGCGGAAGAAGATTATGTTGGTCCTACTAATGTTGTTAGAAGTTGGCTAGAGGTTAGTAGTTGAGCGTTAATAGGTTTTTATGAGTGTTAACTGGTAGGAGAAGGGGAGTGTTTATTAGAGTGCCCCCAAGTCGTTTATGTTTTCCATTTTATATATTTTCTTTATATATTTTTAAGGAATAAAAGAGGAGCTGGCCTCATCAGCCCAGCGAATTTGAGCTTCTTGATTTGTTTTTTTTTTTTATTATTGGAAAAAAAAATTAGGTGCTGGACCGATGATGTGGAGCCTTTTTTTTCGGGAAAATGACCATCCAGGCAGGAAGAGAGTTTGTCTGGAGGATTACGATTACACCATGGGGAATCTTGGCGTATCCTTGTTGTTTCCGGAGATAGAGAGGGATATGGAAATCAGAGTTATTGTTGTGGTTCATAGTGATCCAGTTGATAAGTCTTTTCCTTGGTGTCAACCTGCAGATGAATTAGGTGATGGGCTTCACGTGTCCTGAACACTCTATTTGGGCTCTCTAATGAAAATGCAGGAGAAAAAGAAAAGGAAAGCTGCAGTGTGCAAGCCTATCGTAAGGTATTATTCTTCCCTCCAAGAGATATAAATTAAAACGAAACATGGACAAGGAATCTCGCATGTCTCAAAGATGGGAAAGACAAAAGGTGTTGTCCATTAAAACTGTTATTGGTTTTAATAGTACAGAATATATATAAATATAATTTTTTTTTATCAATTAGATATTAATGTGTATTGGGTTATAAATATTCATCTCATACTCACTCCTTTCATAATATGAACTGGAAAACTTATTATAAGAAAGCATATATATTTACCATGGAGATATCTATTTAAACATAATAAATTTCATAACTTTGATGTGTGGTGTAACATCTCATCATATGGTTCGATTCAATTTTTGAATCATTTTCTTTTATGTGTAGATCAAGAGAGAGTAGTTTCTAGTATCAACCATGTAATTTGAATGGGTTTGTTTAGAATTAGTTTTTTTTTTATTGTTTATTATGTTGTGTTTTCTAGGAATATAAAATGAAAGTAACATTTCCAAAAATATGTTTGATAAATGAATACTATATTTTTAAAAAATTATGTTTTTGCTTAAAAAATAATACATCCCATCATCAACTACTTTGCTTTTAGTTCAAGGTATGAGGTAAGCTTTTATCAATAACAGCATCTGCTTATTATACCATAGGAAAATATTCAATCCTTCTTTGCATTATATATGAACCATGTCAATACTCCAACATGACCTGCACAAAAGATAGATTTTATAGTGCTTAGAGAATAATTAGTATGATTCTATTAGTTACTTCTTTGATTTCTCTTTGAAACAAATACAAGGGAGAGAGAGATAACAAAATACATGATTCATTAAAAATAATAAATATATCTCCACACATTATTTCTCTTTCCCTTATATCTATTTGTTTATTTAACAAAAACTTCATAAAATAATTAATAGAAAATTATTAGTTACTTAATGAGTATCATAAAATTACCGTGACCTCATGCAAATTAAAGATAGTGGCATGCATGATTGCTTATAAATTCTTGCACTTCATAATACTAAATTTGTTAATTAATTAAGATATTATTAATCAATAAATTATTAATTTATATATTATTAATAAAAAGTTAATTTATTAAGGTATTATTTATTTATTTTTTCCAAACATTGAAGTTAATGCATATATTATGTATTGTTATATATGAACACTATCTAATTTTCAAATTACGAGTTATTTATTGCACCAAAAGCAAATGATTAGTCCTTGTTTGTATTAATATTGTGTCATATCAATACTCTTTGATTGCTTATATAGTCTTGCATATCATAATTTCTTATAACATGTGGTGCAAATAACATTTTCGTTACTTGTCATGTAAATATTAGTACTATACAACAAGTCTTGAAAGTTACTTTAATAATTCCATATTAAAATTTAATGACATTATCTTATTTCAAAATAGACAAATACTTATTAATGATGTTCAATTATCTCATCATGTGGTCCATAAAGATAAGTTTACATAATACTTATAAAGGAGTTGACCTAGACGATGTGAAATATTAATATCATTCATTCTCATATGCAATGTTTTTGTGGTAATTTGTTCATAAAAATACATAAAATTCTCCTTTTAGATCATTCATAATCTTTCTAGAATTTATTTAAATCAACTAATTACCATTAATCTCAAACTAATTGGAGCAAATTTCATATATTTTATTCTTCTTCTTCTTCAATGGATTTTGTATCATATTTTACACAATAGCCTCTCCAAAACCAAAAAAATAAAACTATGTTGCTTCACAAGCAACTAAAACTAATCAAATCTTGTATTTTTAAATCAATTTTTTCTTACAATGTATACATAAGGAGAGGTAGTTTATAATAACAACTAGTTGATTTGAACATGATTGTTTGAAATAGTTTTTTTCTTATTGTATCTCATGTTGTGTTTGAATTGATATGCTATATTATATTGACTTGCAATGTAAAATGAAAGCACAATTAAATCTCTAAAATTAATATTTTTACGGCCATGAAAATTTGTTAGTTAATCGAAATATTATTTAATTGATAAATCAATAATTTGTTAATTTATACATTAATTAATAAAAAGTTGATTTATTAAGGTATTCTTTATTTATTTATTTATTTCCAAAACATTGAAGTTAATGCTATATCATATATTGTTATGTATGAACACTTTCTAATTTTCAAATTACGAGGTATTTATTATACCAAAGACAAATGATTAGTCCTTGTCTATATTAATATTGTGTCATATCAATACTCCTAGCATGGCCTACATGCAAATTAAAGTTAGTGACTTAATTGCTTATATAGTCTTACATATCATAAATTCTTATAGCATATGGTGTAAATAACATATTTGGTACTTGTCATATAAATGTTATTACTATACAACAAGTCTTGAAAGCTACTTTAAGAATTCCAATTTAAAAGTTAATTAAATAATGTTACTTTTTTTTTATGGATGTTTTAAAAAATAAATGATTGAACAAATTTTTGCAAGCTCATCATATTAGGCCAAATTCTGAACTTGTATTTGAGAGAGAGAGAAAAGGTCTCTACTGGGTTTTGCCGGGTCACCCAGATTTCGGGTTGACCTAACAGGTCGATCAGTTTTCTCTGGACCAATTGTAGGTCTGAGTTTTTAATAAAACAGACTAGTTAATTTACTAAGGTAGTTTCTATTTTTGTTTTTCAAAACATTGAAATTAATGCATATATCATGTATTGTTATATGTGAACACTATCTAATTTTCAAATTCCGAACCAAAGGCAAATAACTAGTCCTTGTCCGAATTAATATTATGTCATATCAATACTCCTAGCATAGCCAACTTGCAAATTAATAACTAGTCCTTGTCCGAATTAATATTATATCATATCAATACTCCTAGCATAGCCAACTTGCAAATTAAAATTAGTGACTTGTTTACTTATATAGTCTTGCATGTCTCGATTTCTTATAACATGTGGAGCAAATAACATATTCGTTACTTGCCATGTAAATGCTAGTACCATGCAACAAGTCTTGAAAGCTACTTCAAGAATTCCATATTAAAATTTAATTAAATTATCTTATCTCAAGATAGAGATATGCTTATTGATGATATTTAATTGTCCCATCATATGGTCCATTATACTTTAAAAGATAAGATTACATATAATACTCACCTAGACGATGTGAAATATCAACGTCATTTATTCTTATATGCAATGTTTTTGTTGTAATGTTTTCATAAAAATACATAAAATCTCCATTTAGATCCTTTACAATTTTTCAAGAATTGATTTGAATCAACTAATTACCATCAATCTCAAACTAATTGGAGCGGATCTCTTAGATTTTATTTTCCTTCTTCTTCAGTGGATTTTGTATCATATTTTACAATAGCCTCTCCGAAAATAAAAAATAAAACATATTGCTTCACAAGCAATTATTAAAACTAATCAAATCTTTTATTTTTTAATCAATTTTTTCTTACAATTTATACACAAGGAGAGGGTAGTTTATAATAACAACCGGTTGATTTGAACATACATGCTTATTTGAAATAGTTTTTTCCTGGTTATATCTCATGTTGTGTTTGTAATGATATGCTATATTATGTTGACTAGGAATATAAAATGAAAGCACATCTAAACCTCTATAAATTAATACTTTTAAGACCATGAAAATTTGTTAGTTAATTGAGATATTATTTAATCAATAAATGAATAATTTATTAATTTATACATTAATTAATAAAAGTTGATTTATTAAGGTTTTTTATTTTTATTTTTATTTTTTTCCAAAACATTAAAGTTAATGTATATATCATATATTGTTATGTATGAACACTATCTAATTTTTAAATTATGAATGACTAGTCCTTGTCAATATTAATATTGTGTTATATCAATACTCTCAGCATGGTCCGCATACAAATTAAAGTCAATGACTTAATTGTTTATATAATCTTCCGTATCATAAATTCTTATAACATGTATTGCAAATAGCATATTGATTACTTGCCATGTAAATATTTTTACTATACAACAAGTCGTGAAAGCTACTTGAAGAATTCCGGCTTAAAAATTAATGAAATAGTGTTACCCTTTTGGATGTTTAAAAAAATTACTGATTGAACAGATTTCAGTAAGCTCATCATACTGAGTCAAATTCTAAACTTGTATGCGAAGAAGACCTTTCGTTAATACACTTTTATATAAATAAGAAGTTTAATGGGTTTTGAGTTTGCAAATAAGACCTTTCAATACAAATTCAAAGTATCAACTACTAAGTTATTTTCCTTAGAAATTCTAATGACCAATTTAATAGCATCCCTCACATAAATGATGCAAATATATATATATATATAGTACCAAGAAAACAAATTAACAGTACTCATAATATATTAAGCAATTTAATTAACAGTCTAAATTTCAAAACGAGAAATAAGCTTACGTGTAAGTGATAAGTTATTTCTTGTTTTGAAATTTAGACCTGGCTGAATCATAACTAGGTACTGTTAATTAAATAATATTAGTTATTTAATAATATTAGATAATATTAGTTATTTAATAACATCATTATTAATTTTGATTAGTTTACAAGCATTATAGTAGTAATTAAGGCCAATCAAGCGACTTCTCTGAATTTCATAGGCTGGAGTTTGATAAGTTTGATAACGATTATTTTTTAAAATATTTTTTATTTAAAAATATATTAAAATTTATTTATTTTTTATTTTTAAAAATTATTTATGTAATTGAGGTTGGTAATTTACTTCACGCTTTCCTATCTCTGAAGATTAAAAGCTCACACTTCAATAAATAAACTACATAATCCATGCCCAGGGTGGTCTCGTGCTATTGCTAATTGTTAGGTTATTTTTTCTCCTTTTTCCCTTTAATTAACTGTTAAATCCCAATCGATCAATTTATGCTCTTTTATCTTTCTCTCTCTCTCTCTCTCTCACTCTCTATTTTTTCCTTTTACTTAAAGAAGCTGGAGCCCAAATAATTAGAAAACCTACAAATAATACATTCCGGTTGCTCTATTTCCATTTTATGGAAGTTAATTCCGGCAAAAAGTGTTTGGGTGTCCGGGTCAGTTTATATGCATCTCAACTAATCTCACGGGCTCTAAAATTAACAATAATGTAAGTCTCCAGTAACTTTAAAATTTATAAAATTTAAATTAATAATTTAAAAAAAAAAATTTAAATCTTACTAGTTAAACTAGATGGTGCCATTGCTATTCTCCTGCAAGCATGTGTTTTATGTTCCCAAGGCCTGTGAATGAAGGAAGAGGAACCAACTTGTCTGCTTGCTTGCTGGGGAGTCCTGGAGTGTAATTCGCAAATGGAAAGCATTAATCCTGGCAATTATAGATAATTCCGAAATTGAAAAACAAATTGTATTTCTAACATGATTTGAAAACAGTCATTCTTAATCTCTAATTTCCTAGCCACTCCTTTCATGATTTGAATTTGAGAACTTCTTATAAATAGCCCACATTTTTTCTATGGAGATATCCATTTGAGCACTATAATTTTTATAACTTTGATTTGTGGTGCAACACCTTCTCATTAAGTTCATATACTTTTTAAATCAAGTTTTTTTTTTCCTTGCTATGGTTTGATCATAAAGAGGGAGTAGTTTCTAGTGCCAATCTGTTAATTTGAATAGGCTTGTTTTAAATTATTTTTTTCTTATTATTTGTTGTATGTTGTGTTTTGTTAGTTATGTTGTATTATGTTGTCTAGGAATATGACATGAAAGTGGCATTACAAAAAACATGTTTTTGATAAATAAATATTGTGGTTTTAAAAAATTATTTGATCCCTAAGTTAATAGATGCTTTTTGATAATGTTTAATTGTTCCATTACTCATTAGACATTGAAAAGATAGGCTAACCTAATACTCGTAAATGTGTTTTTCACCTTGACAATGTGAGATAGCATGCATAATCATTCATTCTCATATGCAGTTATTCATAAAAATACATAAAACTCTCTATTTAGGTTCTTTATAATCTTTGTAGAATTCATATGACTTAATCAACTATTTATCATTAACTCAAAATAATTGGAGCAAGTTATGTAAAATAAATAAAATTTAGTGGACTTTGTACATCATATTTTACGATAATCTATCTAAATAAATAAATAAAATATATTATCCACGTTCATGAGCAACTCGCGTAATTAAACCTAAACATATTACAATTCAAAGGAATAAGAATACAAAAGATTCACTAAAAGGGCCAAAAAGTGACCTTACCTATATTGTCAAAAATCTAAAACTTAATTTTTTTTCCCAACTTGATTAAGAGAAAAGATTTTAAATGCTTAAATAGGTGAAAAACATATCTTTATAAGAAAAAAAAAACATCAACTGCTTTGTTTTTAGATAAAAGCATGTTGCAATAACATCTAATTATTGTACCAAAGGCAAATGATTAGTGTATTAATATTATGTCATATCAATACTCCTAACATGTCATGTATGCAAATTAAAATTAGTGATTTGATTGCTTATATAGACTTTCGTATCTCAATTTTTTATAACATGTAGTGCAAATAATATATTTGTTCATTCGTCCCATTATGTGGTCCATGACTTTAAAAGATAAGATTATATAATACTTATAAATGAGATGACCTAGACTATGTGAAATATCAACATTTATTCTCATATGCAATATTTTCTTGATAATTTGTTCATAAAAATTCATAAAATTCTTCATTTAGATCCTTCATAATCTTTTTAGAATTGATTTGAATCAACTAATTACCATCGATCTCAATCTAAGTAGAGCAAATTTCATATATTTTCTTCTCCTTCTCTTTCAATGGACTTTGTATCATATTTTACAATAGCCTCTCCAAAACCAAAATTATACTAGGTTTGTTTACAAGTAACTAAAACTAATCAAATATTTTATTTTTTAATCATTT
>Ga0307513_10012307_pt1 | contig 10575 bp, 12 predicted proteins | sample 15_EM_MG_FD_202174 | JGI IMG/M metagenome (GOLD analysis project Ga0307513, IMG submission 202174) | Populus trichocarpa ectomycorrhiza microbial communities from riparian zone in the Pacific Northwest, United States - 15_EM | ecosystem: Host-associated > Plants > Roots > Unclassified | place...
GCCATCAGCATATTTGACACTCAATCTACACTCAATCTACATTGGTACTGGAGTGACTTGAAGCACCTTCATCGACCATCCACCCTGCATAAAGCCTGAACTTGTTACAGCGAAATCGGCACTATGGGTGAGCGGAGGAGGACCGTAAGAGTCTTCTCCCCCTTCACGGACTGCATGTGTTGTACAATAGATTGACCAATGGCCATTAAACCAATCATTGGCTAGACTTGCGCACATGCATAGCGGAGAACGGATTCAAAGAAAGCAATCAGATTGGGGTGTGTAGCCAGGATGATATGCTATGGCCATGTTGTAGCAAATTGTCATACGCAGGGAATAGTATTCATCACCAACAGGCAGCGTTTCGCTAAGCAAGCGCGAACAGCCTTCATTGTATCTGACCCTGAGGTTGGCTATTATTGGCCTTGTGGGTAAAGGTGTTCTCAGCTCAGTTAGGGCGAACCCGCAAGACGAGGAGAAGGTTGACTGCAGAGATAGTCCCGCAAGAAACAGTGCTCTTAATACCACTCGGTTAACAATATGGAGGTCGACTATACTATAGGCTATCCGTCCGTGGACCCTTGAGCGATAATGAGGCTACAAATAAAACCAGCGTATGTACTCAAAACTCGCTGAAAGGGCGTAGATATAACATTTTGTCTTTCTGTGTGACTGTGAACATACTACCTGCGCGGTAACTATGTGTCATGGAGGAGGTTCACGCCGAGCGAAGGCAGGAAAGGAACCAATAGTGCTTATACATTTAATAATGAGCGTTTTCGTTCTTTCCAGCTTACACTCGCTTGCCTTCCCTCTCTTTATCATGATCACTGTCAGGATGGGTTGGTACGAAACACACTAGTGGCTCCGGGCTTGGGAATCATGCATCAATAACTTGCTTGACGCTTACTTGAGCGATTCTCGTCAGCTTTGCTCCATGAAATGCCCCGTCCGAATCTAGGCGTAGCGCCGGATGCGCCTACCTTGGCGCTCCGTGCGGATACTGGATATGACCTTGACACCGCTTGGTCGACTTCTAACCGCTTGCTCTCGAAAGCCACTGCTCTACTGAGCCGCTCCATGAGCCACACGAGTGGGCAATAAAGAAAGACACAGCTTGTCCCCTGCCTCATTCTCGCATCTCGAATTGTGCAAACCGTCTTCCCAATCCCAATCACCATATTCGCGTGTCTATGGTCATGACAAGTGTCTCTTCATCTGCTCCTGGGGTCACTGAGCCTGGCCAGGGGGATCCACGACGTTTCCAAATAGGCTCCAGCGAACATCGACGTGTCGTTTCAATAAAAGCAGCCCAAACAGACCCACCCTCCAGTCATTCTGATTCCTGTATCCTCAGACTTGCCCCTCTGAAGTGGAACGTCCCCAATTGTTCTGAAAGGGGTGGGGCGGAAAGCAGTCTTTCAAAGCTGCGCTCGCTTGGGAAAAGGAAAGAGCCATCATCACCACTGGACAATTTATTGGGCGATAGTTCCGAATCATCAAGAGCCGATAGTCCGCTGCCCCCTCGCAAGGTCGCCAGAATCAGTCATGATATCAACCCAACCAGACTTCCTTATGAATCTCCCCCCGAAACCAGTTCCAGTAGTAAGTATCCTTGCCCTTAATCAAGACTGCGAGTAACTCAATTTGGCAGGAATTCCGGCAGCCAATTCCGGCGGCCTATTTACTAACCCCTTTCAGGCTTTCTTGACTCCAAATAAGTGCGTGAAATGCCATTTATTCTGTAACTCTCTCCCTGATCGACCATACTTACGGCTCGCAAACCAGGCTGTCATCTAGTCGGCGACCGAAAAATCGCGACCACTTGTCCGCGGTCCTTCCGACCCCACCACGTTCTAAGTCTGCTTCTGACGACGGCTTACCTACAAAGCCAAAGCGCGTTGGGATGTCTACGAAATTGAGCCTCAACGGTGAAGCACCTCGCCGTATGGCGAACTTAATGAAGGACAATGCCACACCAGCTCCCTATCAATCTAAGAATACACCTCTGATTCCCACCTCCACCGCCGCTACCAGTAATGTGTCTCGTCAACCAGGTGCAACCACTGCGGTCATCGCGGTGCCTCGCATCCAGATGTTCACGAAAAAACCAGAATCTTCTGGCGGCAACAGATCCAAGGGAGGTGGGATGACCAACGAATTGAAGAGCCTTACTCAACTCAATGCTAGTATGAGGTCAAAACGACACGTCACCAGTGTGTAAGTTCCTGTGTCACTTTTAACTGACAGTACAATTAAATCATATCCCTACAGGGTCCTACCTTCGAGTCAGCCGTACTCGTTGCCTTTGGTCGTCGCGTGGGACCAGCGCGATGTTGCGGCGCGGGGCTTGCCTGATCTATATGAACGTTCACATCCTCCCCATCCTGTTGAGGATGATAGCGGTCACAGAAAGGAAGATATGGACGAGGAAGAGAAGAAGTATGCCGAAGCAAAAAGGAGGCTGGAAGAAGCGGAGAGGGTGGAGCGATTCCATATGCAAGCGTTGATCCTCGCAAGGAACCGGACCGAGGAGGCGAGGCGCGCTCTTGGGGAACAGGACAAAATTTACAACCTCCGATCCAGACTAATCAGATGATCTCCAGTGGAGCCCGCTTCTTACATTAGATGCATGTCATGTTTGTGTTCCTTGTTCACTACTGTACTCTTGGTAGCTGGGTTATTCCTATTCTAAATCTAGACTTAATTAGTCCCCATCTCAACCCCTGGTCATTCATTCATTCTTGTCCCATCAAATCACTGGATGCAGAGGGCACATGGCCTTCACAGCTCAGCTTAGTGGATGTGGCATGACCTGCAGTCTAGGTGGATCAGAGGGCCCACAGCTTGGTGGTGGGAACAGCACCATTTCCATGTGGCTTTGGTGGCCTGTTTGTAATACATGAATAAAATGTCCCTCATGGCTGACCCATGTAATGCGTCAACAGGGCATGCAACGGTCTGATCCACACTAAAAGTCCATGGCATATACTATTACTTTCTCAGATTTGACTTTCAATAGCGGCATATTGGACTTGGGTATGGACAATCCATGACGGCACTAGAACAGGATACATGACCTTATAGGTAGGTGTAGTTTATGATCATTGTGACTATCAAGCATTGTCCTGATGTCAGTTGCACAGCTAAATAATGAGATGGGACCAAGGTTATGCATAGCTGAGGTTGCTCTTACCAAGGTAAAAGACCCGTTGTATTCAATATGGATGTTATTTGCTTGTTGCTCAGCGAAGGTTTCGACGCGAGGTGGTAAACAAAGACGGATAGTCCGGTTTCGAAGTTGGACCTTCCCTTCTGAACCGCCATGTCGACAGAATACGAGCGTCAGCGTTTAAAAAACCTCGAGGCAAATAAGAAGCTCCTCGAGTCGCTGGGGCTCGATATTCTTCGTGCAGCTCTCCCTCCAGCTTCGGCTCCAGTCGCGAAACCTAAGCCCAAACCGCAACCTAAGGCAAAGCCTGCGCCAGTTAAACGGAAGGCAGAAGAGATTGACGGAGGCGCAGAGGATGGAAAGACAAAGATTGCTCGTCGAAACAATGAAGACGACACCGCTCACAGGCGGTCCTCCAGGCGGTCAACCGTTAAAGTTGACTACAACGAAGATAAGCTGGCCAATAGTAGGCAGAAATATCTAGAGCGGCAGAAAGAGCAAGCAGAGGAGGCAGCGGAAGACGTTGCAGGCTATATTGGCAACAAGCTGGGGAAGAGGAAGCATGACCCGTGCGTCAATCAACCGCCAAAATACTCCCTGACATCTTAGCTCGTTCCGCAGGAGACAATTTGGTTCGATCCCAGGAATCGAGGTTGGCGCTTGGTGGGAAACTAGGTACATGTCATTTGGCCCCTATTACCTGCAGAAATCTCATTTCCATCAGGGCCCAGTGTTCCACTGATGCCATCCACGCGCCTTTCGTCGCTGGCATTTCTGGAAGCTCGATGGACGGAGCTCACTCTGTCGCACTTTCTGGCGGTTATGATGACGATGTAGACCTTGGTTATGCCTTGTGCGTATCCCCCTAGCAACAAATTTCTTAAATCCGCGTCCTATGCTTATCTACCCTCAGCACCTACACCGGAAGCGGAGGACGTGACCTCAAAGGTACCAAGCAGCAACCCAAAAATGTAAGCGCGCCATCTTAAGTCGCGTTCCACTCAGGAAAGACTAACGAGTTCTTCGTCGCGTAGCTGCGAACCGCACCTCAGTCATCCGACCAAACCTTTGACAATCCAAATAATCGTGCCCTTCAGGTCTCAGCGGAAACTCGCAAGCCAGTTCGCGTGATCCGCGGGTATAAGCTACCAAGCAAGTATGCCCCTGAGAGTGGGTTAGTGGTTTGTTATGGCCTTGATGTTTCAATTCGCCCTGACACGCTCTGTACAGGTATCGTTTTGATGGCTTGTATATTGTTGAAAAGGCTTGGATTGAACCTGGGAACAACCCAGGCCGGTTCATGGTTGTCAAGTTTGCCTTCAAGGTACACAACTTTGTCCTTTCGTCGTCCTAGTTGTCAATTAATACTCCTTGTCAGCGTCTCCCTGGTCAGCCACCCATCCCCGAGCAAGCTGAAGAGGGAGAAGCTGCCGCCCAGGATGAAAACGAGGAAGCTGATAATGGCACGGCTGACGGCCGGTCGGAACCTGAAACTCTCCCCGCTGATGAAAACCCCGGAACGGGAGTGACCCACCAGGAGGAAACCGCCGAGGACGACGATTAATCTCATCAATAGTTCACTGAAGTCTCTCAACAGTCTTCTTGCTCTTCGCGGTTCGTGTGGAATGCGTCTTTGGAACGGATTATGGTGCTCGGTTTTTGGGTCGTCCAAGCTTCCTTGTGTATCTTCGAGTTTTTCATGAAGCATTCATCACACCTACTTATCAGTAGTGATATTTAAATGACCTTAATTTGACCTGAACAGAATCAGCTAGGTAATTAGTGAGAAACTGGCAATAGTAATAGTCCAGATCGCCGTGCCGTATGGTTCAGATATGATATACTTCCAAATTGTGACCAAGCTACTTGGGATGAAATTCGCTCATTTTTGAGGACCTTCATAATGCAACCGTACTTCCTAGGACTGCTTCATAATGCCTTCATGGAGGCATGTTCCAGTGCTTTCAGGTTTGCTCACCAAGTATAGCATAGCAGTGACTACTGAGCCAATTAGAATTCTGCGCTATGACATAACTTTCCATAATTGGACCTGCAGAGTGAGAAGTCGGCCAGGATGTATTACTAACGTGCTAAGCACTTATTTCCTGGCACTGATGGGCTGAATGGATAGAACCCCTCATTCGCTCCAGGAACATACCACGGATTGAGTCATGGCAGGTTCCCCAAGAATGAAACTAATCGATCTACAGTATACGTATGACACTAGAGGTACAAAAAGTCCACATCCATCCGAAGCCAGTGGATGGGGTCCAAAGGAAGCAAAGTGAGCGAGGGCAGGTAAGATGGGATGGGGCCTTGAAGCACAGGGGAAATGGGAGGAATGAGAGTAGGGGTGCGTAATGTTGGGAGTAGGTCGCGAAGGTGTGCCAACGAGCGACAAGGGAAGGCGAATGAGGGTCAGTTCGATGATTGACTGGGAGTAGGCATGTAACGAGTGACTAGGGAGATACAAGGACGAGAGGCCTATCCGAGGTGAACGCTACGGATAGGGCGGAGGTGCAAAGCCAAGAGCACTCGCTCTGCGGTCACCACAACTTTCGAATAGTGGTAAACAGCGCGGTGACGAGTCGTGGAGTCCAGGCTCGCACGATGCCAAGAGAATAGAGGGCAAATTTCCTTGGCTTAAAGGCTTGCGTAGCTTGACTAAGCCACCTATGACCAACCAAGGCAGTCCTAGGAATGGGGGGAGTATGATGGGGCGAAGAGGGCGAAGGTGAGTGCGGCGGAGAGGTGGCGGATTGGGGTAAGGTTGCTGATGAGGCGGTAGTGGTGAAGGGATCACCTTCGGGACTCGAAGGCGAAATTGCAGTTTCACCACTACCGGGCACTAGTCAATGGGACCCCCCGCGACGATTGAAGGCTGTTACGAAATCGTCAACAGGGATGGCGTTGACGGTGAAGGGAACCGAGTTAGGATCGACTGGTCCGGAGGCTCCTCCAATCAAGCTTTTGCGCTTGCTTCTGGCACTTTGGAGATAAACGACGTCCAGAGGACATATATCTCCTTCCAGTATCAACCCTTCGAGTTTTGGCCACACCTTGTGATGACTCGTGCTCGGCAGACTGTCCCAGGCTTCCAAAACTGGTCGCACTGCTAGATTCTCGAGGTGGAGGGTGACAATGTTGTTGAATGCCGATAGGACATCAACGAGGTTGGCAAGGTGGTCAGGAGGCAAATTCGAAGCAGAGGCGACCATGGAGGCGCCGTAATCTGCTTGAGTGGTGGAACTCGACAGACGACCGGCGCATATGCGGAGCTCCTCAACGTTGGGCATGTGAAGGTCGGCGTACTGTTGAACAATGCGCACAAGGTTCTGTCGTCTTGAAGACAAATTGAGCAGCGTAAGCTTCTTCAGCGCCGGCATACTGAGTGCGGAACAATATTCCACCATCATTTGGAGACTCATAGTGCAATTCTCCAACTTCGAAAGCGTGGTCACGGGCCCCAAAATTCCAAGGCCAAATCCCTCGACGCGCAGTTCCAGCTCTGTCAGGTAGTCATTGCAAACCTGAAGACAAGCATTCAGGTTCTGCGCTGAGATCGTGTCCAGTGATAGAGACTTCAGTTTGCTATAATCCACCCCACTAGGCCAAGGGTATCTCATCCCAACTAAAGCGAGTTTTGTAACTTGAGGAAATAGGCTGGAACAGTACGGTGGGACTTCTGTTGGATTCTTTCCATTGACGTTGATAAGAACGAGCTCCTGCGGTACAGGATAGCTCACGCTCCACTGGCGTGGTTCTGCGAATAGGGCTCGGGTCGCTCGCCGAAAGCTAATCTCCATACGCCCTATAGTGAAGGAGGATCGCTTATTAGCGATGGTGACTCCCAAACTCTCATCGGGAGCCGCCATATCCTGGGCCACGAGTGACCTCGGCTTTCCCCCTCCTGCTGCGGCTGCCTTGTGGAGGCCAAGAGCGTGCCCAATCAGGACATTCATCAGGCACTCTATTCTGTGTGCGGGAGCAGGATGGTTCCCATCTTCCCACCCTTCTAACACCAGCTCTAACGGTCGGTTGAGCCGGTTGATCCCGCCCAATCCGGCAACGCGCGTCTGACAGGCTCTCCAAACGTCGTGGTGGGAGGGTAGCGGTTGGCCACTGAGGGATCCGTAGATATATCTCCACAAGCGGGGTGTGTCGTGGGCAACATCGCGCCAATGCTTGCACACCGCCGTGAGGACGAGCGCCGCAGCAACTGGGCAGAACTCGATCCAGCATCCTGGAGCAGGGGAGGTGAGGCCATGAAGTCCCGGCTCAACGAGCTTCGAGGCCGCATCGACCGCCTTGCGCCTTGCGTTCTCTTCTTCCTCGATCCTCCATATGAAGATCTCCTGGAGGACCTCGACAGGAAGCCTCCGGATGGGGTGGAGGAAGCCACGCCTCTCTCTAATGCTCTCCTTGAGGTCCGAGATTCGCAGCTGGATTCGATCGGCCGTTTGCTGAGCAAGCTGGAGGGTGAACTGCTCAGAGAGCAATTGTTCCTGGAGTGTTGAGATGCGAGACTTCGCGGCTAAAACCGCTGACAGAGCAGGGACAAGAGAAGCCCGTGCGGCGGACAGGTCATTCTCCTCAATACTGATGAGTTCGCGCAAAGCGCTTGTGCTGGAAGGGTTGAGAGCGAGGTTTCCAATCAGAGAGGTGTCGGGATCGGGATGTGTGGTTGTTGGTGTGTCCCCCCGAGAAGGTAAGTCTGAGATGGAGGCAGGCATCTTGACCAGAAACCAGAGGGTGCCTATGGCCGGAATATTAATAGTCACCAGAGTGCGGTTAGAGTTGGACTTACGAGACTGTGTTATCTAGTGCGTAGACCGTCAGTGGATGTCTGGAGGAAGCAGGACGAGTTCTGGATGATGCTTGCTGATGAAACTGCCAGAAATCAAGGCGGAGAGCGCGCAGCGTTTGCTAACGCCGGGTGAGGGTGTATGTATGTCGGGGATCCGATTGAGGAAATATGAAAGAGGTTGCGGATTAGACGGTTGGGTGAACAGTAGTCTGGTCGAGTAGTCGAGTAGCAAGGCAGCCTTAAACGCGAAATTTAGGATATTTCTGCAACAAAGGGTCAGATGTGCTGCTGACGGTGGGGCTGTGAGCTTGCCCAGAAGCGAGGTGGGCTCGAAGGTCGTACTTGTAAGGTCAGTGGTTGATGAACGGGAGGGTAAAGTAGGGTATTCGGAGCAGTGGTACAGCCAGCCTGGGCGTTGTTGGGCCGTGGGTAGACTCAGAATTGCGCTAGCGCGTCGGCGCCGCGTTAAGGCGCAGGGCGGTGTGCAGGCGAAGCGCCAGAATCTTGAAGGCAACAGAATAGGAATATGATTCAGTCGATATTGATACAGACACCGTTGAGAGCGATGCTGGGGGTTGGCAGGATAGTTGTCGGGCGAGTCGGGTCCAAGCACCAGACCAACCAGAGAAAAACGGGCTGACAGCAAACTGGCAAGCGCGGTTGCCCGAGACAGGCGCTAGCGCGGAGCTGGGGAAGGCAAAGGAGCAGAGGAAGATCAAATACCGTTAGGTGGCTGTTCAAAGCAGAGCAAGCAGAGGAACAACCAAAACGGCCATGCCTGGATCGACCTGCCCAACCGAAACAGACACTCTGGACCCAAATCGGACGGGAGCTCCACCAAAGAGCTCGGACAGTGTTGTTTAGAGCAACTGGCGGCGATGTACGTTGGAGATGGGCAGAGGATCAGCAGCACTGCTCTACGTAACCGAATCTGGAGGGTTTATGAGAGTTCTGTATTAAATGAACAAGGTTGATGAGGGGTTATAGCATGTAAACGAATAGTAAACAGCTTCAGGGTTTAATACTATCCAATTCCAGTGTCTCGGAGCGCGATTCAAGAAGCTGGCCGGAACGGAGAAGAGATGGATGTACTATTTCCTTCATTGTTCATCAAGTGCAGGTTTATACGCAGCATGGCTGCGCCTTGATTGGAACACATCAAGGGCGGCCCATATGCACCTCGCGTCTTCAGGAAACACACGATCAGGTCTCACCACATTGTAATAGAACATAGACACTTTTGCTTTCGTGACCGGAGCACGGGGAACTGGCTTGGATGACGGTCAGGAACATGAACCAATCGGAGGACATTTCCATATGTCGAAAAGAGCTCCTGCGCTTTTGTCCTGGTTCTAGACTCTCTTCAATACACACTGAAATAATCCGCCCGTTAATAATGAAAGGAGACGCGGGCCAGCGAGCGGACTTTATTTTAATTCCCGCCAATCCTTGTTCGGTCGGGCAAAGTCCTGAATGAGGTCTCACACTAATGCCGTACATGAACCACCATTGTTTCCCCAAAAATATTGTGTGTCCGAGCCATCGTTGACGTCATGCAAGATTTTCTGGGGAGCTAAGCTAAAGGCGGGACGCACAAAATTTTAATGTGGAAGCTCAGACAAGAGTTATGGGGAAATCCAATAATTTTGGGCCATATGTCGCAAACCCAGGCACCGTCGACTGGTCACAGCTTGATCATCGCTGACTGCGGGCAACGGTTTTAGGTTCATATTATTGACGGGAACAGCTACCACTGATCGAGGTAAGCATTCTCAATTATAGGTCATTTGATTACTGCGCGAACAGCCTCACTTCGCGGCTTTGTATATACATGCAGTGCCCGGACGATTTATCTCCGGTGTATGCTCCACACAATCAGAGGTCCTCCATGGTGGATGGTCCGCAATTTGCGAGCCACCCGTCATTCTTTATAAGAACTACACGAATCTCGATTGGTTTTCTTAAGAGCATTACAACGACTATACATCTCCCCTTTCACTTACTGAATGTCTGTTAACCCTCAAGACCTTCCGCCTCCAGGGAATTACGAGCATGTTGGTGCCGCACGTTCCAGTCTCTGGCTCTCTTACCGACTCTATTCCACAGATCCACTCGATCCTAGGGGACTCTGACCCTAGGATCCCTCGTTTGGAGCCGCGATCTTCTTCTCAGCTTGTCTTTCATTCGACACACAGCATAGGTATTCATATCCAAGAAGGCCCACCACTAGCACTTTAGTCCACTAGTTAATATTCGCATTGTAGAAATTCTGCTAGGTTGTCATCATGTCAGCGGCGTGGCAGACGGCGGCTCTGGTGCTACGCGCACTCTCCACCCGACACCAACTATCCTACGACTTCTTCATTCCTTCCCAAATACTTATTCTCCTTGCCCCAGTTTGTGAGTTAGATGGACCGACTACATTCTCCGTTCAATTAACCCCATCTCAGGGACAAATGCTTTCTGCTACATAGTACTCGGTCGTATGATTCACTTCTTTATCCTCGAGGGTAAGACTGCTGGTGTCGGTTCGAGGAGGTTAACCCTCCTCTTCATGCTTCTCGACATCGTGTGCGTATTGCCCACCCGCGGCTGA
>Ga0307513_10012308_pt1 | contig 10575 bp, 10 predicted proteins | sample 15_EM_MG_FD_202174 | JGI IMG/M metagenome (GOLD analysis project Ga0307513, IMG submission 202174) | Populus trichocarpa ectomycorrhiza microbial communities from riparian zone in the Pacific Northwest, United States - 15_EM | ecosystem: Host-associated > Plants > Roots > Unclassified | place...
GCTTCTCCGCTGGGAAGTCCTGGTCAACAGTCAGACCGAGGACTCCTTCGTAGAACGCACGGGCACTTCTCAGGTCACTGACACGCAGCGTGATGTGGTGGAACGTGTACGACATCCGCAGACCATATGTAACGACGTACTAGCCCCACACCTCGTCGGCGGTTTCTGCGATCAGCCGGAGCTTTGCCACTTCCTCTTCGTAGGACAGTACGTTTCCCTCGACCGTTGATGAGAAGCCGCATTGGGGGGACAGGCACAGCTGCTCGAGCGGGATGTACTTGCTTGCCTCGTCGATGCGCCGCTTCAGCGTGTCCTTTGATTCCAGCGCTCCCCGCTTCGTGGTGACCAGGCCCAGCACGACCATTTTGCCCGGCGGTACGAAGCGCAGCGGTGCGAAGCCGCCCGAGCGTTCGTCGTCGTACTCCAAAAAGAAACCGTCGACGGCGAGCTCGCTGAACAGGGCTTCGGCCACGAAATCGTAGCCGCCCTCGGCCGCCCACGAGGACCGGAAGTTGCCTCGGCACATGTGGGTGGTGACCGCCAGGCCCGCCGGGCGGTCCTTGATCGCCGCGTTGATCTGGCGGATGTAGCGCAGGTGCTGGTGTTCGGCGTCGTCGCCGCGCTCGGTCAGCAGTTTGCGCTGCTCGGGGTCGTTCAGATAGGCGAGGCTGGTGTCGTCGAGCTGCAGATATCGGCAGCCCAGCGCGGCGACACGGCGGACCTGTTCCGCGTACGCCGAACTGAGGTCTGCCCAGAATTGCTCCTCATCCGGATAGACCGCGGGATCGATCGCCGCCCGGCCGCCCCGATAGTGCACCATGCTCGGCGACGGAATCGTCAGCTTGGCGGTGATCTCGGGATCCACCGTGGCGGCTAGGAATGCGAAATCGTCGCCGAAGATGGTCTCGTTCAGCCGGACCGGGGCGTCGATCGCGAGCGCCGCCGATTCGAAGTCGAGCTCGCCGTCCGCGTTGCGGAAATGGACGCGGATCTTCTCGTCCGTGCGGTGCACGCCGCCGAGGCGGTAGATGAAGTCCATGTGCCATGACGTGCGGCGGAACTCGCCGTCGGTCGCCGAGCGCAGGCCCACGTCGCGCTGCATCCGGACGACCTCGCGGATGGCCTCGTCCTCGACGGCGCGCAGCTCGTCGGCGCTGATCTCGCCGGCGGCGCGCTGCTCCCGCGCCTTGAGCAGGTGCGCCGGGCGCAGCAGGCTGCCGACGTGGTCGGCCCGGAACGGCGGGGTGTCGCGGAGTGTCATCGCTGGGAACCGCCTTCGATCGTCATGTCGGGGTCCTTCCCTGTCTGTGTGTACACCTCTCCGTCCGCGGTCTCCACCCGAGGCCGCTGCGAATTTCCTCCCGATTGTTCGGTTCGTGAGCCGCCGGGTCCGCCCGTGGGCGACCATGACCAGGTGAGGATCGGCAGGTCGGGCCTGCTGGCGCTGGCCGCCACGGCGTTGCTCGCGCCGACGGCCTGCGCGCCGCCCGGAACGAATCCGTCCGCGCCGTCGCCCAGCCCCGGTCCGTCGATGACGCCCCCGGCGGACTGCGACATCTCGCGGGCCCGGATCACCTGGTCCGGAGTGGCTAAGGAACCGACGCTGACGAATGTCGTCATCTCGACGGGCGTCGCGGAGGCCGGGGAAACCCGCGTTCTCGTGGACACCGCGGTCGTTCCCTCAATCGACGGCGTTGTCGTCACCGGATCATGGGTGCGCGTTCTCACCAAGTCACTCAGCGCCGAGACCGGCGAGAAACTGCACACCGACCCGGGACGGCCCAGCATGGAGAACGAGAAATTCTTGATAGGCGGACCGTACGATGCCGACATCACCGAGATGATCATCTTCGCCGGCGTCAATCGCGTCGAAGCGGCGTTCACCGTCAGCTGTAGCACTTCCGTGCACGGCACCCTGGTGTCGTGGGCTTCTGAGGTATTCGGCGGCGTTCCCTGCGCCGAGTGGAGGGAGCCTGCCGACCCTTTCGCGCGACTGGCGCGGCGATATTGCCCGAAGACGCCCAGCCCGCCGCCGTCACTGCGATGACAGGCCGTGCTCGAACGCGTACCGGACGGCCTGCGCCCGGTCCCGCACGCTGATCTTGGCGAACAGCCGGTTGATGTGAGACTTCACCGTCGCCTCGGTCACGTACAGCCGCTCCGCGATCTCCCGGTTCGACAGGCCGGCGGCGATCAGCTTGAGCACCTCCGCCTCCCGGGCCGTCACGTCGTCCGGCAGCGCCCGGGCCGGCGCCGCGGCGACCTGGGTGGCGGCCAGCAGCCGGTCCTGCACCCGCGGATCGAGGATCGACTGGCCTGCGGCCGCCGCCCGCACCGCCTGGGCGATCTGCACCCGTCCGGCGTCCTTCGTCAGGTAGCCGCGGGCGCCCGCCCGCAGCGCGGCCAGGATGTGCTCGTCATCGGCGTACGTGGTGAGGACCACCACCTGGGTGCCCGGATGCGCCGCCCGGATCTGCGCCGTGGCCTGCACCCCGTCGACCCGGGGCATCCGCAGGTCCATCAGCACCACGTCCGGCGCGTGCTGCGCGACCAGCGTCAGCGTCTGCTCGCCGTCGGCCGCCTCGCCCACCACGGTCACGTCGTCGAGCAGGCTGAGGATCAGCGCCAGGCCCTCCCGGACCGCCGTCTGATCGTCGGCGACCACGACCGTGATGCTCATCCCGGTATCTTCACATCGACCTGCCATCCGCCGCCCGCCGGACCGGCGACGAAGGCGCCGCCGGCCAGCTCGGCCCGCTCCCGCAGACCGGTGAGGCCGTAGCCCGCGGACAGTCCGTTCGCGGGTGCCGGTGCGCCCGGGCTGTCGTTGGTGACCGTGAGCTCCACGGTCTCGCTCAGATAGGCGAGCCGGATCCGGACGCCGGCGCCGGGGGCGTGCTTGCGGACGTTGGTGAGCGCTTCCTGGGCGCTGCGATAGAGCGCCAGCCCGGTCTCCGCGGCCAGCGACCGGGGCTCGCCGACCACCTCCAGCTCGGCGTTCTCGGCGAGCGCCGCGACCAGTTCGGGCAGCGGCAGCGGGTCGCCGCGCAGCGCACCGACCGCGCGCCGGGTCTCGGCCAGGCCGTCGCGGGCCAACTGCCCGGCGCGGTCGACGACGGTCGCCGCCTCCGCCGCGCGGTCGCGTTCGAGCAGCGCGGCGGCCGTCTCGAGCTGCACGGACAGGGCCGACAGCGAGTGCGCGAGCACGTCGTGGATCTCCCGGGCCAGCCGCGCGCGCTCGGCGAGGGCGGCGGAGCGGGCCTGTTCCTGGCGGGTCAGTGCGCTCTCCGCCGCCAGGGCCTTGATCTGGGCGGCCTGCTCCTCGCGCTGCTGCCGGATCACGCTGAGCAGCAGGCAGAAATAGATCGCGCCGGCCCAGACGGCGATCTCGGAGAATCCGAAGTGGGTCCGGTACTGGACGCCCGCCTGGGCCACGACCAGGGCGGTTGTGACGGCGGTGGCGGCGCGCAGGGTCAGCCGCTGGGCGGCCATCAGGGCGACCGCGATCAAATAGCATTCCGCGTACGAATGCGGGGCGAGCGCCTGCAGCAGCACGCCGCCGGCGCCGCAGACGGCCAGGGCCCAGGCCGTTGACCGTGGCCCGCCCACCCGCAGCGTCATCGCCACCCAGGCCAGAGCAGCCAGCACAATGGCCGCGAGCATGGCGATGCCCCGCCCGGTGTGCACCGGGTGGGGCAGTTGCTGCACCATGGCCACGCTGAGCAGGCTCAGGCCGGCGAAACTGCGGGTGATCCGCCAGCGGCGCAGCGCCTGGTCGTCGGTGAGCAGGTCCTTGACCCGCGCCGTGGAGAGCACGACCCCAGTCTCCGCCATGCTCAACGCATGCGCCGGGAGCCCTGCGGAGCGAACGGGACCCCGGTGGCGATCGCCCGCTTGCCGACGACCAGCGCCTCGGCGAGCAGGCTCAGCCCGAGCATGAGCAGCAGGGCGGCGCCGAGCACGCTGACGTCCGCGCCCAGGGTGTGTGCCACGAAGGTCTGGCCGACCCGCAGCAATATCGAACCGAGCCACACCACAATGGTGATCGGCCGGTACCGGTACCAGAGATGTCCGCCCCGGCCGTAGACGTGCACCGTCAGACCACGGACGGCACCGAGGCCGAGCGCGGCCACCCCCTCCACGACCAGCACGGCCACGTCCAGCGGGGTGGCGTGCACGCCGTTCAGCTGGGTGGCGCCGATGATCAGCAGGAGGACCGGCAGGATGACCAGGCGACGCCCTTCGAGCGGCTCCCCGGCGAGGCGCCGGACGAGCACATAGCCGATGGCGGCCACTGCCAGCAGCGCGGTGAGCAGGTTCATCAGGATTCCCTTCCGTCGAGAACGAAGGTAGGGAAATCGGAAGTGAAGCACCGCCACCCGGCGATGGCATTGCGGGTGGAGACGCCCTCCATCCACGGGTGGAGGCCGCGCCTTTACGGCACGCGGGCCACCGCGCCGTAGATGGCGACGTCGGTGGGGCTGGGCCGCTCGCCGGCCGGGCGGTCGGGGCGCCACTCGCTGACCGCCACGACGCCGGGCTCGACCAGCTGCAGGCCGGTGAAGAAGCGGCCGAACTCGGCCGCGCTCCGGGCCCGGGCGTCGGTGCGGCCGGTGGCCAGCAACTCCTCGTGCAGGGCGACCTGTTCGGGCGGCGCGAAGTCCATGGTCAGATTGCTGACCGCCAGATAGCTGCCCGGTGGCAGCGCCGCGAGCAGCCGCTGGACGATCGCCGTCGCCTGGTCGTCGTCGTGGATGAAGTGCAGGACGGCGACGAGCAGGAGCGCGACCGGGCGCTCGAGGTCGAGCACCGCGCGCAGGTCGGAATGGCCGAGGATCAGCTCGGGATCGCGCAGGTCCGCCTCCAGGTAACCGGTGCGGCCTTGTGGCGTGCCGACGGTCAAGGCGCGGGCGTGGGTCATCACGATCGGGTCGTTGTCGACGTACAGGATCCGGGACTCCGGGGCGGTCCGCTGGGCGATCTCGTGCGTGTTCTCCGGCACCGGCAGGCCGGTGCCGATGTCGAGGAACTGCCGGACCCCGGCCTCGGCCAGGTAGCGCACGCTGCGGCGCAGGAACGCCCTGTTCTCGAGCGCGGCGATCCGCGCGGTGGGGAACTTCGCCGCCAGCAGATCGCCGGACTCCCGGTCGGCGGCGAAATGGTCCTTGCCGCCCAGCCAGTAGTTGTAGCGCCGGGCGGGGTGGGCTACCGAGGTGTTGAGCTGGTCCACAGCGGTCGATCTTAGCCAGGTCGGACGCCGCGTGGGCGGACGGCCGAGTGACCGCCCGCCCACGCGACCGAGGTCAGCAGCCCTGTCGGCCGCTGTTGATCCAGTACGTGACGCCACCCCACTCGATCTCGCCGTACGCCCAGACGCAGTTGTTCGCCGTGCCGGTCACCCCACGTGGCCCGGCGTAGTACGAGTAGCTGCCGTTGTCCGTAGTGGACGACGCGGTCACGGTGCAGGGGAGGGTGTTCTCCCCGGACGTCTCCGCGCACCGGGAGATCTTCACCGACGTCCGGGTGGACTCCCCGTACGTGGCGCCCCGGTGGTACATACACGCGGAGTTGGTGCCGCCGTTGCTGCTGTTGTAGTAGATCGTCAGCTCGGCGACGGGGTTGCTCACCGGGTACTCGTAGGTCCAGGCGACCGTACCGGAGCAGGCGACGGCGGCCTGCGACGGCGATCCGGTGACAACCAGGAAGATGCCGACGGTCAGCAGGCCCAGGAGGGCCGAGAAAACCTGGCGGACACGGTGCATTGTTTCTCCTCTGACTCTTGACTGCTGGCATCACCAAACAACCAGTCACGCCCCGCCGCCGACAGGTGCCGAAGCGGCCACCGTTTCCTCCCCGGCAGATCGTCAGGCCGGCCAATGTGGACGGCAGTCCGCACTCGCCCGGCCCTGGCGATATCGTCGATCGTCCATGTCCTGTCGGGTTTCGACAGTGTCGTGTTCCGGGTTCTCCCTGCTCTCCCGGCGTGGTTGGGTGGACTCCCGACGAGTGGGGGCGGTGCATGAGCCTGGTGGAGGTCCGTCTCCTGGGTCCGGTCGAGGTGCGCTCCGGCGGGCAGCGGCTGGCGGTGGGACCGCCGCAGCAACGCCTGGCGCTGGCGGCGCTGGCCGTCGACGTCGGCCGGCTGGTCAGCGTCCCGTCGCTGATCGATCAGATCTGGGACGAGGCCCCGCCCGGCGCCCGGCAGACGTTGCAGGTGCTGATCACCCGGCTCCGCCGACTCTTGGAGCAGGCGTCCGGCGAGCCCAGGGTCTGGTTGCCGCACCGCTCCGGCGGATACGTGCTGGAGCTCGAGCCCGATCAGGTGGACCTGCACCGCTTCGACCGGCTGGTGCGCGAGGCCCGCGCGGCCGATCTGCCGCAGCAGGAGCGAACGGCCCGGCTGCGGGGCGCGCTCGCCCTGTGGCGCGGGGAGCCGCTCGCCGGACTCGACGGCCACTCCCCGGCGCGGATCCGCGAGGCCCTGCACCGGCGGCATCTCGACGCGACCGTGGCCTGGGCCCACGCCGAGCTGCAGGACGGCAACGCCTCGGCGGCCGTCGGCCCGCTCGCCGATCTGGCCGCGGCGCACCCGTTCGACGAGCCGCTGGCCGGCGTGCTCATGCTCGCGCTCTACGCCGCCGGGCGGCCGGCCGAGGCGCTGGAGCAGTACGCCCGGGTGCGCACCCGGCTGGTCGAGCAACTCGGCACGGATCCGGGCGCGGAGCTGCAGACGCTGCACCGGTCGCTGCTGCGCGGCGACCTCGATCCGCCCGCCGGCGACGACCCGGTGCGGCCCGGCCGGGACGCCGGCGCGGAGCCGATCGTGGCTCGACCGGCGCCGGCCCCGGCGCTGCTGCCGCGGGCCGTGTTCGGGTTCGCGGGCCGTGACGTCGAGGTCGCCCGGCTGGACGAGGTGCTGGTCCGGGGCGCCGAGCAGCCCACCGCGGCGATCATCGCCACGCTCTCCGGCACGCCCGGGGTCGGCAAGACCGCGCTGGCCGTGCACTGGGCGCACCGGGTCGCCGGGCGGTTTCCCGACGGCCAGCTCTACGTCAACCTCCGCGGCTTCGACCCGAGCGGTTCCGCGATGTCGCCGGCCGAGGCCGTGCGCGGTTTCCTCGAGGCGATGATGGTGCCGCCGCACCGCATGCCGACGAGCTTCGACTCGCAGGTGGCGCTCTATCGCAGCCTGCTCGCCGGCCGCCGGATGCTGGTGGTGCTGGACAACGCCCGCGACGCGGAACAGGTGCGCCCGCTGCTGCCCGGCAGCCCGACCGCGGTGGCCCTGATCGCCAGCCGCGACCAGCTGAGCAGCCTGGTCGCCAACGACGGCGCGCAGCCGATCGCGGTGGATCTGCTCAGCGGCGCCGACGCGCGCCGGCTGCTGGCCCGGCGGCTCGGCGCCGACCGCGTCGCCGCGGAGCCGGCGGCCGTCGACGACATCGTCACGCTCTGCGCGGGGCTGCCGCTGGCGCTGTCCTTTGTGGCCGCCCGGGCCGCCATCCACCCGCACTTTCCGCTGGCGGCGCTGCCGGCCGAGATCCGCGAGACCCGCGGCGGGCTGGACGCGTTCGACGGCGGCGATCCCACGACCGATGCACGGGCGGTGTTCTCCTGGTCGTACCGGACCCTGAGCCCCGCCGCGGCCGGGCTGTTCCGGCGGCTGGGCCTGCAACCGGGGCCGGACATCGCGCCGCCGGCCGTGGCGAGCATGACGGGCTGCCCGGTGGCCGAGGTCCGCGCGCCGCTGGCCGAGCTGGCCCGGGCGCACCTGATCGAGGAACGCGCCCCGGGCCGCTACACCTTTCACGATCTACTGCGGGCGTACGCGACGGAGCTGGTGCACAAGGCCGATCCCGACCCGCAGCGCCGGGCCGCGGTGCACCGGTTGCTCGACCACTACCTGCATACCGCGTACGCCGCGGATCTCCGCCTTGATCCACACCGCGATCCGATCGTGCCCAGCCCGCCCCGGCCGGGGGTGACCCCCGAGGTGTTCGCCGACCTGGGCCAGGCGCTCGCCTGGTTCACCGCCGAGCACGCGACGCTGGTGGAGGCTCTCGGCTACGCGGCCCGGACGGGATTCGACACGCACGCCCGGCAACTGGCCTGGACCCTGGCGACCTATCTCGACAACGGCGGACACTGGCACGACTGGCTGAGCACCCAGCGCACCGCGCTCGCGATCGCGCGCCGGCTCGACGACCGCCCGGGCCAGGTGCGCAGCCATCGTGGCCTCGGCGTGGCGTACACGAGAATGGGCCGTTATTCCGACGCCCACCGCCACCACCAGCGGGCGCTCGAGCTCTCCGTGGTGCTCGGCGACGTGGTCAGCCAGGCGTTCGGACACCGCAACCTCGCTGTGGTGTACGCCCAGCAGGGCTGGTACGCCGAAGCGATCCAGCATGGACACCGGTCGGTCGGCCTGCACCGCGCGAGCGGCGACCCGACCGCCCGCGCGGGTGAGGCGCGGGCCCTGAACGCGATCGGCTGGTACTGCGCCCAGATCGGCCGGTACGAGGAGACGCTCCTGCACTGCGAGCGGGCGATCGCCATCCAGGAGGAGATCGGCGACCGGTACGGCGCCCCGGACACCTGGGACAGCCTGGGCTTCGCCTACCACCACCTGGGGCAGTTTTCGCGGGCCATCGCCTGCTATGAACGCGCGCTCGACCTCGTCCGGGAGACCGGCGACCGGTACAGCGAGGCGACCACGATGAGCCGGCTCGGCGACAGCTATCGCGAGGTCCGCCGGCGGGAGGCCGCGGTCGGCGCGTGGCGGCGGGCCCTGACGATCCTGGACGACCTGGGCCACCCGAACGCCGGCGCGATCCGGGTCAAGTTGCAGTCCGCACCCTGACAAGGGTCCTTGACATTCAGACAAGCTCGCTTTACGTTCGCCGCATGGAGAAATTAGCGGAGAACCGTCCGAGCCGAAGCGACAAGGCCCGCAGCCGCGCCTGGTTCCTCGACTGGTTGCCGGCGATCATCGCCCTCGCGGCGCTCAGCCTGATCTCGGAGTTCGGCCTGTTCGGCTCCGCGGGCTCGGCGAAGCTGTTCTGGTCACTGCTCAATCTCGCCCCGGCGCTCTGGGTCGTCCGGGCGGTGATCAGGAGCCTGCGCCGGGCCGACGAATACCAGCGCCGTCAGCAGCTCGAGGCCCTGGCCATCGGGTTCGGCGTGCTGATCATGGCGATCTACGCCATCGGACTGCTCCAGGCGGGCGGGGTGGGCGACCTGCGGCAGTTGGTCCAGATCAGCTTCATCGCCAGCATCGTGATCTGGATCGCGGCATGGCTGCTCAAAACCCCGCGGACCCGGTGAAGAACCGGCTCCGGGAGCTGCGGGCGGCCCGCCGGTGGAGCCAGACCGACCTCGCCGACCGCCTCGACGTGTCCCGGCAGACGGTCTACGCCATCGAAACGGGCCGCTACGATCCGAGCCTCCCGCTCGCCTTCAAGATCGCCGCGGTGTTCGGCGAGACGATCGAGGACCTCTTCGTCCCGGACGAGGAGCCGGCCGCCGGGTCGTGACCGGATCGCTCGAAAGATGTCCGGATAGACGGATCGGCCACCTTGCATTCCGCTTTGCCCTATGTTGCAGGAGTCCTGCCGTGGTGATCAAGGGGGCTCGAGCGACATGGACCACGTCCAGCGCAGACGCGGTGCGGTGCTCGGCGCCGCGACGGTCCTGGCGGTGCTGGCCAGCCTGGGGGCGGCGGGCCAGTCGGCGGCCGCTTCGGGTCGGTCGGCGGCTGTTGTGGGTAAGTCGGCGGCCGCCTCGGGTCGGTCGGCAGCTGTTGTGGGTAAGTCGGCGGCCGCTTCAGGTCAGTCGGCAGCCGTTGCGGGCCGGTCGGCGACCGTCGCGGATAAGGTGACGACCGGGCGGGCCGTAGTCGCCGCGGGCGCCGCACCCGGCGCTGCAGGCGCCGTTCCGGGAGCCATGGCCGGGAAATTCGGTGATAAAACCGATAAATTCGACATGGGCGCGGAGAGCGGTGGGCAGGCTACGAAGGTCGAGCCCGCGCCGAACGTGAGGGCCGAGCCTGCGGCCAACGTGAAAGCCGGGCTCAAGGCGAACGCGAAGGCCGAGTCGATTTCCGGGACGAACGCTCTGCGCAAGGCCCCGGCGAGGTCGGTCACCGCGCGGAACGGGTTCGAGACGCATCTGCGGGCCGGCTACGTCGAGTCCTCGATCGTTGATAATGCCTCGTCGGGTCTGATTCTCACGATCGAGCGCGACACCGGCATCTCCACCGGCCTGCTCACCGGCATCGGCTTCACCATCGCGCTGCCGCAGTATCTGGTCGTCGCCTCGAACGACGTCGACAACAACTGCACCAACGCCACCTTCGCCCCGAGCTACGGCGCCACCACGCTCGTCGTCTCCGGCGCCGAGCTGTCCCCCTCCCAGAACCAGTGCACGCTGAGCGTCCTGGTGATGTCGTCCCGTTCCGGGACGTACGCCCTCAACAACTCCATGGTGACCATCGACGGCGGCGACATCGGCTCGGAGATCACCGCCGACACCCTGGTCGTGAAGACCCGGCTGCCGCGGCTCAGCGGCCGGTTCGAC
>Ga0307513_10012309_pt1 | contig 10574 bp, 7 predicted proteins | sample 15_EM_MG_FD_202174 | JGI IMG/M metagenome (GOLD analysis project Ga0307513, IMG submission 202174) | Populus trichocarpa ectomycorrhiza microbial communities from riparian zone in the Pacific Northwest, United States - 15_EM | ecosystem: Host-associated > Plants > Roots > Unclassified | place...
ACTCGTAGAGGTCGAGGTTGCGCTCGTCGCGCGCGCTCGACAGATAGAGCAGGCTCTTGCCATCCGCCGCCCACTCGACGAGCTCGGCACGGCGACCCGCCGGCAGATCCGCCGTGATATCCTTGGGCGCGGCACCGGTGGAGTCGGTCAGGAACACATGCGGTAGCTCGTCACCGCCGGTGTCCGACGTGTAGATCAGCTGGTCTCGGGTCGGCGAGAAGGCCAGTCCCTGGACGAACCCCTTGACGTGCGTGATCTGCTTGCCGGGGCCACCGCCCACCGGCTGGACCCAGACGTCGGTGCGCCCGCCCTCGTCGCTGAGGTACGCGACGAGCTTCTCGTCGTGAGAGAACGACAGCAGGATGCCCGAGCGGCTGCTGACGCGCCGGATGTTGAGGTACTCCTCGAGGGCAACCGGCGCCTTCGGGGCGTGCCCGGTGGTCGCCGGCGGTGCCGGCTCGGCGGGCGCGACGGACGCGGTCGTCGCCGGTGCCACCGCCGCGGGTGCCGTGGTCGGCGGGGGTGAGCTTCCACCGCACGACAAAACCAGTCCAACAAGTCCGGATACGACGATCAGTACTCTGGTCATTGGTCGATCTGCTTTCCCTCGCCTAATCGGCGAGCCTGCCATGCCCACCCCGCAGTCCGTACCCACGCGTAGATAAATAGCCTGTGTGCCGAGTCCGTGTCGACAGTCGCGCGCGCGGCGCGCCAGATTCCATGGTCCGGAACAACTACACCTCTCACTCGATCTTGCGATCACACTCGGATGGAGACGATTCCATGCTGGAGCGCGCTGCCGCTCGTCTCGAATCCGCGGCGAATCCGCCGGACTCGAAGATATCCTGGCGAACGGCGCGTGCGTCGGCTATCTCGGCTGGATGGTCGACTCGCTCGCTCGACGATGGACTACGATCTGCATCATTCTCGCCGGCTGTGGCGGTGATGCCACCGCGCCGCGCGCGCCCGTCGCGCCCGTCGCAGCGACCCACGCACCCGCGCCGGCTGTCCCACCGCGACCCGCGTCGGAGCGCGCCGTCGAGCCGCCGCCCGCGGCGGCGCTGGCACCTGCGCCGCCGGAGCCCGTCGCCGCGCTGCCACCGTGTCCCGCAGATTCGCGCGACGCCGAGCAGCTGCCCGACCGGGTGGTGCAGCTGGCCGCGCTGTCCGACGGCATGACCGTGGTCGACCTCGGCTCCGGCGATGGCTACTTCCTGTGCCGGCTGTCCCGCGCGGTGGGCACGCGTGGCCACGTGGTCGCGACCGAGGTCGACAAGCAGCTGGTGAGCGAGCTCAACAAGCGCGTTGCGCGCGAGCACCTGTCCAACGCGGAGGTCATCCTCGCGCCGCCCAACGATGTCGGGATCGCGCTCGGCACCGCCGATCGGATCCTGCTCGTGAAGGTCTGGCACCACCTCCCGGATCGCAAGCACTACGCGGCGCGGGTCGCGCGCGCTCTCTCGCCGGGTGGCAAGGTTGTCGTCGTCGACTTCAAGCCCGGGGGGCGCCACGGCTCCGGCCACGGCATCACGCCCGAGCGCGTGCTTGCCGAGCTCGAGGCCGGCGGGATCGATGGCGCGCTGGTCCCCGAGGACCTGCCGGATCAGTACGTCATCGTTGGAACGGTCCGCGGCGATCCGAACGCTCAAGCACACTGACCACCGACGAAGGCGCGGCCGCGTTCATCGAGCACGCCCTGTTCGCCGCGCGCCGCCCATCGTGTGCCATTAAGGGATGTGGGCGCTGGCGCTCATCTGCGGTGCGCGCGGATGACGCAGCCCGACCACCTCATGGTGGCGCGCTTGGCCCGCCTGTGGTCTCGTACGTCGGTGTCAGCGCCCCCTTTCGAGACCCGCGGCTCGCTGCGCGTCGCCGTGATCGGCGCCGCGCGCGCCCAGCCTCTCGAAGACGTCGTCAAGGCGCTGCCTCGCGGCGGGTTCGCGGTCGTGGTGCAGTGCCACGCCGACGCCGCGGCGCTCGACGTGCTCAGGCCGATCTCGAGCCTCCCGATCAGCGAGGCGCGCGGCCGCGTCCGGCTCGAGCGCGATCAGGTGTTCGTGATCCCGCACGAGTGCGATGGTGTGTTCCACCGCGACGAGCTCGTCGTGGTGCCCGGCGCCGAGCCGCGCGCGCCGATCGACAAGCTGCTGCGCTCGCTCGCCGACGAGCACGCGGGCCACGGCACCGGCGTGATCCTGAACGGCCGCGGGAGCGACGGCGTGCTCGGCATCAAGCGGCTCAAGGAAGCCGGCGGCCTGACCATCGCGCAGACGCCCGATGGCGAGGACACCGAGATGTCGCGGTCGGCGATCGCGACCGGGATGATCGACCTGGTGCTGCCGCTCTCGGCGATCGCCGACCACCTGGCCGCGTTCGTCGTCCCACCCGTCGACGACGCGCCGAGCCTCGCGGCGGTCGAGCCGCGCGCCGGCGATGGCGCCGACGCGCTGCAAGACATCCTGTCCTTCGTTCGGTTGCGCTCGGGGCACGACTTCAGCTCGTACAAGCGCGCCACGTTGTACCGGCGCGTGTCGCGCCGCATGCAGGTCTGCCAGTGCAGCTCGATCGCCGCCTACCACGGCTTCCTGCGCGATCATCCCGGCGAGATCGCGAACCTGGTGCGCGACTTTCTGATCAGCGTCACCAACTTCTTCCGCGACCGCGAGACCTTCGACGCGCTCGCGGCCTCGGTGATCCCGCGGCTGTTCGCGGGCCGCGGCGCCGGCGATCAGGTCCGGGTCTGGGTCGCAGGATGCGCGACCGGCGAGGAGGCCTACTCGATCGGCATGCTGCTGTGCGAGCACGCCAGCACGCTGCGGGCACCACCGCAGCTGCAGATCTTCGCGACCGATATCGACGAGGACGCCCTCGCCGAGGCCCGGAACGGGCGCTACCCGGGGACGATCGCCGTCGACGTCTCCCCCGAGCGGCTGCGCCGGTTCTTCGTGCGCGACGGCGACAGCCACCGCGTGACCAAGGAGCTGCGCGACCTCGTGCTGTTCTCGCCGCACAGCCTGCTGCGCGATCCGCCGTTCTCGCGACTGGATCTGATCAGCTGCCGAAATCTGCTGATCTATCTCAACCGCGACGCCCAGGATCGCGTGCTCCACCTGTTCCATTTCGGCCTGCGGCCCGAGGGCTTCCTCCTGCTCGGCTCGTCGGAGTCAGCGGAGAACACGATGATGTTCTCCGCGCTCGATGGCAAGCATCGGCTGTTCGTCCGCCGGCCGGCCGCGATCCGTCTAGCCGACGCGGTCGCGCCGGCATCCCGGTGGGCGCCCGCGGCGACCGTCGCCTCGATCCCCGCGCCGCAGCGCGAGCGCATCGCCGCCGGCGAGCTGCACCACCAGCTGGTCGAACGCCACGCACCGCCGAGCGTGCTGGTCAACGACAACCTCGAGATTCTCCACATCAGCGAGCGCGCCGGCGGCTTCCTCCAGGTCGCCGGTGGCGAGCCCTCGCGCGATCTGCTGCGCCTGATCCACCCCGCGCTCCGGCTCGATCTCCGCACCGCGATCCACGCGGCGCGTCCGGCCGCGGGGCGCGCGAGCACGCGCGTCGTCCGGTTCGAAGACGCCGGGCGGCCCCGCGCGGTCCAGCTCTGGGTCCGCACGATCGAAGGTGGCGCGGCGGCCGGCGCGGCGCTCTTGATCCTGTTCGACGAGCTCGATCCCTCGCCGGCCAGCCCCATTGAGCCCGCGGGCAACGCGATGCTCGAGCCCATGGTGCGCGAGCTCGAGGACGACCTGCGCCGGACGCGCGATCAGCTGCGCACCACGGTCGAGCAGTACGAGACCTCGGTCGAGGAGCTCAAGGCCTCCAACGAGGAGCTCCAGGCGATCAACGAAGAGCTGCGCTCGGCCACCGAGGAGCTCGAGACCAGCAAGGAAGAGCTCCAGTCGGTCAACGAGGAGCTGACCACGCTCAACCACGAGCTCAACCTCAAGGTCGACGAGCTCAGCCACGCCAACAGCGACCTGCAGAACCTCATGACGTCGACCGAGATCGGCGTCGTGTTCCTCGATCGCGAGCTCAACATCAAGCGGTTCACGCCGCGCGCGCAGGATCTGTTCAACGTGATCCCGAGCGACCTCGGCCGTCCGCTCGCGCACCTCACGCACCACCTGCGCGAGCTCCCCGAGCTCCCCGAGCTCGCGCGCTCGGTGCTCCAGACCCTGCACGTGGTGGAGCGCGAGGTCCAGACCCACGACGGCCGCCGCTACCTCGCGCGGGTCTTGCCGTATCGCTCGATCGAGGACCGGATCGAGGGCGTGGTCCTGACCTTCATCGAGGTCAGCGATCTGCGCGACGCGCTCGCCGCGCGCGATCGGTCCGAGGCCGCGCTGCTGGCGACCGAGCAACGCCTGCGGTTCGCGCTCCGCACCGCGCCGATGATGGTGGTCCGGCTCGACCACGAGCTCCGCACGACCTGGGGCTACCTCCTCGGTGAGGAGCTCGAGATCTCGGAGGGCTCCGGTCGTGCGACCGGGCTGGTCGAGCGCCTGGTGCCCGAGCACGCCGAGCGGTTCGTGACGGTCGTCCAGGACGTGATGCGCCATGGCGGCGGCCAGCGCATCGAGCTCGACATGCTGCTGCACGGCGAGCGCCGGACCTACGACATCCGGATCGAGCGCGATGACCTCGGCGTCATCGCGGTCGGGTTCGACATCACGCCGAGCAAGCGGGCCGAGGCGACGCTGCGGGACGCCGACCAGCGCAAGGACGAGTTCCTCGCCACCGTGTCGCACGAGCTGCGCAATCCGCTGACGCCGCTCAAGGTCGCGCTCGATCTCGTACGGCTGCCCGACACCGATCCCGCCCACCGCGAGCGCGCCTACGGCGTCATGGCCCGCCAGGTCGACCACCTCACCCAGCTGGTCGACGAGCTGCTCGACCTGTCGCGGATCACCCAGGGCAAGATCGAGCTCGCTCGCGCGGCGGTCGATCCGGTGCGCGTCGTCGAGGCCACGCTCGAGGCCATCCAGCCGCTGCTCCGGCAGCGCGGCCACACCCTGACCGTCGCGCTGCCCGACGTCGCGTGTCGCGTGCTCGGCGACCACGGCCGGCTGACCCAGGTGCTCACCAACCTGATGAACAACGCGGTGAAGTACACCGATCCCGGCGGGCACCTCGCGCTCCGGCTCGCGACCGACCCGCGGCGCGGCATGCTCGCCATTTCAGTCCGGGACGACGGCCAGGGCATCTCGCCGGACCTGCTGCCGCGGATCTTCGAGATCTTCGTCCAGGGCCGCGACGCCGAGGGCCGGGCGCACGGCGGGCTTGGCATCGGGCTCAACCTGGTCCGCCGCCTGGTCGAGCTGCACGGCGGCCGGGTCTCGGCGACGAGCGCGGGTCCCGGGCAGGGCAGCGAGTTCACGATCGAGCTACCGCTGGTCGCGGCGGGCATCGAGGTCGCGCGATGAACGCGGCGAGCGAGCGGCTGGGCAAGGTTCGCGTCTTGATCGTCGACGACTATCCAGACTCCGCCGAGACCTCGGCGATGCTCCTCGAGCTGTTCGGCCACGAATGCCGGACCGCGGTGACCGGCCAGGACGCGCTCGCGCAGGCCGCGTCGTTCGATCCCGACATCGTGATCCTCGACATCGGGCTGCCCGACATCAGCGGCTACGAGGTCGCCCGCGCGCTGCGGGCGCAGGCCCGCGACCGTCCGCTGTACCTCGCAGCGGTGACCGGGTGGGGCCAGCCCGAGGACCGCGTGCGCGCGCTCGCGGCGGGGTTCGACCTTCACGTGCTCAAGCCGACCGACGGCGCGAAGATCCAGGACATCCTCCGGCTCGCCGTCCAGGCCGGCGTCCGCGCATCGTCCTGATCCGGCGCCTCGCCCGGGTCACCGCGCGCGCGCGAGCTCGAGCATGAACCGGCGCGCGACCTCGACCTGCGCGCGGGCCTCTCGCGCGCGCACGGCGTAGCCCTCGGCGCTCTGGCCGTTGCCGATCCGCGCCGCGTCGGTGGCGAGGGTCTCGAGCGTGGTGGCGCGCTCGCCGAGTGCCCGGACCGCGCTCCACAGCGCCTGCTCGACCTCGGCCGCGCTCGCGGCGAGCACCTCGTGGGCGGAGCTCACGTGACCGAGATAGCAGCGGTAGCGCCGGTGCTGCTCGTCGCCGAGCTGCCACATCGGGCCGCAACAGTCCGGGCACGACAGCGCGGTCTGTGGCCCGAGCTCGTGCATCGCCTGGGGCGTGCCCTGCCCCTGCTCGTCCATCCGGGCCTCGAGCACGAGGTCCGCGGGCGGCGTCACCGGCGCGACCGGCGTGCCGACCAGCGCGATGAGCGCCGCGCCGATCGCGTCGAGCGCGAGCGTCTGATCGGGCTCGAGCGCGAGCAACGCGCGGCGCGGCAGCTCGGGGAACGCCGCGTCCGCCGGATCCTGCACGAGGACCATCCCGCCCGCCGCGCGGATCGCCTTGAGCCCGGCGACACCGTCATCGAGCATGCCGGTCAGCAGCACGCCGATCACCCGGCTGCCGTGGTGGGCCGCCGCCGAGCGGAACAGCTTGTCGATCGACGGCCGCGCGTGGTGCTCGCGCGCGCCACCGCTAAGGCCGATGTGACCGTCGACGAACACCAGGTGCGCGTCGGGCGGCGCGACCACGACGCGGCCGCGTTCGACCGGCGCGCCCTGCTCCGCCCACACGACCGGGAGCTGCGCGCCGCGACCCAGGATGGCGACGAGCTGCGGCTTGCTGGTCGCCGCCATGTGCTGGACGATGAAGATCGCGGCGTCGAGCTCGCGTGGCAGCTGCTGGAGGATCCGCGGCAACGCCTCCACTCCGCCGGCCGAGCAGCCGATCACGACGAGGTCGCGCCGTTGCATCGTGGGAGCCGCGGTCATGCGTCAAGCGATGCAACGCATGGACCACCACGGATCACACACGCCGCGCGGCCGCCTCGCGCGCCGGCCGGGCAGGACGGCACGTCGTGGCCAAAAGACACCGCGCGCTGGCGCCCCGCGAGTGACGCCTCCCGCGCGGTCGGCGCCCTGCGACGCCGCGTCGCGGCTCGGCCTTGCAGGCTCGCCAATCGACCAGGCTCCCGCTGGCATCGAACCACTCCAGGAGATCCTCGTCCGATGATCCAGTATCTGCTCGCTGCGTTCGGCGTGTTCGCGCTCGGGATCGCGATCGCCGTGCTCGTCGTCGGGCGCTCCGGGCGCCTGACCTCGGGCCGCGCGTCTCGGCTCGCGCGGCTGGGGCGGCTGTTCACGCGGCTGTCGGCGAGCTGGCTCGGCGCGCGCGTGCGCCGGCGGTTCGCCGGCCAGGTCCGCCGCGCGCGCATCGACGAGGCGCAGCGCAAGGCCAGCGCCAGGCTGGTCGCTTCGACGATGGGCGAGATGAAGGGCGCGCTGATGAAGCTCGGCCAGATGATGTCGTTCGTCTCCGACGGTGTGCCGGAAGAATACCGGGCCGCGCTGGCGGCGCTGCAGTCGTCGGCGCCTGCCATGGACTTCGCGTTGCTGCGCGACGTCGCCGAGCGGGAGCTCGGGCGCCCGCTCGAGCGGGCGTTCGCGCGGTTCGATGAACAACCGCTCGCCGCGGCCTCGATCGGCCAGGTTCACCGCGCGCGGCTGCCCTCGGGCGAAGACGTCGCGGTCAAGATCCAGTACCCGGGCGTCGCCGAGGCGATCCGTGGCGACCTCGCGAACGTCGGGCTGCTCTATTCGATCATGGGCCGGATGTACCCCGCGCTCGATCCCGCGCCGGTGGTCGACGAGCTCCGCACGCGGATCACCGAGGAGCTGGACTACGCGCGCGAGGCACGGAACCAGCAAGCGTTCGCCGTGCGATACGCCGACGTCCCCCACGTGCGGATCCCGCGCGTCTTCGAATCGCACTCCACGGCGCGCGTCCTCACCAGCGAGTTCGTGGCCGGCCGCCGGTTCAGCGAGATCCTCGAGGCGCCCGCCGCGCTGCGCTCGCACTACGGCGAGGTGATCTATCGCTTCGTGTTCGAGTCGATCATCACGAACGGCGTGTTCAACGGCGACCCGCACCCCGGCAACTATCTGTTCGAGGATGACGGGCGCGTGACGTTCCTGGACTTCGGCTGCGTCAAGTACTTCCCGGACGAGATGATGGCGAACTGGAAGCGCCTGATCATGAGCCACCTCGAGGGCGACCAACCCGGGTTCCGGAGGCTCCTGATCGCGCTCGGGTTCATCACCGAGAAGTCCGCGCTGCAGGCAGGCCTGCTCTACGACTACTTTCGCTACTTCTACGAGCCATTCCACGCCGACCGCGAGTTCACGTTCACGCGCGAGTACAACGCGCAGTCGCTCAAGATGGTGTTTTCCCCCGACGGAGAGTTCGCCGGGCTCACCAAGCAGATCAACATGCCGCGTGACTTCGTGTTCGTGAACCGCATCCAGTGGGGCGTGTACTCGATCCTCGCCCAGCTCGGCGCGACCGGGAACTGGCACCGGATCCACCGCGAGCTCCTGTACGGCGATCCGCCGTCGACCCCGCTCGGCATCGCGCGCTCGCGCTCGCCAAGCGCGCCGGGATAGAAGCTACGCGCGCCGCGCGACCGCGGCCAGCATGCGGCGCACGACGATCCGGTGGCCGCCCGTGCCGATCACGAGCGCGCGGTAGAGCCGGCCGAGCACGCCCGGGAACACCGCCGAGGTCCGGGCGTGGAGCACGACGTCGCCGTCGGGTTGCGCGTCGAGCTCGAAGCGCAGCTCGTAGCGCGAGAACCGGTGACGACCGCGCAGCGTCAGGACGCGCGGCGGCGTGCGCTCGGCGACCGCGAAGCCGACGATCGTGTCGCCGATCGCCACGTCGGCGTCCCAGTCGCCCTGCTCTGTCGCGTGCTCGAGGCCCCACGCAGCCACCACCGCGCGCGGCAAGTGGTCCGCGAACTGGCGCCGCACCGTCGCGAGCAGCGCGTGCCACACGCGGTCAGGCGGCGCCGCGATCCGGCGGGCGTGATCGTCGACGAAGGGTAGCGTCTCCACGTCACACCCCCACCGCGTGAACGTCGCGAACGGCTTGCATGTCGAGATCCTCCATACGCCTGAGTATGGTGCATCGATCTGACTTGTCAATACGGGACCGTATGGTGCAACCATCGGGCGTGCCCCCTCGCAAGCCCGCGGCCCCCGAGCCCAAGCTGTCGACCGCCGACTGGGAGGCCGCCGCGCTCGACGCGCTCGCCGAGCACGGGCTCGCCGGGGTCGCGATCGAGGCGCTCGCCCGCCGGCTCGGCGTCACCAAGGGCAGCTTCTACTGGCACTTCGCCGACCGCGAGGCGCTCCTGGCCGCGGCGCTCGCGCGCTGGGAGACCAGCTACACCGAGCTGGTGATCGACGCGATCGAGGGCGTGCGCGATCCGCGCGAGCGCCTCACCCGGCTGATCGGCCGCGTCCTCGCCGGCGGCCGCTCCGATCGGATCCACATCGCGCTCGCCAGCGCACCGCACCCGCTCGTGCGCGAGACGCTGGCGCGGGTGACCCATCGCCGGGTCGCGTACCTCGAGGCGTGCTACGTCGACCTCGGCCAGGCCCGGCGCGACGCCCAGCGCAGCGCGCTGCTCGCGTACGCGACCTACGTCGGGTTGGTCCACCTTCGCCTCGAGGCGCCGCGCGAGCTCCCCGCGGGCGACGCGCTGGCCGGCTACATCGAGCACCTGGTCGCCAAGCTCGTGCCCTGAGCGCGGCCGCGCGCCGGCTCGCGTCAGCTCGCGAAGTGACCCACGCGCACGCGGGCGCGGCGATACGCTCCCGGGCTCGTGCCCTGCCACTTCTTGAACACCTTGCTGAACGACGGGACGCTCGCATAGCCGACCATCGCCGCGATCGCGGCGACGCTCTCGTCCGTGTCGCACAGCAGCTCCGCGGCGCGCGCGATCCGCCAGCGCGCGAGGTACTGGAGCGGCGGCTCGCCGACGAGCTCGCTGAAGCGCAGCGCGAAGCCCGAGCGCGAGAGGCCGACCTTGTCCGCCAGCGCCGCCACGGTCCACGGCTCGGCGATGCGATGGTGCATGAGCCCGAGCGCTTCGTGCACGGGCGGATCGGCGAGCGCGGCGAGCCCGCTCCGCTTGTCTTCGGCGTGCGTCGAGAGCGACCTGAGCGCCTGCACGAAGAGGACGTCGGCCAGGCGCTGGAGCACGATCGCGCTGGCGGGCCCCGGGGTGGCGCTCTCCGCGAGCAAGAGCTGGACCGTCGCGGCGATCCACGGCCCCGACGTGGGCTCGCCGGGCGACAGCGTCATGACGCGAGGCATGCGCGCGAGCAACACGGGCACGCGTCCGCGGAGCTCGAAGAAGCCGGTGACGATCGTCGTGCTCGCGCCGGTTCCCCCGATCCGGCGAGCCGCCGAGTCCGCGCACGCCCGGCCATCGCACACGGGGACGGGCTTCGTCGCAGGTGCGTCGCGCAGCGTGTGGGCGCTCCCGTGCGGGATGAACGCGACGTCGCCGGCGGAGAGCACGATCGGCTGCTCGTCATCGACCTCCACGCGCGCGCTGCCGCGTGCGATGAGGTAGAATACCGCGCGCTGGCGGGCGCCGACGCGAAGGCCCCACGGGGCGCGCGCCTCGATGCGCTTGTAGATCGC
>Ga0307513_10012310_pt1 | contig 10574 bp, 12 predicted proteins | sample 15_EM_MG_FD_202174 | JGI IMG/M metagenome (GOLD analysis project Ga0307513, IMG submission 202174) | Populus trichocarpa ectomycorrhiza microbial communities from riparian zone in the Pacific Northwest, United States - 15_EM | ecosystem: Host-associated > Plants > Roots > Unclassified | place...
AGGTCTCATATGATCAGTCATTATCTCTTGATCCATACTTCTGATCGTAGTAATCACTGATCTTCGGCAGCCTTATCCGGCTTTGCAATCCAGTACACTGAACTGCTATCTTCGATGCACACATCTTAGATACATTATCTTCAATGGTATTCATCTAATCTTTGTCTTAAATAGTTCTTTATCTTAGAAATTGGGTCCCCAGAATATAATCATCAGTTTTAAGATTATTTCAGATCTTCGGCAAGTTTATTCTTCACTTCACCCTTGGTAATCGATGCTTCTAGTTTCCTAACTCGAAAGATTAGGTCTTAGAGTGGTTTCTAAGACTGCCTATTACTCTGGGATGTCTCCGAGTCTACAGACGTGACCTATTTCTTAGATCATGCGTGCTGTTGCTACTGTCACTCCCTGTTTGGGTGCTTATCTTAGAAACCTTAGTCATCGAAGGCTCATCGACTGGGCTCTCATTGCATGCCTCTGATATTATCCCCCTGAACCATGTAGTCATTATTTCAGGAGAGAAATCACAAAATATTGCATTTTCAGAGCTGGTTTTCTAACCGGCCTGTCAACGCATCCTGCTGTGTTCATTGAGTCCAGAGGGATGTTGGGAGTGGTTGGACAGCGAGATCAACTGCCATCATCAACAGTATTGATCACGGTTGATTACTTAATTACATAATATTTGCCATTCGGTATCCAGTATTTGCCACAAACACCCTTAAGGGGCCTGAAATTCGGTCCAAGATTGAACGTACTCCCAATGTAACTAGTGTGTGTACTCTAAGCAACCCATGAAATCATATCGTTACTGTGAAATTCCACTGTGAAATTCAGTTTTATCAATATAAAAAGGGTTTTTATTCAACGTACATAAGCACTCGTGACTAATAAAGCACGTTGGCTCTGGTATTCAAACCAATTGGCATGTATACTAAGTGCGTTACACATGTGTCTAAGGCACTTCAAACCAAGTGCCCTAGGTTTTGCCTCCGGTGGAGTTCTTTACAGTCCCCCACGCATTCCAGGTGGAATCCCCCGGAATCCGGGTGATTCCAGGAATTCCGGGGGAATGGAAATTTAGCAAAGGTGCCTGCTAAATTATAATTTCCGTTCCGGCGGAATTCAGACCGGAATTCAAATTCCGCCGGAATGGTCACAGGAATACCCGGAACGGAATCACACCCGGAATCGACCGGAACGGAATCCGGGTCCATTTGTAATGAATTTTAATTTTATCAGTAACTTTTATAACCAATAGTAATTATTTTAATACAATTATAGTTAATTAGTAATAAGCGCCCGCGTGTTGCCAAATCGAGCAACCACGGTTGAAACGTCACTAGCGTCACACATCGTGACCATCCCATCTCTCTTCTCACCGCCACCACCACCACCATCCACCACTACCACCACTACACGCCGCCGCCGCCGTCGTCGTCAAGCGCCCCGGTTAACGCCCACATTTGGGCCAACCCGGGGCGAGCTCGTCGACACCCACACGACCCAAGACCGCCACGTCACCGGCTACAACCCGCCGCCGTCGCTGCCACGACCACCGCCCCATCTCGACTGCCACCACCGCCACGTCACCGCCCCTCTCGACCCCCAGCACCACCCGAATCACCGCCACGTCACCCGACGACAACCACCGCCCACCTTCCCGTGTCACCGCCAACATCCCGACTGCCACGTCATCACCGGCCAATGACGATGACGACCCCGACCCCGACCCCCAGTGCCACGTCACCGCCGATAGAACCAGCAAAAGAGCGACAGAGGAAGAGTGGGACAGAATGGAGGCAGGGGCAGGGGATACAAGCAGGGGAGGAGAGGCAGGGGGACGACGATGATGCTCGTCGTCGTTCCCCGGAGTTCATTGATAACGGGGGAGGGTGGAGGGCAGGGGGACAACGACGGGTGCGTCGTTGTCCTCCGTAGTGTTCGACGACGATGACGACGGGGGGTGGAGGATGGCGCACATGCGCGCCTCCTCATTCCTACCCCTCGCTTCCGCGGCGTCAGCGACGGGGGGCGGCGTGTGTAACCCACATACCGCCCCATTCCCACTTATTCACCCCCCCCGTCGATGGGGGGGATTCTTTTAAAAACGACGGGCCGGTGTATAACCCACACGCCGCCCCCTCGTTTAACTTCGTTTACCCCCCCTTTGTTGGGGGGTTTTTTCTCCACTGTCGTTAACGACGACGGGGACGGTGTGTATTCCACACACCGCCCCCTTCTGCTTATTTTATCCCCCCCATTGGAGGGAATGTATTTAATTTAATTTAAATATTTGATATATTACAAATAAAATAAATTATATGCTTTAAACATGTGTACTAGGGCAAGGCCCTTATATAAGTGATTACACAAAGTATGTAGACTTTAAATTATGTCTTTGATAGTGAATTGAAGGCGGATTCCCCCCCGGATTCCCCCGGAATCTGCTGGTATTCCAGAATTCCGGCGCATTCCTGCGGATTCCCCCCGGAATACCTGGATTCCGGGGGGAATCAGTGGGGGAATGAAAAGTATTGCTCCGGTGTCAATGGCCATGGTGCTTGCGATTAGGTCATATTTTCCCTTCAATGCCGCGCCCCACGTCAAATTCACCATGCCTCTTAACAACCCAGTCCCGTATAGCACTGAAGACAACAACGAGCACATCCAGTAACCACCCACTATCCAACGGTGGAGGGAAACACGACTACCAGCCTTTCTAAACCAGGAATGACGATCACCATGGGCCCTATCCTACTAAGATCCGTCGCTGGCTGTTACCTCAAATCTGGCAGCCTGACGTGCATCGTGCCACTAGGAGGTGCGCAGTGATTGGTGGCAGGTTGAGATCATACTGGAGAGTGACCTTATCTTGCATGTGGGATGAAAGAGGACAAGAGAACATCGGCTAATACTGGTAGTTTGGTATGCGAGAGTAATGGGGGCTTTCAGCAGCCTGGATCAAGTACGTCAGTTGCAATTCCGCACGTTATTATCCACCATCTGACTGTGTTGGCAGTGATAGGTGCCTTTCAGTTGAGCTGCGAGCCCAACGCGTTCAACGATAGTGTATGCAAGCTGTTCTCAATTGCGAAGATGTGCACCTCATTACCCAATGATCAGCAACTTTGAGGTGGATCCCCATGATATTCAGGATAATTTGTTGCTTACCTGCAATTTTCCTAGGATATCCAACACAAACTTGGATGGGAAGGAGTAGGAAGGTGATGGTGGAGACTTGATACCTTTCCATCAACTTCCCTCAATTCAGTTGTCCCAACTCTGCTCTATGGCATGTTCGCTCATCCCTCATTGGATCGGTTCGTTTCTACCTCACATCCCTTGTCATCGAAATTTTTGCAAGGCTGTGCAGTGCTGATGATGATGCCTCCATCACCAGTTCATTTATCAAGAAACTCAAAAACTGGCACACAAATTGTTATCTTGTAAACGTAATTTACAGCCACCCAATTTTTTTTTTTTTTTTTTTGTGGAGCTTTAATGACATATGACAGTTAACATGGTTATCCTCAATTGTCAGCTGATTGGCAAAGTATCAACTTTGAAGGGACAAGTCCACCCGAGGAAATGCATTTCTGCACATTCGGTGAAAATAGTGTGGGGCTCAGAGAGTTATTATCAATTTCTTCCTGGTGGTCAATCTCCTATACCCACTAAAACCCCGGTGCCTTTAAGCCAATCGTCATTCAGGAGTTCCTGGTTTCGGAGTACTCCCCACCATGTCTTTTCTACCAGCGTGGATTTCAGTGCTTTGCTTCCATAGCGGTACTTATCTGTTTGAAGCATCTCCATCTGTAGTCTTCTATTTATCATTCTGAACCACATTGTTCGGACTGTGTCACCACTTAGTATTTTGTCCGGCTCTGTGCCATCTGAGATTTTCCATTTACATCATATCCTCCATATTAAGTGAGCTGACTCAGATATTAATATTGCATATAGACAGTTTGTGCCGGTAAGTTTATGGTTTCCCTCTTCTGATTGGTATGCAGCTAGGCTGCAACCCAAGATGGTGCCAAACTTAGGTGTGGTCCATGGTAGTCCTCGGAGTGTCCATAATTCCTTCACCAGTTCCCATATTTCAGCTTGGCCAGTGGCTGGGCATTCAGTGAGTATGTGTTCCATTGACTCCTCAATCCTGTCACACACATGGCAAAGGCCCCTTTCCTCGCACGTCAGGATGTTGCACCAGTATTTGCCACATTTGTATGCACCACCGTGCATTACCTTCCATATGAAGGCCTGGATGCGTGGTGGGAAAACTTTGTTTCTTATTGAGTTCCAGATCTTATCATGTGTTGGGGATTTTCTGGTGAGTTCTTCAAAGCAAGCTTGCGTGATTCCTAGGTTGTAATTTGAGGCAGCCCTTGGTTCACCTCTCTTCCTACTCATGATTCCTTATGTAGACATGTGTGCTGAATAAACTCTTGCCAGTTCTCATTGTTGCTGAGTTGGAGCCGATCATATTGGGCGACATGTGCGGGACGTCATTGTCTGCATCATCTTGCACTAGATTCAGTTGAGTAGTAGTGTATATAGACCTCAATACAGACCTTCAATAAACTCCTCATCCTCATCCTCATACTCGCTGTCACTGTCTCTCTCCTTATCAACCCCTGCCTGTAAGTCCAGAAACTTTTTTCATTTGTTTTTAATATCAACTTCTTCCTTTTGAGAGAGTACTTAGCCTCTCCTTACCTCGCTCAGCTGACTTCTCTTAGACATATGTTTGGTGGTCATCTTATCACACTTGCTTAACTTATGTGCTATGACTATTGTAGGGTATGATGATAGAAGAGAAAAAGAAATTCTATCGAAGCTCGCATGATCATAGGCCTGGCAACTTTAGAGCTGGGTGCCCAAATCACAGGATCGTTTGGATATCAGGAATTTAAAATAAGTATTGGTTATATTTAATTTATAATATTTACATGTGGGCCAGTATTCAAACAATTTTTTTTACACATGCCTTGATACATGCATCTAAGGCACTTGGTTTCAAGTGCCTTAGGTTTTGCCCCCAGTGTGAGGATAGGCAAAGAGCCCTTCAACAAGCATTTCCATGATGTCACCTACTACACACAGGAACATTGCAAATGCCACTGGAACGAAGTGCATGGGCGGTATGCCAGCATCTGATACCTCTCTAGCTCAGCACACCCCTGTTCTTGTGGTGCATCTGGATCTCTGGCAACTTCTGCACATTAGATGACTTTATGGAAGTAGATATGTGGCCATGCTTGAGACCCTTGTGCTGATAGGTCCAGCACCAGAGAGGTTGATTCTTGTGAGTCTTGTGGGGGTTGCAAAGCGAATGCCTAGGTTGGTGGATTTACTTGTGTTACTTGTTAAACCCACCTGACCAGGGGGAGAGCTGTTCTCCATGATTGACGGATATGAGATGGTGTTGGTGGAATGTGGTGAAGATGGACAATATCCTGCATCATACCATATCTCTTGAGTGGCTTGGTCTGATTGCTATCATCAACCAGCCTCAGTGGAATTCTATTGCAATATTGTGGACTGAGCTGGAGGCCTATGAGTGTACATATCTGGTTGACAAGGACTCTGATGAAGACTTGGGTGACAACAAACCTTTAGATGTTGTGGATGATGCTCTAGGTCCTAATGGCAAAAGGGATGTTGATTCACTCGTTTTTGCATCATTTTAACCAGCTACATGCATACTTTTAATATAAATGACCTTTACCACAACCCAGAACCACTGTAGCATAGAACTGTCATAACATGTTTCTTGTTTTCATGGGTCACTTGGTTGCAGAAAAGGCATGCTATAAATTGACTGAACAAAGTTTCTTTTATGTGGCTTACTAGCTGACTGGTTATGCCATGTAGGTTTGTGCCACCTGTAAGTTAACCAGGTTCAATTCTCACCACAGATGAATGCACTTCTGCTGCTTTTTAGTTGGAAATTCTTGGCCAATTACATGCCTCACAAGTTTTCTGATGTCAATCCAATCTTCAAAGAATAATTGTAACTATGTTGAACTATCTGAAATAATTCTAGATACATATAATGTCAATAGAATACTTGCTGAGCCACACAAGGCCATTGGAATATTTGTGTTGATGTGTAATCCCCACAACCAAATGTATTGTACTTGCTTTTTTGCTGATGATATACCCAGCAAAGGTTGCAGTCCTCCTTGGCAACATATACAATAGGTATCTGACTGTTGAACATTCAATCAATTCATTAAAGCATAATATGATATAGTATTGCCCCTTATAGGGCTACTCTGCATTATTCACTGGTTCAATGCATTTGGTGAACCCATATGATATGATACACTGTAACATCACAATGTGTGTGTGAGTGGACTGTGGGTCTTGTTAATGTTCAATCCAAGTACATACTACATATTTAGCAATGGGACGGAACCAAAGTATCTAGGTATTATAGTACATGGGTCAACAGTGGCATATAGTATGCAAAAGGGCAGATCAGGGGAGATTTTTCTCAACTATGTCAACAGTGTCAAAATGGAACAAACATAGACTTTCAGGATACTCACACCGAATGACTTCAGCAGCTTTTGCCATTCTCTGTGAAAATGGAATTTGGAAGTCGTTATCAAAGGCAAATGGAAGTCAGATTCAGCATAAGAATATGCACAAAGGAAGAAGGAAGGGAATATGGAGCAACAGGTGAGTAATGTTAGCTATGTATGCAATGAATTACATACCCACTACAATGTATGAGACCCAGAATTATCAGAGCAGCAATCAATGCTCAATCAAAAAGTTAACATACATCCTAGAAATGCACAAGGAAGATAGAATTGTCAGAGCAGCATTCAGTGCTCAATCAACAAGCTCACATACAAACTGGAAATAGGCAAGAGAGATGGAATCGTCAGAGCAGCAGTCAGTGCTCAATCAACAAGTTCACGTACTTTCTGGAAATGTGCAAGGGAGATGGAAACGTCAGAGCAGCAGTTAGTGCTCAATCAACAAGTTCACACACCCACTGGAAATGCACAAGGGAGATGGAAACGTCAGAGTGGCAGTCAGTGCTCAATCAACAAGTCCACGTACAAACTGGAAATGTGCAAGGGAGATGGAATTGTCAGGGCAGCAGTCAGTGCTCAATCAAAAAGTTCACGCACCCACTGGAAATGCACAAGGGAGATGGAATCATCAGAGCAGCAGTCAGTGCTCAATCAACAAGTTCACATACATCCTGGAAATGCGCAAAGGAGATGGAATCGTCAGAGCAGCAGTCAGTGCTCAATCAACAAGTTCACATACAGGCTGGAAATGCACAAGGGAGATGGAATCGTCAGAGCAGCAGTCAGTGCTCAATCAACAAGTTCACGTACATCCTGGAAATACACAATGGAGATGGAATCGTCAGAGCAGCAGTCAGTGCTCAATCAACAAGTTCACGCACCCACTGGAAATACGCAAGGGAGATGGAATCGTCAGAGCAGCAGTCAGTGCTCAATCAACAAGTTCACGTACAGACTGGAAATGCGCCAGGGAGATGGAATCGTCAGAATATTCGTAATGCATAAGTACTAGATGCATCTATTCACCTGTACCACTGGCACAACTTGAATATTGCGGAAATGCGCAATGGTCAAGTCCTCTGAAGGTGGAGAACGCTCAATTATTGCCTTATCTGCCCAACCGAAGAGCCATTTGCAACGCCGACTATAACGAAGACGTCGTGATGTGGAAGCGAAAATCGCAAATTATGCCTGGTCACGTCAGTGGATGGGCAAAAAGATAATGATTACATACCACTGCAGCCACCCGTCATCTTGCATGACGCCAACACGTGTTTCATAACAGCGTGGACATACCTTCCTCTGGCGGCTGGCCCGCTCCCCATCGAGCACCACCTTCTTCAAAATCATGCCCATGACGATGACTGTCCCTTTCTTCACGACGGCTCCCCAGTTATTCGGCGCAACCATGCGCTTGCCGTCCTCAGTTGAAATGCTGTAATCGTACCGTTCCACATGGTTCTGACCGACCTTCCCCTTAAAGAGGCGAATCAGTGTGTCGTGAAGGTCCTAGATATTATACATCAGTGTACGGTCAAAGGTTGTGTGTAAGAAGTGCACATCTTGTGACCAGCAAAACTCCATAGGCAACGTTTTGCGCTCCCCCAATGCATCTATTAGGATCAACGCATTTCCGAGATCATATCCCACGCCAGGGGGTGGTTGCCGTTGGATGGCGTAGATCTCAGCCACTTGCTGCTTGATCGATGATAAGTCTTTCCTCATCACACCCCCACCAGACGTAGCTGTGACGCTGCGATCGCAAACCAGCATCAGCACGATCATACAATAATTAGAGGAGACTTACATTTGTAACCCATAGAGAAACCGGTTGATATTCTGCCTATGGTGAGAAAGCTTCCGCCTGAACCTCTCAACCTCCTCAGCCTTCCAAATAACCGAGAACTTCTCCAGCTGTTCACGACAGCTGGTGGTTTCAATCTCGATAGATTGGTGGATAGATTCATTCATCGGAATCGTCGTAAGGAGGCGGTCAACAAAGCGGAGGGCATCTTCAAAACAGTGGAGCTCCTCGATCAAGCGTGTATATTCGGAGGATGATCTCGTGCTGACGCTGAGGGTCTGGTAGATTGATTGAACGATGTCAATAGCAGTGCCGATGTCGGGGAATGATCCTGCGACGACGGGAGCAGCTATGGGAGCTGTGGAGTTGGGCCTTTGTGGGGTTTCAATTGGATCGATCCTCTCACCTTCGTCGACCTCAAAGCAGAAGGTGTTGTGGAAGTTAATCTAGCGGCACATCTGTCAGCACGAGGGCCGTGTCTGTGGTTGCGTAGAGCGGTGACTTACGGTGTGAGCTGAGGCGAAAGTGCCACCACTGACGACGATGTTGCGTGCGTGTGGAAAGTTACTTGGATCGCTCATGATGAAGGCGAGAGCTAACAACCTGGAGGGGACTGTGCCCGCTTACAGCTGTTTTCAGACCTATACGGAATCGTGACTGACAAACACAGCCAACCTGTGAAAAAAAAGAAAATCGCGATTCCATATAGCTCTGAAAAGGGGAGTCGATCAGATAGCGATACTGATACTGAGTTTGAATTTTCATTACTAATCAGGGTCTTACCAAATTCGGTATCCTAACTCGGGTTCTTGATCCCACCACACCCTCATCCTCTTTCCTCGTCGACTCTTCGCAACGCGATTACATCACAGGGCGTGCCTCTCCCCTCCACAGAGGTATGTAGGCCATGGATGAGGTGGACCCACTTAGCGAACCCGACGAACTAACTGGCGGGTTTTTACCCTGTTTACCCACCACCACCTCCTTTGCGAGGCAAAGGTGGTTTGTATGGAGTTTCGACACCGTTCGCACCGCCTAAACCTCCCTCGCATACAAGAGCAAGGCGGAGGTCGTTTTAACCTCGTTCGCGCCGCTGCTACCTCTCGCGTGCAACAGCGAGACGGAGGTGGGGTTTTATGGCCTTTCGAGCCCGTTTGTGTCGCCACCACCTCCCTCGCAAGAAAGAGCGAGACGGAGGTTGTTTCGAACCTGTTCGCGCTCCCGCCACCTCCCTCACCTGTAACAGCGAGACGGAGGTGGATTTTTATGTCATTTCAACTCCATTCGCGCCCCCGCTACCGCGCATGCAAGAGTGAGGCAGAGGTGGATTTTCAGGGGGGTTAGACCCCGTTCACTCCACTGCCACTTCCCCCGCATACAACAGTGAGTCGGATATCGGCTTTTATGGCCCTTCAACCCCGTTTGCACCGTGCTACCTCCCTCGCATGCAACTGCGAGTCAGAGGTGGTTTGTATGGCCTTTCGACCCCGTTCGCGCTGCCGCCACCTCCCTCGCATGAAACAGCAAGCAGGTCCTTGAGTGATAGTTAATTGAGCTCAAATGTGCAAGGCTGGTGCACACATGGACTCGTTGATATATGGATTCCCAATTACCTTTATATTCTCCCTACGTATCCTATTCACATTCTTACTTATTTTTTTTATGATGTTTCCCATATATATTTGTGTGTGCCACCAGAGAGCACATGTTTGAACAGCCAGAGTACAGTCAACAGAACCATGTTGTGTTCCCAAGCTGATGCACAAGATTGAAGATGTCAAGTGCATCCATATCTAATCTGACTTGATAATCATATTTAAGATTATCGTGTTCTCATCTCTAAAAATTGCGAGTAATCTAAGCGAGTATCTGGTCTTCCTAACCCAAAAAGGTGAAATATCAGAATTATTTCACTGCTTATGGTTCAGTATCTGATGGTATTCAATGTTCGCTTCCTTAATGTTATGTGATTTTTCTAGTGCTTGAAAGTCCGGTTAGTTAACCGGAAATTAACCGAGACCTAACCGGACCCCTAACCGATTAGGACCGAAAAATATCCTAACCGATCCTAACCGTAACCGCGGTCCGGTTAGCGGTTAGTCGTCATCTCAAAATATTCAAGACCGAACAAAACCGGTTAGGACCAGTCATAACCGGTCTTCATGTCCTCAAACTACATAGAAATATTCCAGTGTTTATAAGCTTTCTAATGA
>Ga0307513_10012311_pt1 | contig 10574 bp, 5 predicted proteins | sample 15_EM_MG_FD_202174 | JGI IMG/M metagenome (GOLD analysis project Ga0307513, IMG submission 202174) | Populus trichocarpa ectomycorrhiza microbial communities from riparian zone in the Pacific Northwest, United States - 15_EM | ecosystem: Host-associated > Plants > Roots > Unclassified | place...
CAGGGACAAGCCCTGCCCCTACAATTCTACTGCCGATTGAATTTTGCTCTGGTTGAATGAAGTGGGCGCGTTTGTAAGTTGAGCCGATACATGATGGACAGGGTTTACGACGTGTTAGCGATGGGGCGCAGTTCGATTGATCTGTACGCCAACGAGATCGGCGCGCCCTTCACGGAGGTCAAGAGCTTCAACGCTTACGTAGGCGGTTCGCCGACGAACATCTGCGTGGGCGCGCGCAGGCTCGGACTGCGCACCGCGCTGCTGACCGCCGTCGGCGAGGATTTGGTCGGCGACTTCGTGCTCAATTTTCTGAAGCGTGAAGGCATCGCCGTCGAGTTCAGCCCGCGCAAGCCGGGACGGCGCACGAGCGCCTTCATGCTCGCCATCCAGCCGCCCGACAAATTCCCCATCGTGCCCTACCGCGACAACTGCGCCGATCTGGAATTGACAACAGAAGACGTGAAAGCCGCGCCCGTCGCCGCGAGTCGCGCGCTGCTCGTCACGGGTTCGGGCCTCAGTCGCCAGCCGAGTCGCGACGCGACCCTGTTCGCGGCGGAGACGGCGCGCGCCAACGGCAACCGCATCGTCCTCGACCTCGACGTGCGCGCTGAACTCTGGCCTGACCTGCGCGCCTACGCCGCAGCCATTCGCTCGATCCTTCCGCTCACGGATGTCGTCATCGGCACGGCGGAGGAAGTGGCGGCGGCAGTCACGCGAGAGGGCGGGGAAGCGCACGCGTCGGCGGAGGCGGCGGCGACGTTCGAGTCGCCGGAGACGTTCGGGGGCGCGTTGCAGAGCGGCGTGCGGGAGTTGCTCGCGGCGGGTTCGGCGGAGGCGTTCGTCTGCAAGCGCGGCGCGCGCAGCACGGTCGTCTCCCTGCGCGGCGGCGAGACGATTGAGGCCGCGACGTTCCCGGTCGAGGTGCTGAACGTGTTGGGCGCGGGCGACGCGTTCGCGGGCGGCTTCCTCTATGGGTATCTGAAAGGTTGGGACTGGCAACGGTCGGCGCGGATGGGGAACGCCTGCGGCGCAATCGTCGTCACGCGCCACGGCTGCGCCAATTTCATGCCCTACGAGCGGGAGGCTCTAGCATTCATAAAGGAAAGAGGAGGGTTTTAAAGTTTGTCATTCGACTATCAGAAGTTTCTTCCGTCGGCGGTGTTGGAACAGGTGACGGAGTTGCGCGTGAGCGACCCGGAACTCCCGTTGCGCGTGGCGCACGAGCGCAAACGACGCGAACGCCTCGCCCCCACAGGCAAGCTCAACATACTGGCTTCCGACCACCCGGCGCGGCGCGTCGTGCGCGTCGGCGACGACCCGTTTCGCATGGCGAATCGGCAGGAGTATCTGGCGCGCACGCTGCGCGTCTTGCAGAGCGAAGTGGTTGACGGCGTGCTCGCCACGATGGACATCATCGAAGACCTGCTCGTCATCCACGACCTCTCGAAGCGCGCGGGCGGCGCGGCCTTTCTCGACGACAAACTGCTCATCGCAAGTCTCAATCGCGCCGGACTTCTGGGCAGCAGTTGGGAGATTGACGACCCGATGAGCGGCCCGACGCCCGCCGCGTGCGTCGAGTGGGGTTTGGACGGCACGAAGGTCTTGCTGCGCCTGTGCGACGCCGAACCGGACTCGCTGAAAACTCTGCTCGCCACCATCCGCGCCATCTCGGAACAGAACGCGCTCCGGCTTCCGATGTTTCTCGAATCGCTGCCCGTCGTCAAAACCGACGGCGGCTACAAGATCATCAAGACGGCGGAGGAACTGACGCGCACGGTCGGCGCGGCTTCCGCGCTCGGCGACAGCAGCCGCTACCTCTGGTTGAAACTCCCCTACTGCGAGAACTACGAAATGGTCGCGCGTGCGACGACGCTGCCCATCCTGCTGCTCGGCGGCGAGCCGGTGGGCGACGTGCGTCCCTTCTTGCGTGAACTCGCCGCCGGAATCAACGTCGCGCCGAACGTCCGGGGCGCGCTCGTGGGTCGCAACGTGCTCTTTCCCGGCGACGGCGATCCGTTCGCCGCCGCAGAGGCCGCGGGCGGCATCGTCCATCGCGGCTGGACTCTCGAACATGCGCTCGACGCACTTGAGACGGAGAGCGGGCGCGAACTCGACTGGCTGGCTCGCCTCGCTTAACTCCGGAGAAAACTGTTGAGTTTAGCGGAGCGCGTCCACGTCGGCGGGCGAGAGGGTGCGCACCTTCTCGCGTCGGAGTATGAAATGGAGGCGGGCGGTCTGCTCAAGTTCCTCTGCGCGGTCGCACGCCTCGGAGAGAGTTGCGCCCGCGCAGATGAGGCCGTGATTGCGTAAGAGCAACGAGTGGTGCGCCGGGGCGACGCCCTCGATGGCGCGGGCTAAGTCCGGCGAGCCGGGTTTGAAATAGGGAAGCACGGCGAGCGGGGCGACGCGCATGAAGTAGTAGGGCGTGAGCGGCGCGAGGTCGTCTTCGCCGTCGAAAGAATCGAGACAGGAGAGCGCGACCGCGTAGGTCGAATGCAGGTGGACGATGGCGCGCGCTTCCTCTCTCTGCCTGTAGATCGCCGTGTGGAACGGGTGCTCTTTCGACGGGCGATTTTCGTCGAGGGTATTCCCGAGCAGATCGATGCGGGCGAGCCGCGCAGGCGTCAGGCCGCCGAGCCTGTGGCCTGTGGGTGTAACCCAAACCTCGTCGCCGAGTCGGACGGAGAGATTGCCGGTCGAGCCGTGAGCGTACCCGCGCGCGAAGAGACTGCCCGCAGTCTCGCAGAGTTGTTCCAACACCGTATTGTCCATCGCATCAACTTTCCGCATAGAGTCAATAGTGATTAAGTAAGAGATTATTTCAAGACTCGCTTGAGCTTCATCTTCGCGCCTTTGCGTGAGCCTAATGCTTACTAGAGCAATTTTCAGATGGATGTAGAACCATCGCTATAACTGTAGGGACAGGGCTTGTCCCTGCCCGTGTGGTTACGCAAGCGAGCGGGCAGGGACGAGCCCTGCCCCTACATCTCTACTGCCAATTGAAATTTGCTCTAAAGAAGACAACTCGCGCAAGGGCGCAAAGGGAAGACGAGTTGTAGACTCCGGCGCAAACGGAAGCCTGTCAAAGAAGCGAAAAAATATCTATAGCAGACTGAGGGTTGATCTCATGAGAAAAATTTGTGCGGCGGTCGTCGCCCTGTCGCTGTTGGTCGTTGCTCCGGTTGCGGCGCAGTCGCCCGCGCCCGAGTCCGCGCAGGGCATCGAGCGGCGCGTCGAGTCGCTGTTGAGCCGGATGACGCTTGAGGAAAAGATCGATCTGATCGGCGGCGTAGACGACTTTTTCATTCGCGGCGTCGAGCGGCTCGGCGTGCCGCGCCTGAAGATGGCGGACGGTCCGGCGGGCGTGCGCAACTTCGGCCCCGCGACGGCGATGCCCGCCGGGATCGCGCTGGCCGCGACGTGGAATCCCGCGCTCGTCGAACGCGCCGCGCAGGAGATCGGGCGCGACGCGCGAGCCAAAGGCGTACACTTCCTGCTCGGCCCCGGCGTGAACATCTACCGCGCGCCATTGAACGGGCGCAACTTCGAGTATTACGGCGAAGACCCTTATCTCGCCGCGCGCATGGCGGTCGGTTACATACGTGGCGTGCAGTCGCAGGGCGTCGTCTCTACCGTCAAGCACCTGTTGGGGAACAACTCCGAGTTCGACCGCCATCGCACGGATTCGGTCATCGACGAGCGGACGCTGCGGGAAATCTACCTGCCCGCCTTCGAGGCCGCCGTCCGCGAGGCGCGCGCCGGGGCGGTGATGAACTCTTACAACCTCGTCAACGGCGTTCACATGTCGCAGCACGGCTACTTCAACACGGACGTGTTGAAACGTGAGTGGGGCTTCGACGGCATCATGATGTCAGATTGGGACGCGACCTACGACGGCATCGGCGCGGCGACGGGCGGGCTTGATCTGGAGATGCCTTCCGGCGCGCACATGAATCGCGCAACGCTCCTGCCGGCCATCGCCAGCGGCAAGCTCTCCGTCGCGATCATTGACGACAAGGTGCGCCGCATCCTGCGCACGGCGGCGCGGTTCGGCTGGCTCGACCGCGAACAAACCGACTTCTCGATTCCGCGTTACAACCCGCAGGGACGCCGCGCCGCGCTCGAAGCCGCACGCGAGGGCATCGTGCTGTTGAAGAACGAGGGCGCGCTGCTGCCGTTCGACAAAGGCAAGATCAAGTCGGTCGCCGTCATCGGCCCGAACGCCTATCCGGCTGTCCCTCTGGGCGGAGGCAGCGGGCGCACGGAGCCGTTCGCGGCGGTCAGCTTGTTGGAGGGCTTGAGCCAACATCTCGACGGCTCGGCCTCCGTGTATTACGCGCGCGGCCTACAGACGTTGGCCGAGATGGCGGCGGCGACGCGGTTCACGACCGCCGCGACGGGAGGGCAGGCGGGCTTGCGCGCGGAGTATTTCGACAACGCGGAGTTGCGTGGAACTCCGGCTGCGACGCGCACCGAGCCGCACATCAACTTCGGCAGGCAGGCGCGCTCGTTCCCCGAACAAACTCTCTCGTCGCGCTGGACGGGTTACTACGTCCCGCAGGCGGCGGGGCAGTATGAAGTCTTCGCTTCCTCGACGGGCGAAGACGGCGGCTTCTACCGTCTCTTCGTGGACGACAAACTCGTCCTCGACAGTTGGGACGCATCGAACGCGCTCGCGGGACTGCAAACGCTGACGCTCGACGCCGCGCCGCACAAAGTAGTGCTCGAACAGCGTCCCAACAAACGCGCCGCGCGGCTCGGCACGCGGATGCAACTCGGCATCATGCGGCAAGGGAGCATGGTGAGCGCAGAGGCGAAAAAACTGGCCGCCCACGCTGACGTGGTCGTCGTGGCCGCCGGGTTCGACCCCGGTACGGAGGGCGAGGGCGCAGACCGCACCTTCCGTCTCCCCGCAGGGCAGGACGAGTTGGTCCGCGAGATGGCGGCGGCAAACCGGAACACGGTCGTCGTCTTGATGTCCGGCGGCGGCGTGGACATGAACGCGTGGCTCGACAGCGTTCCCGCGCTCGTCCACGCGTGGTATCCGGGGCAGGAGGGCGGCACGGCTCTGGCCGAAATTCTCTGCGGCGACGTGAACCCATCCGGCAGGTTGCCCGTCACGCTCGAACGCCGCGCCGAAGACAACCCGACGCACGATAGTTACTACACGGAGGCGGGCACGAATCGCATCGTCTACAAGGAGGGCGTCTTCGTCGGCTATCGCGGCTATGAGCGGGCGGGCACGACGCCGCTCTTTCCGTTCGGTCACGGGCTGTCGTACACGACTTTCAAGTATGGCTATCTGGGCATCAGTCCCGTCAGCGAGAGGGCTTGGGGCGACCGCGCCAACGGACCGAAGTTTGAAGTCTCGTTCGACGTGAAGAACACGGGCGCGCGCGCCGGGGCTGACGTGGCGCAAATCTACGTCGGCGAGACGCATCCGAAAGTGGCGCGTCCGGCGAAAGAGTTGAAAGGCTTCGTCAAGGTCTTCTTGCGTCCCGGCGAGACGAAGCGCGTGACGCTCGTGCTCGACGGGCGCGCATTCTCATACTACGACGTTGCGGCCAAACGCTGGCGCGCACAGCCCGGCGAGTTCGACGTGTACGTCGGTCGCTCCTCCGCGCAAATCGAACTGCGCGGCAAACTCATCCTGCCCGCGAAAGGCGCAGCAGCGGCGGACAAGTAGCGCGCCCGCTTCAACTGTCAAAATCAATTCTTGTCTGACTTCAAACACAACGCGCGTTTCAAAACTACAAATCGTCTTCCCTTTGCGCCTTTGCGTGAGACTTCTCTGTGACAAAGAAATCTCACGCACAGGCGCAAAGAAAACAGAGCGGGTTTTGAAGCGTGGGCTTAATTCTTCAAAGGGCAATTACAATCAATGTTTCAACGGCTCGGAAAATCTCTCGTCGCCTTAGTCGTCTTCAACCTGTTGGTCGTCTGCGCTGCACAGCCCGTCGGCGTCGTCGCGCAAAGCATCGGTGCGGCGGCGGAACAAAAGCTCTCGCAGGAGTTGTTGACCAAGCTGCCCGCCGACTTGCGCGACGCGGCGCGGTCGCACTTGCGGCTGACGCCCGCAGAACAGGCGCGTTGGCTCGCGCTCACGCCCGAACTGTTGCGCGGCGCGGCGCTCGCCAGACTCGTCGAGCGTCCGGCGGTGGCCGACTTCCTGCTCCGGCTCTTGCCGCGCGAGCCTTCGGCGCGCAACCGCGTCGCACTCGCGCGCGCAGTTCTCAACGTCCGGCACTTTCGTGCGAACCGACGCGTGCGTCCGGCACTTACAAGTCTCGTTCTGTCTGACCCGGACGCGGCGGTCGTCCAGCAGGCGCTCGACACGTTGCGCGGTTTCGAGTTGTCGCCGCTCAGGAACCTTCTGGAGCGGCGACTCGAAGCCGCGCGCCAAAAGGGCGACGGGGAATTGCTGCGCGCGCTCGCGCCGGAACATGAGCGTTGGCTCAGTCTGGAGCGCGGCACTGCGCTCCCGGCTTTTATGAGAGCCGTGCCGCCGTTGTTTTCGCTCAAGCCTGCGGGGCAGCCCGTGAGGTTTGTGGCCTTCGGCGATTTCGGTCAGGGCACGGACGCGCAGAAACGCGTGGCGGCGGCGATGCTCAAAGAACACCGTGCGCGCGCCTTCGATTTCGGCATCACGACGGGCGACAACTTTTACCCGCGCGGGATGGAAAGCCCTTCCGACCCGCGCTGGCAGACTTGGTGGGAAGAGATGTACGCGCCGCTCGGCATCCGTTTCTACGCGGTGCTCGGCAACCACGATTGGGTCAACTTCGACAGCCCCGCCGCCGAGATCGTCTATGCCGCGCGGAGCGAAAGCTGGCGACTCCCCGCGCCTTATTACACCTTCACCGCCGGCCCCGTGCAGTTCTTCGCCGTCGATACTGATGAGATGTCGCAAGCTCAGGAGTCGTGGTTGCGGGATGAGTTGGAGCGGAGTCGTGCGAGTTGGAAAGTGGTCTACGGACACCACCCGGCGTTCGTGTCGAGTTTGAACGGGGCGACTTACACCGCCGAGATGCAGCAACACCTGTGGCCGATCATCAAGGGGCGCGCAGACCTCTACGTGAGCGGCCACCACCACAGCCTCCAACATCTACGCTCACCCGACGGCGCGCATTTCATCACTTCCGGCGGCGGCGGCGCGGGCACGTATCCCGTCAACGAACACGACGCGCTGGCGTTGTTCGCCCGCCCGGCCAACGGCTTCACGACGATTGAGGCCAACGAGCGCGAGTTGACCTTCAAGCACATCGGCGACGGCGGCGACGAACTCTACGCTTACACCATTCGCAAGTGAGCCGCTTCGTCGCGTAGCTAATCCGCCGTGTCGTTAACGGGCGGAGCGTTCCAGCGTGTCGTAGAGGGGATGAGCGGGACGCACTCCCGGAGTTTCGTCTGAGACGGTAACGGCCATGACGCGTATCTTGTCGTTGTCGGGCAGCGTCAAGGTCCGCGCTCCCGGCGGCAGGTCGAGCGCGTAGGCGAAAAGATAAGAATAGGCGTAAGGCGCGCTCGCCCCGGCTGGCGTGTGGTGATGCGAGGCGTACCACGCCACGTCTGCGCGTTTGATGAAGCCGGGCGTGATGCCCGTCATACGTGCGTAAGGGTCTGTGCGGAAGCGCGGCTCCCTGATGCGCGCCGCCACTTCGACCGACGCGCCGGGCGGAACCTGTCGCTCCCCCTGCTCCCACCGCCGCGTGTCCCACTGCCCGATGAATCCGCCCCAGTGTTGCACCAACAACTCGACGGGACTCGCGCCCGTGCGGAACGTCGCGCGCCGGTCGCCATCAGCCGAGGCCGCCAGCAGGTAGAGCCGTGTGAACTTGCCCGCGGGCAGTTTGATCGTCTGCCCGCGCGCGACGAGCGCGTCCGGCTTGCCCTCCGCGACGCGGGCGAGACGAAAGCGCACTCCCGCGTAAGAGATTTCGGCGGGCAGCATCTCCGCCGGGAGATTGCGCCCCTCGCGGTCGAAACCGCCGGACGGCCTCACGCCGTGCGGGCTGGCCGTGACTAGATCGTAAGGCAGTTCGACGGCGCGCGACTGCGGCGCGGCGAGACGCGTGCGCGGGCGCGCGAGTTTGAGAGCGAAGGTGCGAAGTTGAGATGGACCGAAACTCGTCACAAGCTCGCCGCGCACGACGTTGGCCGCGCCGAGGGTTTGCTCCTGCCCGTTGACTTCGCGTGCGGACACGACGGGCGCGGCGAACTTGAGACGGACGTTCGCGGCCTGCTGGCCGTCGAGTTCCACGAGGCGGACGACGATCTCTTCGCTCTCCTCTGCGCGTTTGAAGGCCAGCACGCGCACGCGGCTCTTGTTCGTCTCAAGCAACGAGAGACTCTGGCCGAGCGCGCCCGCGTGCTTCGCGCTCTCGAAGGCGATGAGCGGTTGGTTGAGGCGTTGCGCGTGCCAGTCGGTCTGCCCGCGTCGCCAATCGCCGGAGTGGGCGGCGAGGCCGTAGACGAATTCGTGATGCCCCAGGTCCTGCGTCGTCTGGTCGTGATACTCCCAAGCGTTGCCCGCGCCGAGGCCGGGCGTGTAGATGAGCGTCAGGCGAAGGGTCCGGTCGTCCGGCTTGTCGGAACCGTACTTGCAATCGGAGAGCACGGTCACGCCGTACTCGCCGCGCTGGTCCGTGAGATCGAACCACTGGTGCGAGGGCACTTCAAACTTGCGCTCGTCGTTGTTGCCGCGCTCGATTGTTCCCACGTCCCAGTTGTAAGTCGCGCGCGGATTCGCGGCGGTCAGAGGGAAAGTGGCCTTGAGCGCGGCCTCGCGGCTGTTCCAATCGATGACGTTTCCGAACTCGACGCGATTGCCCGCGTCGCCCGCCGACAGGCGGATCGTCTGCACGAACTTCGACCCCTCGGCTTCGCGCTCGACTTCGAGAGCGACGCGAACTGCGCCGTTCTCCACGACGCGAACTCTGGCCGCGCCGCCGACGTATGAGCGCGGCGGCTTCTGCTGGTCAGCCCAATCCATGTTCCACGCAGGCCAGTCGCGCGGGCGCGCGGTCTGGAAGGCGAGGCGCGCCGGGGCGGAGAGCAACTCGCGTCCGAGCGTCTTGTCGAAGATGCTCGACACGTCGCCGTTCGCGTCCAACGCCAGACGGTAACGCGCGTTCTCCAGCGACGAGCCGGTGACTTTGAGCGCGGAAGCCGGGGCGGCGGGCGCAGCATCTGCGGCGCGCACGTCGTAGACGACATAACCCACGGAAGGCGCGCGAGCCAGAAACAGAATCCGCGCCGCGCCGTCGCGCACGCCCGCAACCTGCGCGGGAACTTCCTGCCCGTCGGGCGCATAGACGCGCACCGCACGCGGCACGCCGCCCGCGAATGAGATTGACGCTTCGACCACGTCTTCGCGCTCGATGTTGAGCGGATTGTAGACGACGACCGGCGTGCCCTGCCCGCGCGTGTCCAGACCGGAGACGACGCCCTCCGTCGCGCTCGTCAAGACTCCGGCGAACTGATTCATAGCGATCACGTCGTCGTTCCAGGAGAACTCGAACGCCTTCGGCGTGGCCGTCCCCGGCAGGATGTCGTGGAACTGCCCGCCCATGACGAGCGTCCACGCATCGTTCAGACGCCCCTGCGGATAGGGGCGCGCGCCGAGCCACGCCGCTGCGACAGAGGCGCGTTCGGCGGCGTCGGCCAGCAGTTCGTTCCGGCGATTCCAACGTTTCTTGTAAGCCTGCGAGTTGATCGAGCCTGCCGAGTGGTTGGTCAACAGAAACTCGCCCCGGTAGCGCGGGAGGCGTGCGGTCCATTCCGGCTTGATGTCGAGAAACATCTGCTCGGCGGTGGCGGACAGGACGCGGACGGGACCGTCGCCCACGCGGACAAGTGTGCCGGGGGCATCGGCGCGCGGGATGGCGGGCGGCGGCGGCGGGACGACCGCCATCTTCCGCCCGACGACCGCCTCCAGCATCTTCACGGAGAACTCGTTTGGCGCGCCGCCAATGTCGCCGGTCGGGCCGTAGTAAGTGTAATCGGCGAACAGGCCGCTCACCTCGCCGTTGCGCCGGATGCGCGGCGGCCAATCGACGGGCGTGTAGTTGACGGCGGGGTTAGCCGCACCGGGATGCGGACTCTTGCTGTAGTCCTCGCGCACGTTGCTGTCGTATGGACGCGGGTTGAATGCCGACACGATGCCGCGCCCGTCCGGTCCTTCCCAGATGCCGACGTTGAAAGGGACGCCCACGGGCGTGCGTTCGGGCGAGTTCGCGCCGCCCACGTCTGCCGCCGAACCCCAGTAGAGTTTCTGCGTCGAGAAGCCTTTGAGTCCCATGTGCGAGAGGATGCTCGGGAAGGAGGCGGGGAAGCCGAAACTGTCCGGCAGCATGTATTCGGCGCTCGTGCGGCCAAACTCGCGCCGGAAGTAGTGCGAGCCGTAGAGTATCTGCCGGATGATCGACTCGGCAGAGGGCGCGAGCGGGTCGCCTTCCTCCATTGAGGAGCCTGCCGGAAACCAGCGTCCCGCCGCGACGTAACGCTTGAGGCGCGCGTAGTCTTCCGGCCAGTACTCTTTCATCAAGCGGTAGCGATTGGCTCCGCTGAAGTTA